>Ga0326728_10014750_pt1 | contig 16467 bp, 11 predicted proteins | sample MB3enrmetagenome_FD_207602 | JGI IMG/M metagenome (GOLD analysis project Ga0326728, IMG submission 207602) | Lab enriched peat soil microbial communities from McLean, Ithaca, NY, United States - MB31MN | ecosystem: Environmental > Terrestrial > Soil > Wetlands > Peat | place: USA: New York...
GGATTGCGCTGCAAAGATGAGTGGCATGATCGACGAGGTTTACATGTTTAACCGCGCTTTGAGCCAGACGGAGGTACAGTTGCTGTACGCCAACAACAGTTTTTCGACCAATACGGGTAACGTCCTGCCCGTCACCACGACGGTGAATGTGGCCTCCGGCACCACTTGGGATGTGGGCGGGGTGTCGCCGACCATTGCCGCACTGACGGGTAGTGGCTTGGTGATGAACACCGGCAACGCGGCCACGCTGACGGTGTCCAACAACGCCGGCACGGTGACCTTCAGCGGCCGGATCGCCGACGCCTCGGCTGGAAATGCCTTGAGTCTGGTCCAAAGCGGCGGGGCCACGATTACCTTGTCCGGCGCCAATACCTACCGGGGCACGACCACCATTAACGGCGGATCATTGTTTGTGAACGGCGCGATTGGCTTGGGGGCGGTGACGGTCAGCAATGGTCTGCTGGGAGGCAACGGTGTCATCGGCGGGGCGGTGACCGTGCAAGCCGGCGGCACGCTGGCGCCGGGCGGCGGGTTGACGGCCTTGACTGTGAATAACGGCGTATCCTTGCTGCCGGGCAGTACGACGGTATTGGAGATCAGCGAGACGGCGCAAACCAATGACCAGTTGGTTGTCGCCGGCGCTTTGACCTGTGGCGGCGCGCTGGTCATCACCAACCTCGCGGGCACCTTGGGCGCTGGCGACAATTTTCAACTCTTCCAAGCCGGTTCCATCAACGGCTCGTTCAGTTCCAATTCGCTGCCGGCACTGCCCACCGGTCTTGCCTGGGGCACGGCCAACTTGTCCTACGGCATTCTCAGCGTGGTGGCGACCACGCCGACCCAGTTGCAAGGTGGCGTGAGCGGTGCGAACCTCAACTTGTCGTGGCCGGCCGATCATACGGGTTGGCGCTTGCAGGTTCAGACCAACCCGTTGGGCGTCGGGTTGAGTGCCAACTGGGTGGATGTTCCCAGCTCGATCCTGACCAACAATTTGATCATTCCTTTGGACGCCAATGAAGGCAGTGTTTTCTATCGGCTGGTTTTGCCATGAAATGTACTCCGTGAGCCGCATGCATCTCGCCCGCAATTTTATGAACCCAATTCAGAGCCCGTTACCCAAAATGAGATCAGGGCTGGGGTCTCCCCGGATGTCGGCGCCGCGGGGGTGGTCGCACTCGCGCCAGCTGCTGTGCTGGCTGACGACGTGGCTGATGGCGTTGGGCGCCTCCGGAGCGGAGGGTGGGTTCTTGTTTGTCACCTTCAAGGGCGAGCAGACGCCCATGACCGAGCAGATTTATTTTGCCCTAAGCCAGGATGGCCGCAATTGGGAGGCTTTGAATCAAGCCAAGCCGGCGTTGGTCAGCCAAGTGGGGGAGCGGGGCGTGCGGGATCCGTTTCTGCTGCGGGCCCATGACGGAAAGGAATTTTTCATCGTGGCCACCGATTTATCCATCAACCTGAATGGGGATTGGCACCGGGCCACCCATGCGGGTAGCAGGTCAATCGTGATTTGGGAATCGGCGGATTTGGTGCATTGGTCCGAGCCGCGTCTGGCGCCGGTGGCGGCTGATGACGCCGGTTGCACGTGGGCGCCGGAAGCGGTTTATGACACGGAAACCGGGGACTACCTGGTGTTTTGGGCCTCCACCAACGGCCGCGATGGTTTTGCCAAGCAGCGCATTTGGGCCTGCCGGACCGGAGATTTCCGCACTTTCAGCAAACCGTTCATCTACGTTGAAAGACCGCATGATGTGATTGATGCGGATATTGTCTGGGATGGGCAGGACTATTACCGCTTTTCCAAAGATGAGACATCCAAAGCCATCCGGATGGAAACCGGCAAAAGACTGCTGGGGCCATGGCAGGAGGTATCGCAGTTTTCACTGGCCAATTTGGTTGGCTATGAAGGGCCTGAATGTTTTCTGCTGAAGCCGGCGGGTTCGGGAGAGCACCCCACTTGGTGTTTGATGCTGGATTGTTACAGCAAAGGCACTGGCTACCAGCCGTTTGTCAGCCAGGACTTGGGCCGCGGGCAATTCACGGCTGGCGAGAACTTTGTTTTTCCCTTCCATTTCCGCCATGGAGCCGTTCTGCCCATTACGACCGAGGAACACGATCGAATGAAAGCGGCTTACCCCTGAGATTTTGCCCGCTGTCTTCTGCAGACGGAGGCGTTAAGAGACAACACTACCGCCAGCGCTCCACCGGCGACCGATGGAGCGGTTCCCGGCGAGGAATTGCTCTAACCGCGGCGCTGATTGGCCGGGTTTTTTTGAAGTGATCCAGGCGGACTCTTTCGATCGATCAGACTCAAAGTCGTCGTCGGCTTTTGCGCCCGACTCCAGGTGATGCCGGTATAACCATCATACCATTTTTGCCCCCAATTATTTCGGGGACGGTCACCTTTGCCATATTTCGCTCCATTCATACGTCAGCACTTCCTCCGTCAAGGGCCTGGCCGGCGTCCATTGCCTCACCCGGCACTTGCTGAGTGGTTGGCAACGACCCGGTTTGCCAGGCGTTCTGGTTTTCAATTGTAGCATTCATAAATAGCCACATTTTTCGATTCTACACGAAATTGGCGCCGTTGTCTGGCGGAATCGAATGAAGTTCCAGGTTGTCTTTCCCCTCAAAACCAGAGGGGGCGTGTCTGCGTCGGCAAGGTGGGGCTCGCGCGCGAGTCAGCGGTCTGGCGGCGTATCACCTCTGGCGGTGGCCAGGCCGACCTGTGTGATGTTCAATTGCTGAATGGATTCCAAGACGTCCACGATGGTTTGATATTCGGCATGGTCGGCGCCTTCCACAATGACGGCCAGGTCCGGTTGCGCGGCTTTACGGGCAGCCAGCTCGGATTTGAGTTCGGCCAGAGTCAAACGATGCGTCTCCAATTGAATTTGGTCGCGGCGAAGGACCCGGATGTGTGCCGGTTCGGCGGGTTTGGCGGCGTCGTTTTTTTCCGAGGGCAGTGCCAATTCGAGGTTGTTCAGCAATTGCGGTGTGGTGATGATGAAAATGACGAGCAAGACAAACACCAGATCAAGCAGTGGCGTGATATTCAGTTCCGCCAACGTGGTATGATGGGAGCGCAAGGTGCTTTTCATGGTGTCAAGGGAGGTCCGGGGCGGTGGTTTGGATCACGTCGAACCGCACGGTTAGCCGGGCCGGAAAGCCGGCGGGCGGCGGACGATCCAAACTCCGGGTCTCGGTGATGGCGTCCATGACCGAGGCGTCCCAGCGGGCATTACCGGACTTGCGTTTCCAGCGCGGGGCACTGACGCGGCCGGCGGCATCCACCGCGATTTCGATTTCAGCCATGTATTTGGCATCCGCCATATCGGTCGGCCGGTTCCAGCGCGAGCGCAGGCTGAACTCAACAAAGCTCCGATAGAGTGCATCGGGGTCGGTTTCAGACTGAACCGTTTTGCCGCCGTCATCAAAGGTGAGCGGCGGCATTTCGGCCGGCGGCGGGGCGGCCAGCAGCGGTGTGGCTGCCGGCCCGGGGGCGGTCGCGGGCATGGGTGTTTTGGTTGGCGCTTGGGCGGGGATTTTTGCCGGGGCGGGTTCCGGCAGTGGCCCGGGTTTTTCTGGCGGCGGTTCCGGTTTGGGCTTTGCGGGAGCCGGCGGCTTTTCTGGCACCGGTGGCGGCAGCAGGCGCACCGTGATCTGTTTCAGCGGTTCGCCCAGAATGCCTTCGCGGGCGGCGAACCACGCCAGGAGGCCAATGACCACGACGTGAAACACGAGCGAAATCAGCAGGCCATGATTGAACAGGCGGGGGCGCGGCGGCTCGGGCGAGGGCGTGGGCATGGCAATCAAGGCCCGGCAACCTCGGTGGCCAGGTCCACCTTGAGCACGTTGGCCTGCTGGCAGGCGGCGAGCACCGGGCGCAGACGGGCGTAGGGCATTTGGCCATCGCCGCGCACGATGATATTCAAATCCGGATCCGCCGCGCGCAGGCCGGCCAGCATTCCCGGCAAGCCGGCCAAATCCACCAACCGGTTGTTGAGCCACACGGAGCCGTCGTTTTTAAGCGTAAGGTAATTGGCCTTGCGGGGTGGGTCCATGGGATGTGGCGCACCGGTCGGCAACTTCACCGCCAGATCATTTAACCGGGGCGTGGTGGTGAGGATGAAGATGACCAAGAGCACGAAGGCCAGATCCAGCAGCGGCGTGATGTTCAATGCCGTGAGCGAGCGGTGAGTGGAGCGGGAACATTTTTTCATGCCACGGCGGCCCGCTCCACATAAAGCAGGCTGATCTGGGCGGCGTAGCGGGTGGCAAACGCATCCAGTTCCTGGGTCAGGTTGCGAATGGTGGTGACCATGAAGTTGTAGGCAAACATGGCGGGAATGGCCACGAGCAAGCCGACGACAGTGGCGATCAGGGCGCCGGCCACGCCGGGCGCCATCGCGGTGAGCGTGGCGGCGTTGGCGTGTGCGATGCCGGCGAAGGTTTCCATGACTCCCCAAACGGTCCCCAGCAGGCCCAGGAAGGGCCCGCCCGCCACGGCGGTGGAAAGCACAATCATGCCCCGCTCCAGTCCGATGGCCTCGGCTCCGGCGGATTCTTCCAGGACCGCTTTCACGGCCTCGAAGGCCGGCGCACACATGCGGCCCGGATCCTTGGCGGCGGGCGCAGTTTTCAGCAGGCGCTCCACCTCATTGGCCGCCCGGCGGTACACTTGGAACGCCGGAACCCCATTGAACTGGCCGCCGGCGCGGGGCAGCTCCAATGGATGGCCAGCGGCCTCGAAGGCGGCCATGAATCTCCGGGTCAATTTTACTGCCAGGTAAAGCTGGCGGGCTTTGGTGACAATGACGGTCCAGCTGAAGAACGAAAGGAGGACCAATGCGCCGATGGTCACTTTGCCTTCGGTGGTGGCCCGCTCAAAGGCGAATTGCAGCCCGCCGGCGGCGAGCAGGGGAGGTAGTACCATCAGATTCATGATGCTATTTTTCAGGTGGCAAGGCGGTAACGCGCCCGGTCGAAACCAATTTGGCCTTGGCACCTCCCGCGCGGCGCCGCTCGTCATCATCGCCGCTGGAGTCTCCCCACGTCGTGCCGGTTTTGGCCGTTGAATCGGCCGACTCGCCTTGGCTGGTGGTGTTGGCGACGGAGATGGGCGCAAAGCCAACCTGGGAACTGGTGACGTTGCCGCTGGCGGTGACGCTGTCTGAGAGCAAGGCGGCCTCGATGGTCCCGCCGGTGACGTTGATGGCGTCCAGTCCAATGAGGGTGCCGGAGACGGTTTGCCCGGCGCTCACCGTGACATCCCCGCCGGCGAAGGCCGCCACGGCAACATTTTGCAGGGCGGAAAGGGTGAGATTATTGCGCGCCACAATGGAGCCGATGATGCTGCCGGTTGCCTTGAGCGTGACGTTCGCGCCAATCACGCCACCGCCGGCGACATCGATGTTGCCCAGGTAGAAGCCGCTGCCCTCGTTCCCCTCGCTGCCGGCGATGAGGGTGACGCTGCCGGCTTCCGCGCTGCTTCCGTTGAGGGGCATCTGCACAATGCCGGCTGAAGTGGACGTTATATTTCCCTCCGGCGTTTCCACTAAAATATTCCCGACGGTGTTTTCCGAGGTGGAAAAAGCCGGGTTGAGCGATTTGGGAAAGGTCGTGGCCAGTATCCCGCAGCCGGGAATGGTCACGGAATAGGAGGCGATGGCGCGCGTGAGTGGGTCCACATATATCTCCTGCACCGTCGCCGAGCCTGCACCGCCGGCGCCGACATTCACGTCGCCGTACAACGATTCAACGGTGACATTGCCGCCGTCGTAGGCGGCAATACGCGAGCCGTTGATATCGATGTCGCCGCCCGCCACCACGGAGACGTTGCCGTCATCGGTGCTGAAGATGCCGCGCGCGAATTCGTCGTTGGCGGTGAAATAGGTTGAACCGAGAATGATGTTGCCGCCCGCCGTCACGGAGACATTGCCGCCGTTGACACAGGAAATCGTGGTGGAAAACATGTTAAGGTCGCCGGTGACGTCAACGTTGACATTGGCGCCCCGGGTGAAATAGTTGGCCAACGCGGCGTTTTCCGCGGGTCCTTCCGAAACAATCCCCGCCGTGGCGCCCAGATCCAAGCTTCCGGCGGTGAGGTTGAACGACCCGCCGCCACCCAGGCGAAAGCCGCTGTTTGGATCGCTGGGGATATCCTGGGTGGCATTGAAAAGTGCCAGCAGTACCGAGGGGCTGATGAATCGAGCCGGGACCGTTACCGGATTGCCGCTCGCATCCAGCACGGGTTGGCCGTTCGCATCATATTTCTGCACGGTCAGATCGAGCAGCGCCTCATATTCGTCAGTCGTCATGCGTCCCTCGAACGTCAGCGTCTTGGTGGCGGCATCGTAGTAAAACAAGCTGAGCAGATTCGCCACGTCGCCGGTCAGGGGTGGATAGGCGCTGGCCAGCGCGCTGAAATTCGGCGCGGCACTCAGGGTGACACTGGTGAAGTCGCTGCGGTTTTCGATCGCGCCGGCCACGTTGATCGAGGTTACGTCGCCCGCGTGGAGATTCTGCCCGTCGAACCGGCAGTTGATCATGTCGCCGCCCACATTAACCTGCGCCGGTTCGGCCGAGACGAGGTAAATGCCTTCCATGTCCCCGGCAATATTCAATTCCACCGAGCGATCATCATCGATATGAATGGGCGTTGCCGCGTGGTCGCTGATGCCAAAATCCCCGGCCTGCAGGTACTGGCTGTTACCGCTGTCGGACAGGATCAATTGCGCCAGGTCCGAACTGGACTTGGAACTGGTCAGGCTGCCGCCCTCGGTGGTGGTGATGTCGAGCCAGCCTTGGGCGGAGGGAAAGAGGATCACATCGTTGCCGAGCGTAACGCCGCCGGCCCCTGCCGTGATTTCCAGTGTGGGCGGGTAAATGCAGGGGATGCTGGAGTCGAAGGAGTCAGGATAACGCGGCAGGGCGGTGCCGAGCAGATCAACGGCGTTTCCGGCGGTGAGAATGGTATAGGCGTCCGCCGAATAATTGAAATAATGGAGCGTGGTTGACGAGGCGGAACCGAAGTCGTTGAAAATACCGTTTGGATTCCGCACTTCCTGGAGCAGGATATCGTTCCCGGCCGTGACGTTCCAACCACCGTCAACCAAGCTCAAGGCCAGGGATGTGGTGGTCGTGCCAGCATTGTTTCCGGCGGTGATGGTGCCTGTGCCATCCGCCACGACATAATGCCCGACGACATTTCGCCCGGCAGTGAGGGTTACGTTTCCGGGATCGGGGCCAAAGCAGCCGGTGCCGGCATCGGTCTCCACTCCGCCCGCCACCGGCAAGTAGCTGGTGATATCCTTGCCGGCCGTGATATCCACATTGCCGCCCGCGGCGGTGCTGATGCCCCCCAAATCGGGATCAACCACATACACGTAATCCACCCCGGTGGCGTCGGTGGGCCGGAAATCATAGCCGTTCTGGTTGTTCCCGGTGTTGACGCTGCCGGCGAGGGCCGCGACGGAAATGTTGCCGCCGTCGATGGTTCGCACGTAACCGCTGTTTACCGTCACGTTGTTGCCCGCCAGCAAGGTGATGTCCCCATTGCCGGCCTGCACGCCGGCGGTTCCAGAAAACAGAATTGACCCGGTGCCCGAAGTCACCTGATTGGGCACGGAAAAATTCCGGCCGGCTTCGAGCGTGACCTCCCAGCCATCCTGGGCCTGGAGGCTGGTGCCACTGGGCAAGGTGATGTTACCGCCCGCTTCCAACTGTAAAAGGCCGCCGCTGTTGGCGGCCAAGTCCCAGGCGGTGCCAGCCGCAAAGGTGATATTGCCGGACGCCTGGAACAGGATGGAGGAAAAACCGGCGAACGGAGCAAGTGAATTGTTGTTGAGCGTGAGGCTGGCGGCCCGGGGGAAAAAGTATTTGCTACCGGCGGTGAAGCCCGGTTGGACGGTGTCCACCAGAGTGGATTGGACCGCGGACTGGGCGGCATAAATCAAAACGCGTCCGCCATCGCCACCATTGACGCCGCCGGCAAACTGAATGCTGGAGCCGGCCGCGTCGGCATAAGTCCCTCCGGTCTGGAGCATGATCTGCCCGCCATTGCTGCCGGAGGCGGCGGCATCGCCGTTGGCCGTTATTTGCGAACTGGCCCCCACTGTCAACGAACTGGAGGCATCCAGCTCAATGATGCCGTTGACCGATTGCACCGAGTTGGCCTCGATCAGCCCGTTTTGATTCACCACTTGGGCGCTGGCCAGAATGGTTCCTGCGTCGGCCACCAGTTGGCCGCTGTTATTGACCGAGCCGGTGGGCAGCTTCACCTGCGCGCTCAGGCCCCGGCCGTCGGCCCGTTCCGAGAGCAGCACGGTTTCCCCGGCGCAAAGGCCGATGTTGCCGGCCGCTGCGGTGATGCTGCCGCGATTGTCGATGGTGGCGCTGAGCAGATAGACAAAGCCGCCGGCGTCCGCCGTGAGGCGACCGTAATTGACGATGCTGGCGGTGGGCGGCGGCCCGGTGAACTGCCAGGCGGTGCCGCTGCCGGTTTCCACCGGCCCGCCCGAAGCCGTGGACATCACCACTCCGGCGGCCTTCACAAACGAGTTCGGGCCGAAATAGAATCCCGCCGGATTGATGAGTACGACCACCCCATTCGCTTGCAGGCTCCCGTAGATCTGCGAGGCGCTGCTGCCGCCGATGGTATTCCAGACGATGGAACTGCTCGAGGGCTGCTGGAAAATGGTGGTTTCGTTGGCTGCGATATTAAAGCTCTGCCAATCCAGCCAGGTGTTGTTGGCCGCGGTGATGGTCAGCGTGGAGCCGCTCGTGGCTGCGGTGGCCGAGCCGCTGGAAACCGTCATGCCGCCGGGGTTGGCCAGCCCGCGGAACAGTGAAACGAGCAACAGTAGCGAGGCAAATCGGGCGGCTAGGGTGGGGTCCTGTTTTTTCAAAACTGCCCTCCGATGGAAAAGTACGCGTGCATATCGTACCGGGTGGTGTTGGGCGTGGTGCTGAATGGCCACGCGATGGTCATGCGCGCATCCAAGTGGTTGTTGAGATTGGCCGAGAGCCCGAAGCCGGCGCCGAGCAGCCAGAGGCTCGGCTCGGTGCCATCCGGCGCTGCGAGCAAAATGCGCTGGCCGCAATCGGTAAAGACGCTGGCGCGCAGCCAGGCGGGCACGTAACCGGGGAGCGCCGCGATTTGGGCTCCCCAATAGGGCGAGCGCAGTTCCACACTGCCGGACCAGCCGCAGTCCCCGTATTGGTCGCCTTCATAATAACCACGCACGCTGTTGAGCCCGCCCACCGCCAACTGCTCGTTGTTGATGAGCGGGCCGCTGGCCGCCTGGCCGCCGGCGCGTACAAAAAACGAATAGCCGGCGGGCAGCTTTTCCTCCCGGCTGACGGTTAAGGCTGTCTTGCCAAAGACGGCTTGGGCGCGGCTGGAATAGGCCAGCGCGGCAAAAGCGGCGTCCGAACCGGCAAAATTGCCGGCCACCGAGAGGTTGGCCGCCGTGGCGCCTTGCCCATCCATTTCCGAAAAATCCAACCCGCCATTGACTGGAATATAGATCACTGTCGTGCTCGCAGCCGGCTGGCCTTTGGCCGCGATGGACTGATTGGTCTGCGCGCCATATTGGTTCGTGGTGGTGGTCGTGATGAAAAAATTGTTGGTGCTGTAACCGGTCAGGCCGAATTGTTTGAAGTCCACGCCGATAAAGCCGGTCAGATGTGAGCGATCCCCCGTGAACAGGGGAAAACGAAATTGGCTGCCGAGATTGTCGTTGTTCGCGTCGCTTTGTTCGGAATCCCGGGAAACAATGCTGAGCAGGTTTGACCGGCTGACCACGGTCGGTGTTCCCCATTTGATGCCCGTGTCGCTGGCCGAGGCGCTTGCGTAGAACGTCAATTCGGACGCTGCCTGGGCGGGCGGCAGTAGAAACTGGTGCGTGGCTTCCTGATATCCGAATTGGGGCGAGGCGGCAACCTGGTCATCCAGTATCCCCACGGCCGGGAACGGGATGCGATAAAACGCGCTATACGACGAAATGAGCGGCTGGTTGAAGCCAAAATTTGGCGTGTTATCGAGCGTTTTATACTCCTGCGGCGTGAACGAATAGGTGAGTCCGGCCTGCTGGTCGCGTTGCCAGAGGTTGTTGTCCTGCGCGGCGAAATTGACCCGCAGGGCCGGCGTGTCGGGCGTGGCGTAATTGTCTGTTTCCAAGTGGGCGTGTAGCGGCAGACGGTCATCGACGCGCAGGACGAGCGCGCTGGTGCCGGTTTCGGGGCCGGGTCCGAGAGTCGGATAAATCTGCCGGTCGCGGTTCTGGTTGGCCAGGTCGAGTTCGCGTTGAAAGATGTGGCTATTTAAGAGCGTGTTGGTGTGCAGGTCCGGAAAGTTCCGCAGAATGTTTTCGGAACTGAAATGGCGGTTGCCCACGATTTGTACGCTGGCCAGCTTTCCTTCAGTCACAGCCAACCGCACTGTGGCATTGGTCAGTCGTTGTGAGGGCAGGCTCACCGCCACCGTGGCATAGCCGCGCTCCCGGTAGGCGCGTTGCAGGCTCGTGGCGACTTTGCGAATGTCGTCCAGCGTCACCGCTGGGCCGGTGGCCGGCTGAAGGATTTGTTCGATCTCCGGCGGCTGTAGCAGTGTATTGCCCGTGACAACAAACTGGTGGACGGCGAATTTCAACGGGGGTGGTGTATTCGTGGCCGCCGTGGGGATCGAGATGGCGTCGGCGGATAAATCGCCTTCCTCGACGTCAATCAGGACGATGCCGGCGGTGGTTTGTTGTTCCGGCAATGAGACCCTGACATGAACATAGCCGCGTTCCTGGTACGCTCGGCGCAGGGCGGCGAGGGTCTGGCAGATACGGTTCAAAGGCACGGCGGGCCCGGTGGCGTTCGCCAGCACATTGCTCGCCGCATCCGCTTTGAGCACCGTATTGCCCCGCAGCTCGTAACCTGCGACCGGATACGTCCTGGTCATGGAAATTTCTGCGTGGGCGACCATTTCAAACGTGGCGAGGAGCAGCCAGATCCCGCCGCCCAGCCACCGTGTCAGCGGTCCCGGGGTTCGGGCTGCGGATTGATCGCGATTGCGCGGCATTAGAACATGAGTTGGATGCGCGTAAATAGCACATTTTCATCCTGGTGCGAGACCGTGGCGGGCGCCGTGGTGGTGCTGGGCACTTGGTCGTTGACCTCACCGCCGCCATGGAAAGTGGTGTGCGAGAAACTCACCATCCAGCGGACGTTGGCGTTTAGCCACCAATTCAGACCCAGGGTCCAGCCCATGGCGTTTTGCGCCGACGTGTCGGGATCGGAGAAGCCGTTGAAAGTCTTCTTATCTATATCCAGTTCGGAATACCGGGCCACGAGTTGCCACGCGCCCCAATGGCCACCGCGCAAGTCAAAAGGGTGGAGAGGTTTGATGGCATTGAAGGAGGCCTCTTCACCGGTGAGCATCCATTGCACCGTGACTTGCCAGGCGTCGTCATTCAGCCGGGCGCTACGCATGGTGAAATCATTGAGTACCTCCTGTTGGTCGAAAATATATTCTGCCTGCACGCCGAACGGGCCGACGTAGTAATAGGCTTCCGGCGACAAACGCGAATGGGGTCCGTTGGCGACGACCGGGCCAACCAACGGATTATAGGCAAAGAATTGTTGCTGTCCGGTGGTCAAGTAGCCCGGCAATGTGCCGCCCAGGGTCGCTGGCAAGGCGGCGCTATTGGACGTCACCTCGCTGTAGGTGCCACCCACGCCGAAGCCGAGGCCATGCAGCCAAGTCGCGGAGTCAGGTCCAAAAGGTTGAAAGAATAGTCGTCCCCCAAATGCCAAGTCGTCGTTGAACGGCGTATTGGCCGGCAGACGATTGTCGCCGTCTTCGTCGTAGAGGCCGGCGGCCCACTGGACCCGATCCTCGGCGAATTGACCGGAAAGTTGGACTCCCAAGGTGCGCAGGGGCACGAAGTCAGAGGCTAGCGAGCGCTCATTCAGGGGGGCGGCGGCATCCGTCTGCAACTGTTCGAGGCCCACGGGACCCTTGAATTTGCCGGCCGTCAACTGGAGCCACGGCGCAAAATGATAGGTGATGCTGGCATCATAGAGCAGAAACGACAGGTAACCGAAATCCGGAACGAGCAGGAAATCGCAGTCTTGATACACCGTGCCCTCCATTATCGGGCGCGCCCGCCGGAGGATAAAACCGTCATCGCCTTGGGACAAGGGGTTGTCTTTGAAAAAGCTCCGCGAATCGGCCTGGAACAACCCGTGCAAGGTCAGCACAAAATTTGTGTCGGCCGACCGAAACGAAAACCCGCCGGCGCCGGCTGAAATCCGCGGCAGCGGCCGGGCGGGTGTCTCAGCGGCGCCCGTGCCGGTGTCGGCGGTTGCCACGGCTCCCAAGGGGACGCCGTTGGTATCGATGATGATAGTCGGCAGGCGGGCTTCCGCGGAATTGGTCTCGCTTTGGCTGGCCTTTTCCTCCAACTGCCGGACCTTTTCGTCCAAGGCAGCGAGCTTCTGATTTTGCAGCTCGATGAGCTGCCGCAGGGCGGCAATCGTATTCGTGTCCACCCCGGGCGTTTCCGCCAGGCAGTCGCCGCCCCCGAACGCAACCAGGAGCGACACGAGAAGGCCGGAGAGAAGCCCCGGCCGGAGGTGTTCAACTCCGGCGGTTTTGGGATTTAGGGCTGGCGCCATCTCAAGCGGCGCGTTACCGAGGCGTGACCAGGCCGCCGGTCGACGCGCGGGTGACGTTCACCCGCGGCAGCGGGATGGAGTAAGGCGACGTGACCATGTTGCTCCGGATGCCGGCTTCCAAAGCGGCGGCGAAAGCGGTGACGTCCGCGCTGGCCGTCGGCGCGGTCATGATGTGCTCGAAACCCCAGCAGGTATACTGGCCGTTGATGGTGGGGCCATAGTCGTTCGTGACGGTGGAATAGGTGCCGCGGAACGGAAAGCTGCCGTTGAAGCTCAAAATATTTGCCGGATTAACATTGGCGGCCTGATTGGGCGGCAGGAACGTGATGCACGGGCCATAATTGTTGGTGATCATGTTGACGATGATTGGCCAGGAAGTTTGACCGGCGGAATCCAGCACCCAGGCGTTGCTCGTGGTATTGTAATAATAGCCCAGCGCCGTGCCGGTGAAGCCTGCTTCGTCGGAGGAAATGATCCGGTGGGCGGCGCCGATGTCGCGCATGATCCAGCGGATGACCGTGGTGTCCGCGGCGTTACCGGTGAAAAACGAGGCGGGGGCGCTGCCGTTGGCTTCGATGTATCGGATTTGCTGCGACGTGAGGTTGGTGATCCCCGCCGGCACCTGGGGGCTCTTGGCAAAGATCGTCGGCGTCACCCCATAAGTGGAATCGCTGAGAATGGGGGTGGCATAGGCATAATCACTTTGAAAAACCACCGAGCCACCGACGTCCACGGTGGCGGCCACCAAGTTGGTGACACCCTGGGTGGGCGAAGAGTAGAAATTAACCGTGCCGTTGCCGGTGAGACTCTGGATGGCCGGGCCGGAGCCACTCCAATCCACGTAAATGTTCACCGTTTGTGAACCGAACAAGTTGGTCATCTGTCCGGTCATGGTAAAGATGTTGGCCGCCGTCGGCTTCGACGGATTGGACAGGTTCTGCGAGGTAAGGCTGCCGGCGTACAGCCCCACGAGGGTGTCGTAGGTGACGTCCTGGAGCGAGACGGCGCCGGCGATGTGGATGTTGATTTGGGCGGGCGCATTCGCGGCCAGGAGCAGGCTGGTGGCGATCAGCAAGCTATAACGGAGTTTTTTCATGGTGTTCGGGTTCTTTTCTAGGTGCAGGGTTATGGATTGGATCAGCGCGTTAGTAATAGGCTTCAACAGTATAAAAGCGGGTGGGGGTTGAGTTGGTATCTTGGAGCGAGAGCGTGGAACCATTGCCGATCAGGCTGTTACCGATGGTCCAATTCGAAATTGGCGTGGCCAGCCCGGTGGCGTCGGTGTAGCGCAGGCGGTAACCCACCAGGTTGATGGTGGAAAACGAGATGGTGGTGGTGCTTCCCTCGGCGCTGATGGCGCTGATGGTGGTCCGTTCGGGGGGCGGACCCGCCGTGAACGCCAGGGTGCCATCCGGTGTGAAATCAAAGAAGCCGATCAGCGTGCCCGCCCCGTGCGGATAGGTGTCCGGTTCCAGCCGGTAAAGCACCGAGCGCGAAGGCAGGCCGGCGGTGTCGAAATCAGTCGGCGTGGTGTTTTCCGCCACGCCCTGGAAAGTGCCGTCGTAGTTCTGGTGGCTGCCCATCAGATAGGAATAGGCATATTGATCGGCGGGAGGAATGAGGATGCCGGTGGCTGTGTTGTCCTGTCCCGCCGGCTGACCGTTGCCGTAAACGGAGGCATCAAATCCGATGGCATCAATCTGGCTTGCGGCGCCGCCCAGTGTCCCTTGAGACGCATCCTGCCAGACCGTTCCGGCGGTGTAGATGTCCGGGCGCGGCGAGGTGACCCAGATGGTTTGGAGCGGATAGGAATAATTGGCATTGCCGCGCATCGCCGCTGCCATCGACCACGAGACGCCGTCGATCGTAGGCAATGCATCGGCCAGTTGCGTGGCGGTGAGATTCGTGATCGTCGTGACCGAGCGCGGAGCCAGGCTCTCGAAGTTGGCCACGTGTCCCAGATTGACGACCAGGTCGGATGCCCCGCCAATGATGCGGAACCCGGCCACCAGGTCGCCATTGGTGTAGGTAAAAGTCTGGGCGCGCACCGCGGCGGTGGCCGAGAGCAACGCGCCGGCGGCCAGGGTGCAAGTGATCAGGGATTTTATGGGTTGGACTTTCTTCATCATGGGAGTGGGTTGGTGAGCTAATGGGTTGCGTGAGACGGGAGGGATGCGGACGCGGTGCCTGCATCCTGGCGTTCAAATCGTGCGTCAGCGACCACGGGTTTATCCGGTACGGCGTCCACCCAGCCGCAGCGCTGCACCGGGTAGTTGTCGTATTGTGGAACGTAGGGCTTGATATCGAGCAGCGGGGTGCCGTCCAGGATATCCACTTCGGCCAGGCGAAGGACATTGCCGCCAACATCGAGCAGCCGCACGCATGACATTCCGATCGGGTTGGGGCGGGCCGGAGCGCGGGTGGCAAACAAACCGTGCGCCACCGTGTCGCGATAAGGCACCACGCTCATTTTGGCGGCCGCGGCGCGGTGAAAGTAATAAATCAGCCATACGCGCTCGAAGCCGGCCAGATCCGCCAACCCCGCGGCGAATTCCGGATTCAACGTGACGTATCCCGGTGCATTCCCCGCGCGGCAAGGCTGGATGGGGGTGCCGGTCGCTTGTTTGAATTGTGAGTGGATCACCCCGATGGGAGTCAGGTGGATTTCCAACGCTGCGTGGTTAGGAGACAGGTTCATACGTCGTGGATTTCGCCGGTTTCCCGGGCGTCGTAACCCGGCAGTTCACTGACGAATTGCCGGTAGCCCGGCCCCCGCAGCAGCCGCACGAGCGCTTGCAAGCGCGGGTCGCTCTGGGTGGCCGCCGAATGGCATAAATCCAAGGCTTCCCTGCGCACCGGCAGAAAATTCAAGCCCGCGTCCGCTGCGCTGAATCGAACGCAGACACCCGCCCCCGCCCAACCGCTATGCACCGCTTCGGCCACGGAGGCATGACCGCCAACCTCGCGGCCGTGGAAGGGGCGCTGGCCCAGCAGCTCATCCAGACATTCACGGGCCGCCGAACCGGGCTCGCGTGCCGCCCAGCACAAGGGCCGACGGGCCACCGATTCCACTGACTGAGAATGATCCTCGTTTGCCAGGGCGATTCCACTCTCCCATTTGGCCACGCGCAGCAAACGGCAGGCGGATGGCATCTTCGCCCGCACGGTTTCTGCATTACGCTGCGGACATTCCTCCGTGGAGTAATGCACCCCCGCTAGATGAACCAGCCCTTGTCGCAGCAGTTCGAGGGCGGCGCGCCCCCCGCGCGGAAACACCAACAGCCGAAAGCCGGACTCGCGCGCATATGCCGCTGCCAGCAAGCCGGCGGCTGGATCGCACGAAGCCATGACCAAGGTCTTTTCCGCCAGGGAACATCCGCCCCCGCACCGCAGACCATCCAGGCTGACCCCGTCGTGCCGGCTTGAATTCATGGCTGCCGCCTCGGCTGGATAAAGCCGGCGGCGCCCCTCCACCTCCGCCTCCCAATAACGACAAGGCTTCGCTCGCGGCAGCCACGCCCACTCGGAGGTCGGGGCCGGGGAAAGGCCGGCGCGGCCAAACAGTTCCTCGACCGAACACTCAAATACGGCCGCCAAGGCCAGCGCCGCATTCACGGATGGCGAAAGCCGTTCGCCCTCGATGGCGCTGACGGCCGAGCGCGAAATCCCGGCGCGCCTCGCCAGTTCCGCCTGCGACCAGGCGTGCGCCAGTCGCCTCGCCTGTACTGGCGTGGATGATATGTTTATGTCTCCCATGGATACTATCGTGTCAGAGCGAATGCCCCCCTTGCATTTGCC
>Ga0326728_10014751_pt1 | contig 16467 bp, 8 predicted proteins | sample MB3enrmetagenome_FD_207602 | JGI IMG/M metagenome (GOLD analysis project Ga0326728, IMG submission 207602) | Lab enriched peat soil microbial communities from McLean, Ithaca, NY, United States - MB31MN | ecosystem: Environmental > Terrestrial > Soil > Wetlands > Peat | place: USA: New York...
CCGAGATACTCGCCGGCATCATAGTTCCACTGCCCGTGCGACCAGGGACCCTCGGCCCGGATGTTCACGATCTCAGGGTCCTGTTCGCGGAGCGCTTCGTAGGTGTGCTGCGGTCCGTAAACGTCTTCGGCATCAAACCAGCCGCCGACCGTCATAACAGCGGCTTTGATATTCTTCAAGTACGGGAGCGGGTCGCGAGATTTCCAAAAACCCGTGTACGTGTCGTGGGAGACGAGATCCCGCCACCATTCGATTTGGCCCTTGAAAAACTTCCGATCGGCATTGCCTAGCGGCCCCATGCGCAAGAAAAAATCGTAACCGTCCGGGGTGCCGTAATCAAAGCGTGGCCCGGGCACTTCATTTTCCCCCGTTCGGGGGCGTCCTAAGCCAGAAAAGAAACCAAACGCGTGCGCCACAAAGAGCGTGCCGTTATGCCAAAAATCGTCGCCGATGAACCATTCAGCGACGGGCGCCTGCGGAGAGATAGCCTTCAGCGCAGGATGCCCGCTCAACGCCGCCATGGTGGCGTAAAAGCCAGGATAGGACGTGCCCGAAATGCCGACGCGGCCGTTCTGGTTGGGGATCGTTTTCAAGAGCAACTCAATGGTGTCGTAGGTGTCGCTCGCTTCGTCGACTTGGTTCGGCGCGGTCTTGTTGGGAATGAAGGGTCGGACGTGTATGAACTCGCTTTCCGATTTCCCTTTGCCGCGCACATCGCAGTAGGCGAAGATGTAGCCGTCGTGCGCCAAAAACTCCGAAGGGCCGAGCGAGCCCCCGGCAGAATTCGAAGGAGAAATCCCAAGCCGCAATGCGTTTCTCGTGTTCGTTCCCATGCTCTACCATCCCACGTTTGCGGGCTTGCTCGCCCTCGGGATTCACGCTGGCACGACATATTACGACTGCTCACAACACTTTGCTTCTCAGCTCGGCAACATTCTGTCAGGCTATCGCGGTGGACGAGTTGTTCTTGCTAGACCATTTCTGCTCTGGACCAAACATGCGGTCTACGATTTCTGTGCCGAATACAAAGTACCGATTCACATTACGTGGAGCTGCGAGGTCCGTCCTTCAGACCCGTGCGGTCGACGGCGGTGCGTACTCGCTGTGGCTGGCAGAATTGATCAAGCCCACCGAGGACGACTACATTCTTCAACTCGCTATCGCCAAGACGGATTTCCTGACGAACGCCTAGCGTCCATCGTTTTTGTATCACAACCCCTGGCCGGAAGAGCGAAAGGTTAGCGGGGACCAGGGGAACAACAAAGTTGACGTCTACGATGCGGTCGAGCATAGGTATTTAGGGAAGAACGTTGACGGGCAAATGTGATTGGGAATTCCGGGCGTCGGGTCACGTGTGGTGATTATGATTCCGCCAGGCCTCAGGCGCGGAGTCGAAAATGGAGTCCTAACGGTCGGCGGGGTTCCGGTGGACTACTTTGCCGAGGGCGCCGGGTAACCGTGCTCTAGAACGGTCTCGCAGTCGTGGCCAGGGTCAATGTTGCCCCAATCCGCGCGTACAACCTCAACGCGTGCTACACGATTATCCCTACCTGACCAAGGGCATGCACAGGCATTCAAGAGTCCTGCACTTGATGACAAAATATCACCCCCCGACACACAGATTCTGTGGTAGCATCCAATTCCTGATTGTAAGCCAGCTCCAAGAGAGCGGCTGATATTCGCGAGTGAAGATGCGGGAGCGTATCCCTTCAGCAGACCTGAAGAACTCCCTGGCGGAAGATCAAAGGTGGCAAGTTATTGAGCGCATTGCTGCCAGCCCGGGGTTTCAAAAATCTGCGCGCCTGCGCGAACTATTGCTCTACATCACCGAGCAAACCCTCCTGGGTCGAGCCAGTCAATTAACCGAACACGAAATAGGCCATGCCATCTTCGGTAAACCGGTTGACTACAGCCCCCTGGATGACAGTTCTGTCCGGGTGCATGCCCGCCAGTTAAGACTCCGCCTGCATGAGTATTTTGATTCCATTGGACGATCCGAACCGCTGGTGGTTGAGATCCCCAAGGGAAGCTACGTCCCGGTATTCCGGAAGGTGACCGGTGAAGCAGCGGCGCCAATTGCGCCCCTAAAAGGGATTGGCCCCCAGCGTTTCAGCGGTGGACGTGTCATCCCCTGGATCCTCTGTGTGATTCTCGCTACAACATGCGTGTATTTGGGAAGAAGAGTCTACGTTTCCCGGAATACTGTGGCGGCGCCTGCCCCCGAGTATCCTCCCTGGCCGCTTTCAGAGGTTTTCGATCCCGAACATCGCACGCATTTCGTCGTTTCCGATACGAACTACGGCATGATGCGCATCATTGCCCAAAAGCCGGGTTCGCTGGAGGATTACCTCAAGCCAGATTTCCCGCGGAGCTTCATGCCAACCCTTGCCGCCAGGCAAGAAGCCCCGATAATGAAATACATCTCCGACTCTGGACTAACTTCAAACGCAGATGTCTCAGTGTTTTTTTCCCTCATCAAACTCGCTGGCGATTATCGCGACAGGGGGACCGTTCGTTTCGCCCGGGACATCAGGTTGAGGGATCTGGACGAAGGAAATTACATATTCCTGGGAAGTCCAGCTTCCAATCCCTGGGTGCAGTTGTTTCAAAACCGGCTCAACTTCCAGGAGGCGGAAGGTTTGGTGGGAGTCGGACCAAAGGAATTCGTGAACAAGGACCCACACCCCGGCGAGCAGAAGTCTTATGTTGGCCTTCGATTTACGGGCACAACCGGAGAAGATTACGCCGATATTGCTCTCCTGCCGAGCCCTGCAAACGGGACCGCTATCCTGATCCTGCAAGGGCTGCAACAGGAAGGGACAGAAGCCGCCGGGCGATTCTTGGTCGACTCAAACCAGCGCCGCGTACTCCGCGACGCCCTCGGATTTTCCTCCGACCCGAAGAACAAAGTCTGGTTTGAGGCCCTCATTCGCACCAAGGCAGTTGCCGGGGCGCCAAACTCCGAGGTGATTGTAGCCGCGCGGCTGATCCATTAAGCTCTGCTATCCCCAACTTTGCCCTTAACGGCAACCTGTTCGCGGCCTCTTCCGGTCCACCCCATTCACCGGATTATCCAATTAGCTTGGGGGTAGCGCGAAACAAATTCTGGTTCCAGCTTACACCCAAAGGGGGCATGCAGAATGCCAAGAACGCTTCGCCCATATGTGGTCCTGCCGTTGAGAGGGTGCCTGCCTCTGCTCCTGCTTCTTTTGCCCGCGGACCGCCTGCGCGGGCAGGACGCAGTTGCCCCTCTCCTGGAGCAAGCCCGTACATACGAAGCGCAGCAGAACTTCGCCGCCGCCGAGGAACAGTACAAACAAGCGCTTGGAATCTCTCCCGACAATCCCGAGGTCCTCAAGCGGCTGGGCATTCTCTATCAAACAGAAGTGAAGTTGCAGGATTCCCTGGCTGCGTTTGAGAAAGTCCTGGCATCGCAGCCACAATACCCGCAGACAAATTTCTTTATGGGTGTTTCTTACTTCGCCTTAAACAACTACGAGAGTGCCGTCAGTGCTTTCGACAAGGAACTTGCCACGCCTCATCCCCATCCGAAGTGCCGCTACTACCTGGCGCTGGCCCTGGAATCGGAAGGCCGCACGGGTGAAGCTGTCACGCAACTCGACAAGTTGGTGGCAGAAAACCCAAAACAGGCGGATGCGCTTTACGAACTGGCGCGGCTTCACAAGAACGCATCGCTTCGCGCCATCCAAATGCTCCACGACCTCGATTCCGACTCCTTTCAACTGCACGCCTTGATGGGGGAGGTTTACGCGGACGATGAGCGTTATGCCGAGGCCGTCCACGAATACCAGGCCGCGCTCACGAAACGGCCCGATGCTCCCGGGATTCACCAAGCCTTGGCGATTGCCTACTGGGCGGAGAATCACCTAAGCGAAGCCCAAGATGAATTCCTGATCGCACTGAAGGAAGACTCCGGCAATGCGATGACGAATCTTTACCTTGGTGACATTGCCGTGAAGCAGGGGAAGTTCAACGAGGCCCTGGATTATCTTCAGAAGGCACAGGCCGGGCTGCCGCACCTGGAGCAGGTCCACTTGCTGCTGGGCAAGTGCTATCACGGCTTGAGCCAACCCGACAAAGCAAAAGACGCGCTGCTGAAGGCGGTGGAGGAAGATCCTACAGACGCCTTACCGCATTATCTTCTGGCGCAATTGTATCGCGAAGCCAACGACACGGATTCCAGCGCCCGCGAAATGGCCATCTTTGCGAAGCTTTCGAGCGCCGCAAATGCGAAGAAATCTGCAGAGGCGCAACGGTCCTTCTAAAGACCCACGGGAAGAATATCAAGGAACAGCGGCTGGGATTTCCCACACGGGAAAGAGGAAATCCGCAGATTCATCCCCAACCGTCTTGGGGACTTCCCCCGGTTTAATCTCTCGCAAGAACTTCGTGGCTTGGTCAGGCTGCTTGCGGATTGCGTAAGCTCGGGCCAAGAGCCGGCGCGCGGCCTGGTTATCGGGATCGAGTTTCAGTGCCTCGTTCAAATCGACAATGGCTTTATCTGCCTGTAAGGCTTGCAGTTCCGCCTTTCCAAGCCACTGGTGCGCCACAGCGCTTTGCGGGTTCAGCCGGACCGCTTCCCGGAGAGGTTGCAGCGCCTCCTCCGGCTTGCCTGCCCGGGCCAACATAATGCCGCGAAAATACGCGAGGAGGAAGGTCGGTCCCAGCCGTTTTTGAGCCTCATCCAGCACTACTGCGGCTTCTTCCGGCCTCCCCTCGCGCATAAGAACCTGGGCCAGTCCGATAGCGCTCGTAGGTTCAGGATCACCTTTGGCGATCAAATCACGGAATACCTCCTCGGCTTCCTTGTAACGAGCCGACTTCATATAAGCCGCACCCAAGCGCAGTCGCAGCGCGTACGAACGGGGGAGGTGATCGACCGCTTGTTGCGCGGCAGCCACGGCGTCAACATAATGGAGCTCTTCCATCAATTCCCGGGTAAGGTTGAGCCATGCGTCTTCTTCCTGCGGAGCGATTTCGGCTGCATCCCGGAACGCCTGGATGGCTTCTTCGTGGTGCTGCATTTCCGCCTCGGCGATGCCGATGACTGTCCAGGCTTTCCCTGAACGCTTTGCCTTGGGGATGGAAAGGGCCGTCCTCTGCGCCTCAACCGGCAGATGCACTTCCAAGTAGGCGAGCGCAAGGTTAAACTGCGCCCAGTCCGCGTTCATGAACTGTGTCTTCAAGCGTTGGAAAACTGCAATGCCCTCGTCTGGCTGCTGGCAGGCGATGTGCAGCGCACCGACTTGGACCGACTGCGGGAGGGTGAGATCAGATTGGGGCACGCGCGCGAGCACCGCACGGGCATCGGCTGTACGGTGCAAGTTCGCAAAACCTGCAGATGCCTCCAGGTAGAAGTCCGCATCAGGGGGCCAAACACTTTTCGATTTATCCAGATGGTCCACGGCCTCTTGGTAGTTGCGCAGATCCAATTCCACGCGCGCAAGGTAATAATGCGCAAAGGGATCATCCGGGGAAAGTTCGAGCGCCTTCTTCAATGCAGCACGAGCAGGCTCGGGATGCTGGTCTGTCCACTCCAGATGGCCTAAGTTGCGGTAAGCATCCGTCATTTGCGGATTTAGTTGAATGGCTTCAAGGTACTCCGCCCTGGCTTCGTCGCTGCGGTCCAGTTGAGCCAGGGCAATCCCGCGGAAGTTGCGGATCGCCGCGTCGCGCGGGTTCTCCCGCTCGGCCGCGGTGAGAGCCGTGAGCGCCTCTGAAGGGCGGTTTTGTTGCAGCGCCATCAAGCCCTGCTGGTACAGCGAGAGCGTCTGCGCGGATAGTGACACGCTGGAAAGAACAGCAAAGAGAGAAATGATGGTCGGACTTTTCATCAAGGCTGTTTCAGCGCCGCCTCCGCTTCAGCAATGCGCTGAACACGTTCTTCGTTGGCCCGGTGAGTTGCAACGAGGAGTTGATCTGACAATGCGAACTCCTGCTGCGCCTCTGAGGATTTCCCCAACGCCGTGTAAACTCGCGCCAACTGATAGTGGACTGACCCATCCTTATCGCTGAGGGCGGCAATCTTCAATTCCCTCTCGGCCTCCGCGTACCGTTTCATCTGGGAATAGGCGATCCCCATAAAATCGTGAAGGTCAGGGTACTTTGAATTCAAATCGTAGACTCTCGTCAAGTAAACGAGCGCCTTGTCCGCTCGGTGCTCTCGCAAGTAGGTGCTGCCCAGGTCGAACAGGGCTCCGGCGTGACGAGGGTTCATTGCGAGTTCCGCCTGGAATTGTTTTCGTGCTTCTTCCGTTTTGTATGACTTCCACTCCAAGTGGCCAATCTGGTAATGAAGATTGGGCAGCGTGGGCCGCTTGGCGAGAGCGATATCGTACTCTGCTATCGCTTTGGAGTCCTCTCCCCGTAAATCCTCCATATCCCCAAGCACCTGGTGCGCCCGATATGAATCTGGGTCGACTTCGAAGAGCCGCAGGTATGCCGCAAGCGCCAATCGGTTGTAGCACCGGGATTTCCAGTACAGCGATTCGGGCGAATCCACCTGTGAAGGAGCCATGCCGCCCAGCGCGGCCAACGCGCGCTCCGGCAGACCCGTCTCGTAAAGAGCTCGCGCTATTTCCAGGCGCAGGCCTGCGGCTGCTGGCTCTTTGAGCATCTGAGTTGAACAGTCGGCCACTGGCTGAAGGAGGTCCGTCGCGAGCCAGGACTGCATTTGCGGCACGGTGCAAGCCGAAATAGATTTGGCAGCATCCGGGTCGCCCGCGTCGGTCGCGCTGGCTGCCGCTGCCGTGGCGCCTTCTTGCGTTGAGATGAACGCCAAGGCCAACCGGTTTGCGGGCCCAGCTTGGGATTCAACCTGGGCGCGTAGTCTGGTTAATGGGGCGCGCAAATCTTCCGGGAGTTTCTCCTGGGAAGTGTCGCCGAATCCAAGCTCTCGTACTCCGAGGATCACTTCGCAACGCACCGGGTCTAGAGCGAGCGCCTGAGACCAGTCTGCTAATGCCCGCGGGACATTGCCCCGCAGGAATTCGACTTCCCCCCGCCGCACCACGGCGCGCAGGCTGTGTGGCGCGATGCGCAACTCGGCAGCGATCTCATCCTCAGCGCGCTTAAGATTGCCTGCATGTAGTAGCACCTCAGCCAATGCGATGTGCAGGCTGGCGCGGGCGGGCGATTCCTTAAGGGCGTTCTGAAGGTGCAACATGGCGACGGACAGATAACCGGTGGCGGCGTAATTCTCCGCCAGCAGTTGCTCAAGAAAGGTCGATTGGGAATCCTTCTGCTGCATCCGGTCCACAGCGTATTTGCCAAGTTGCTCGTAGGCTTGACCAAGCAAGTACAACAGATCGATGCTGTCGGGGTTGGCGCGCAGCCCCGCCTGCAATGTATTCACCTGCCGGGAGGTCCGTCCGGCCTCCTGATAAGCAGATGCCAGCCACGACCATGCGTCGGGGAGATTCGGCCGCGCATGAACTGCGGCCTCAAGGTGCGGTATGGCTCGCCTCGCATCTCCCTGCTTGCTGTAGTCAACCCCCAGAAAGAATTGCGCGCCCGCCAGGCCAGGCTTCAACTGGACAGCCTTTTCAAACATGGCGATGGCATCCGGGCGGCGGCTCTGAAGCTCATACACAAGCCCCAGATTCATATAAGCTTCGGCGAAGCCCGGAGCAAGAATGATAACCCTGCGATATTCCTGCCCGGCCTTCGCGTAGTCCTTTTGCTGTTGGGCTCCCTGGGCCCCAGCCCAAGCGGCCTCGGCAGCGGGAGACAATTCAGGGTTCGACTCCTGCCCCGTACTCGGCTTGGTTACAATGAGGAGCAAGAAGAAGAGGGCGAACGCAACCAGCGACCGTCTGTAAGGTCTTTCCGAATGGCAGGCAATCATGCCCGAATGATAAGCAGAAACATTTGCGTCCGCAATTCTCATTATAAACAGCCCGCTCGGTCTTTGCCGCAAGTGTGCAGTCCAATCTTCCTCGAAAGCGCATGGCTGCACCATCCCCGTTCGGTTACGGAGACTGGGGTGAGTGATAATCCGGATCCAGTTCCGGCTTGCGCTGTCCCACCAACTCGAGCGCCAGCAGCACGAACGAGTTCCATGCGAAGACGCGATGATAGCCAAAAAAGGGGTGTTCAGGGTCAGTGGCAAGATACTCCTGGCTGGTGGGAAAATCCGGCGCGATGTTGATTTCCGCCCATAGGCGGTTGGCGATGGCCATGTCAGACTTTGGCCAGCCATGCAGCTTGCCCGCCACGTAGCCGCAGATTTCGATCCGCATCCAGCTTCCGCCATTGTAGTAGATGCCATCCATGTTGTGATGAGCGCAATTGGCCCCTTGCTCTTCGCTGATCATCGGGTGCCAGGTGTCTGTAAAATAACTCCAGCCCTTACCGCCCGGAGTGAGGCCGATGAAGGCTGGCCGCACCGTGCCGCCAGCCTGAGGGTAGGGAGCGTCCTTGCTCGGCATCAACACCGGAATGCGGTCGAGGTGATTTACCACCATGTTATCCGTGAGGATTTTCCGCTTGAACAGCCAGAGGGAGAGAAATTCCGGAAAGATTTCGCTAAAGCCGATGGCGTCCCTGATGTTACGCGCCGGGCGAAGGATCTTCTGCGCCGGATCGTAGTAGCTGCGATAGGCTTCCTCAACCTTCCCAAGGTATTCTTCGGAAATCCGGTCACTCACGCCGGAAACACTCAGTTCCTTGATGACCCGCAGGGTCACCGCCAACATCCCCTGGTTCTCGCAGATATCTGAAGTGCCCAGAGGATAATCGATCACGTCTAGTTGCCCAATCACGAACTGCGCCCAACAGATGCCATTGTGATTACGATCGTAGGTCTCCAAACAATATTCCGCCGCCTTGCGAACCTTATCCAGGGGCAGTTTCGTGCCGAAGCGTCGGCGATTCTGAAGCGCCCACATGAGCCATAGCGGCGTGGAGTCGTTTGACTTGCGCTCCAGGTTTGCCAGGTTGGGCTCCACCAGTGTGTTAATCGCCCCGGTCGTTCCCTGGTTCGCAGCCCAGAGATCGAAAACACCCTCATTCAATTCGCGGTTGTAGACGCCGTTCAGGGCGAAGAAACTATCGCGGAGGTACATCTCGCCGGCCGCGGAGTACCAGATACTCGGCGCCAGCATTGGTCTGGGGGTTTCCGGCCCGGCCATCCAAGAGAGCATCATCAGATCAGCGTACAAAACCTTTTCCGTTTCGCCTCCGCGAAAGCCAAGCGCATCCGCCAGTTGAAGTTGGCTGGCCAGACGATAACCACGCACCGTTTCTGGTGTCTTGTCGGCCACAAAGATGAAAACCGTTTTCTGCTCGGGTCGGTCCATCTCCAAACGATGGTAGGGCGCGCGGCGGGTGGAAAGCCGACGTACTTCCAGCCCCCGCATTTCGATTCTTCCCACACCGCCCAGAGCCTGCAGACCTATGGCTTGCCCCGATTCCGCGATGGAAATAAACAGCGCCCCGCCGGTTCCCCGCCTCGCGTAGAAAAACACTGATGTTCGAAATTCTGACCAGGCAGCCGGCGATTCCGGTACACGGTCGTTATAAAGTGTGATGTCCTCAAGTTTTTGCAGCTTATCATCCACATCCCAAACTTGGATCGCAAATGCCTGCTGCGAGTGATGCTGCAAGCGCAACGCGTACACTTCACCGTCTTGGGCGGGGAATGGTATGACGATGCCATCCTCGGAACTCCTCGCTGTGACAACGGCGACGCCCTCCCGCTCCTCGATGCCTGCATTGCCGCGCTTAAACCAGGAGGAGATGGGCCCCAGGTCAATTCTCTCTCCAACTCCGCCGTCAGCATCCCACATCAGGGATTCGCCGAAGGTCTGGTCGACAAAGAATTGGCCGGCGGCCCGCTCCTGGGGGCGGCAAATCGAATAGAGGCGGGCGTCGGGAATTCGGTTCGGGGCAGGTTTGACAGGCCGACCATCGCGGCGGATCAATCGGCTCCACTTGTTGCGGAATCCGGCATCGGTGAGCAGACCCACCGTCAGGCCGTCGTGGGTGCGAAAGCCGGCGGCAGGAAAATATTCGTGCAACGCCCCGCCCGCACAGTCGGTTTGATTGAAGCTCCAAAACTTTGTTGGCGGCTCAGCGGGCTCCAGACGATTGCTCACCTGGTGGAATAGCATATACATGTCAGATTGGTGTAACCGAATCTGCTTGCGAACCACTTGGGACGTGACCACCGCGTAGTCCACCACAACGAGGACCGACGTATTCAGATTCTTAAGGTGGCATTCGCCCTGGAGCGTCACGTGCGTCGCGTCGCCTGTCCACGCCGTCGCCTTCCAGTTTTCAACGCGGTCTTCCAAGCTGCCTTCGCCGTTCTGGAAGACGGCGGAGAATTCTCCTCCGCCGTTGTGCTGTGCAATGGGTCGGCCATAGGAGTGCATGACCACGCCAAACCCCTGCCGGGAGTCGCTCCTGACCTCAAGCGACAGCCCGCCAGAAACGCTTGGGGACGCGTCACCCCCTTGCGGATTTACTTTCCAGGCCACATTTGCGGCAAGACTGCCCGCCAGGGATTCTTCCATAAACTGACGCCGGGTGATTCTCCGAGAAGTCGTCATGCGTGTCCTGCAATCAGGAATGTTGAAGGCAGAATTTCAACCAAAGAAACCGCCCCCATCGAGGCCGCGGCTTGAATCGACCGTTCACACGCTTACGAAGCTAAAGAGAATCGGCCGCGGCAGCGCCAATATTCTTGTCTGCCCCGCCATAGAAAAACAGCCAGCGCTTCCCCCGCAGGATAAGCCCTTCCACAAAGACCACGTTGGGAACCTGCCCAGTCTTCTCCCAAATCTCGACGGGATGGAACATCGGCTTCTCCGCGCGGGCAATGACCTTGGTGGGATCCGCTTTATCAAACAGGACCCAGCCGGTGGAATAGACCAGATTATCGTTAGCTCCGTTATACACCAGCAAGATGCCCTTGGGGATCATCACCGGAGGCGGGCCGGGCTCCGTCACTTTGGAATCAAAATAATTCGGACGCGGGGAGATCACAGGGTGGTTAAGGGCGCTGGTCCAATGCAAGAGATCGTCCGAAGAAGCCACGCCCATTTCTCCTGCCGTATCGGTGGCGTCGCCAAAATAATACATCCAATATTTTCCATTGACTTTCTCCGGAAGGATGGCCCCGGACTTCGTCCAGCCAACGTTCCACGCTCCTCGATAAGCTGGCAGAATGACTCCCTGTCGGACCCAGTGAATCAGGTCCTTGGACGTGGCCAGGCACAATTGTGCGTCTCGCTTGCCCGGCCCCACTCCGTCAACGTTATTGTAGCCAGTATAGGTCAGGTAGTACGTTCCCTTAATCTCGACTAGGCGAGGATCCTCTGTCCCCCCACCCTTCTCATAGGGCGCTTCGGGACCTAAGACGGGGTTGGTCGACCGCTGGAAGTGAATCCCGTCGTCGCTCACGGCGTACCCGAGCCTCGATGTTCCCTTATTATCCTGCGCCCGGTAGAGCATCACAATCTTTCCATCCTTCTCCACAACGGCTGGATTAAAGGTTCCGGCTGATTCAAAGTCCGCGCCCTGTGGAGATATGACCGGCTTGGAGGAAAGGCGCTCCCAGGAACCGAACGGCGGGCTGAACTGGGTGGCAGCAAATAGACCAATAGTGAAGAGGAAAATGGCGGTGTTCAGGGTGAGAGAACGACTCTTAGGTCCGGTCATCGATTTCGGGTTCCTTCCTTCGGGGCTTGCGTGAATTACGCGAGATGCACTTGGAGGTCGCGCCTCAGTACCCGGCTCTGATTCGAACGTGTTTTCCCGCCTCGACTTTAATCGCTCCGCCCACCGTTTCGTCTCCAACAGTGAGTTTTACCGGAGCTCCTTGGGCAACCGGAATAGAAACATCCGCAGTCCGGACAGAATCGGTGGGATTGAAGAGAATGAAATTCAACTCGTGGGGAGGAAATTGACTGGGGTCAAAAGCATCCAGCAGGTCCAGGTTTACAAGCATCATCTCACGATCACTCGTCGTCCCCAGAGCTTCGAACATCAGGTACAGCCACAGGACTTCTCCGCTGCCGTAAATCTCCTTTCCCACCACTCGTGTTTGGCCGCCCAATTCCAGCGTGCCCAGATTCTCGTAAGGGATGAAAGGCAGCAGAGGATGCTTCGCCGCAGCCTCGTGGCAAGCGTCAAAGTAATAGAAATTGTTGCGCCGTTGCTGATCCAGGATGGGAAGCAATGCCTCCACCGTCACCCCTCGCTTCAGGGCACCTGTCCACGGCAGGATGGCTTCCACATTTTCCTTAAAGGCCGGATAGAGGATGGAGGCGCAAGCCTGAAACATGCCCCGGATGTCGTGCGTCTTCTGGCTGGGATCGCTGTACCAGTAGAGCAACCGCAACTGTTCATAGAGGAGGTAGCGCGCGGCATCGGGCATTCCCAATTCCGCCGCTGCCAGGGCGCCATAAGCCAGTTCCTGCGGCTCATGGAACAGGCTTGCAGCCCGAACCGTGGTAAGCACGTCAACCGCACGGCGCGCTTCTTTCAGGTATTTCGCGTCCCTCGTCAGGCGGTGCGCAATCACCCCTCCCCATGCGTAGAGTCCCCCCACAGCGTAATTGGTGCCCGCACCCTTCTGATCCAGGTTGCCGGTACGGTAATAGATGGGAAAGAGGTAGTTGTAACGGTGCGCTAGGCGAAGGGCTGTTCCGTAGGATTGCAGGAAGTTGTCGGTGAGCGTCTTCGATTGCGAGAGCGCGCCGATCAACGGGTACTTGATTAGACTATTCTCAAGGGGATACCACGAATCCGCGGTTTCGTCGTCGCCGCGGATGAAGTCGTTGCTGATGCTCTGCGTGTCCGAATGGTAAAAGAGGGACATGCTTTCGAGTAATTCATTCACCACCTGTTGATGCGCGGGGTCGGGGTGAAGCTTCAGATAAAGCAACGATGGCCATAGGACATCGGCCATGGTCATCAACTCGAAATTTTCCCCGGTTTCGTGCCAAAGCTCAGAGCTTGCCTTCACGTAAGCCCGCAGCCCGCGGTGGCCCTTGACACTGATCAGGGCCACATCCTCCTGCTGAAGGTCGTGGACGGTCCCCGCCGCAAACTGCTTCCAAGTGGTGGCGCATTTGGGCCATGCAAGATTTTCCTGAAAGAGGGGGACCAATGCCTCCATCCAACGGTTTACCGCCTGCTGCTCGGTGATCAAGTCCTTGAGACTGCGCTGCAAGAGATAGTAGTTGAAACGTACATCCCCGGCCGGCAGCACATCTCCGGTGGCCTGATCAGCGATCAATCCAATCCCCAGCCGTCGCCGGCCGCCTGGTTCCAGCACGGCCACGGTGGAGCAACTGTAGCCAAGAAAGCGCGGGATGTTATCGAGCGACATCCAGCCCATCGCGCTCATGTCAAAATACATCATGGTTTCGATACCGGCGTTGGCATCCTGCAAGTAGACCGCCGGCAGGTCATTGCCCGCCATGCCGAGTGAATTCCGCGTGGGCTGGTCCAGCAAGATCCTTCGCCAGCTTCCCGATTGTCCTTCCATCATGGTTGACACGGAACTGAGCCAGAGGATGATTTGCGGCTCTCGCACCTCACCTTGATGCAATTTCATCTCGTGCGGCAGATAGAGAGTGGTGGCGAACCGGAACCAGGGGCTGTTTGCCAAACTGGTGATGGAGGTATTCCAGGTATACCGAAGTGGCGAGCCGTCTTTCCCCGTGGCACGCCCACTTCCGGCAACTTCAATTGCGGGGTTCGCGCCCGATTTCACAACTTTTCCGGAATCAAGCGTCCAATTTAAGTCCGTCCCCGACGCAAACTTATTATCCGCAACCGAACCGTCTACCCAGCCATTCTTATCGTCATGAACGAGACTCTGGTAGGTCACGCTGCCTTGTCGGCTGGCAACTACGATGCGTTGCTGGTCGTTCGAGATTTCCCAAGATTCATCGCTCGCCGGTGAATGGCGATCTTCCGCAGCAGAGAGAGTCGAGTAGGGGAGCCTTAAGAAGGGTACAGATAATGCTCCGGCAGTTTTGAAGAAAGTGCGTCTTTTCATATTGAAAATCCTGGGATGGTCGTGCCGGCCGGAACGCCGCCATCCACCTGCAACGCCAGCACTCTCCCGTAACGCCGCCATCGTGCCGGCTCATGCCGCCAAGATGGCAGCGTTACGATGTCCTGAAGGGCACTGCAAAAAGCCACCAACGCAAGTATCCGATCAAACTAGCGGGAGCCACCGTGCCCCGGCGTGCGAGGAAATCGCACAAGCCGAAGGCACGGTGGACAGAGTGGTTCAGTATTCTATCTTCAGGCCGAGCTGTATGTTTCGCGGCCCACTTGAGGATGTGACAGCGCCAAATCCGCAGGAGAACGATCCACTACAGCCCGGGGACCCTGCGGCCTCGAACGGCGTGGTAATCGGTGTAGCCCACGCACCACCTTGGCCGGTGTAGATATGGCGGTTAAAGAGGTTGAAGAATTCCGCTCGGAACTTGATCGTGGCTTTCTCACCGATCAAGCGGGTACCCTTCTCCAGCACGAAATCCTCGTTCTTGCCCCCCCAGTCGCGCGCGTGATCCAGGGCATGGGGCTCCGTGGCAAGAGTAAAGGGCGCAGGCAAGGCAAACGCCGCAGAATTGTAAAACGAGGTAGTGGCCGGCTGGAAGTTGCCGCTTTTGTTGGTTTCTGGCGCGCCGGGGATCAGGTTAACACGGCCGTCGTTTCCCCCAATAACACATCCGCCAAACAGGATGGCGGCCGCCGTCCCGCTGCACGGCCCATACGCTTCGGTGGGCCAACCCGACTGATAGTTAAGGATGCCCCCGACTTTCCACCCTCCGATCAGGCGATCGGCCGGGCCCGTATGGCTTAGAAAGCGCTTTCGATGGCCCATGGGCAGTTCGTAGAAGAAGCTCGCTACCAAGCTCTGCGGCGTATCCAGTTCGCTCACCGCTTTCTCCGCCCTGCGGTCGTAGGTGTTCTGAGCGATGTAAGAGCCCGTACCGATGAAGCCTGAAACGCCCTCTCCCATGGAATCCGTATCCGTAATGTTTTTGGAGATGGTGTAGGCAACCAGATAGCTAAGTCCGGAAGCGAAGCGTTGGGTGAGACGGGCTTGCATCGAGTGATAAGTGGAGTTACCCGTGTGATCGTAACCATAAGAGTTGTCACCGGTATCGAAGTTGCCGTATTGCGGGAAGGGGCGCAGAGCCTGGGCGATGGTGCCGGAGCTGCCCCACAGGCTGGAAAAGTTCGAGAAAGGCACCTTCACACCCGCTGCAATGGAATTCGGACAGCTTCCATCACTAAGGCAGCTCACGTTCATCCCCAACTCGGGCCCCAAAGACAAGTATTGCGGGTTCACCTGGTTGGGAATGAGGTTGGTAGCCGGCAGGTGACTGCCTTTCGAACCCACATACGCGACATCGAGCATAAGGTTGGCCCGGAGTTGGCGCTGGACATCGAGGTTCCAGGACTGGATGTTGCCTGGATGACCGCTGTTGGCGGGCGCTATAGGCACGAGGCTGTTGCCGTTCTGCCCGTCGGGCGTCAGCGGCCCCGAGGGGGGAACGATGTGCGGCATCCCGTTATCGATCTCAAACGGGGTGGTGACATGCTCTTGATTGAAGAACCCGAAACTGTCGTCATCGGCGAAACTCGGCTCCCTCAGGGGCTCGTAGAAGATACCGTATCCGCCTCGCACGACACTCTTATTGTTGATGGAATAGGCGAAGCCCGCGCGCGGGGCAAAGTCCTTGGGGTAAATGTCCTGGGGACGGGTCTTCCCATTCCGCCCGGTCCCGGTGCCGTAATAAGTCATGGCTCCAGGAATGTTGCCGGCGCCCGGGTTGGGGAGGGTGGGATCAACCACGGATAAGCGATCGAAGGCTTCACTGACCGGGACGTCAAGGTCATAGCGCAGGCCGTAATTGATGGTCAATTTAGGCGTGAGCTTGTAGGAATCCTGCGCGTAGAACGCCATGTTCTTGAACCGGATGCCGCTGAACCCGCCATAATTCAAATACCCGACGTACACATCACCGAATAGTGCGCTGGCGATGGAGTACCCTCCTGTACCTGAACTGTTAGCGGTGGAGCTGGTCTGAGCGGGGTCGAAGGTAAACGACCCGGAGGCGTACGTGAGGCGCCGCACATTGAATTGCATGTCCCGCAGCTCGCCCCCAAACTTGAAAGTGTGCTTGCCATGCACCCAACTGACGGAGTCGGCGATCTGAAAGGTGTTGTCGGCGAACTCGGAATCGCCGCAGTTCGGACCACTATACGGAGCACCGTCGAAATTGAAGCACGGGAAGACGTTATTTTGAACTCCCGTCAATCCCAGCTTGTCCGGGTACCCGCCCCCAATACTGGCCCCCAGCTCGCCGCGGTAGCGCCGATTGATTCCCACCAGGAAGTGGTTGAGCAGGGAAGGCGTGAGGGTGTAGTCGTGGCTAAATCGCACATAACGGGTATTTTGAGGATTGGAAG
>Ga0326728_10014752_pt1 | contig 16464 bp, 15 predicted proteins | sample MB3enrmetagenome_FD_207602 | JGI IMG/M metagenome (GOLD analysis project Ga0326728, IMG submission 207602) | Lab enriched peat soil microbial communities from McLean, Ithaca, NY, United States - MB31MN | ecosystem: Environmental > Terrestrial > Soil > Wetlands > Peat | place: USA: New York...
CGCTATCTGGTACCTCTTCCTCAGATAAACCCTGCACGAAAAACCGGTTTTTCTTTTTTTTTAGAGTTTTGAGACGAGATCCCGGAGCACTGCGACCGGATCCGGGGCTTTGACCACGCTTGAAGCGAGGAGTACCCCGTCCGTCCCGAGATCCACGGCAATTTTCACGCAATCGCCGCTCTGGATACCGGCTCCCGTGAGGACTCTTACTTTCGGGTTCACCGCACGGACCGCCGCGACCGACCGCCGGATAATGTCAGGGTTTGCCTTTGAGACCGAGACCCCGCTCCCGATAAGCTCCGGGGGTTCGATGGCCACGTACTCCGGGCCGAGCGCTGCGGCACCGGCGCTGGTGATCTCGTTGTTGGAACAGACCACCGCGGTGAGATGGTGCGACTGGAGTGCCCGTACAGATGCTTCGATATCTGCAAGGGTCAGGCGCCGTTCGGAATGGTTGACAAGCGACCCTGCTGATCCGGCCAGTTTGAGCGCATCGGCAGTTACCTGGCCGGTATGGGCGCCGGGCTCAGTCCCGTCGACATGCTGGGCGTAGACCGGTATCGCAAAGTGGTGGCAGAGCGGGTGGAGGTCGATGTATCCCGGCGCGACACCGATCACGGCCCCGCTCTCGCGTGCGACCAGCTGTGCGGCAGTGGCGATCTGGTGGGCACGGTTTCCCATGCCCTCCTTGTACGTCTTGAGATTCACCAGGATCAGGGGCGGCGTCATGATACCTCATTCCTCGTGCATGAGGTGTTTGCCCCCGGTTCCATTCAACCTTTCGCTCCCGGAATCATTCATCCTTTAATCCCCGGGCGTAGTGACCGGCGGTGATCCCCCCCAGAGCCATTGCTTTTATCCGGTCCTTGAGTGCAGCATAATCGCGGGCCGTGCCGCCGGGATGCCGGGTGGCGATCCCGACCGCGTCGCAATAGATCCGGACCATTGCACCCGCGTAAGCAGCCGGACGCCCCCGGGCATCGATCACGATCATATCCACACCGTTCCGGGCAAGGTCCGGCACCGCGTCGACAAGGCAGGTCTCGGATGCGTTGAGGATGCGGGTACGGCACGCCCCGTCGGTGCTGACCGGGAAGATCCGCCCGGTTTCATCCCGGATCCCGTGCCAGCGTCCCGTGGTGCAGGGCCCGTTACCCTTCCGGCACCGGTCCTCAGGGGAGAGCAGGCAGTCCTCGGTGACCATCGTTTCGAGGTTTCCCTGCACGAAGACGGCCAGCTGTGGCCGCGGTCCCGATAACCGTGCTGCACAGACGAGCACGGCGATCCCGGTCGCGGATAACTCCGGGGAGAGCGTAAGTATCCCGAAGGGCAGGCGGGCTAACACGCGGACGGTCTCTGCATTAAAGATGTTCAGGCCCCATGACCCGGCGAGGGTAAGACCCGGTGCTGCACTCACCACGGCGACCGCGGTTCCCGGGTTTTCCACCATGCACGTGCCAAGCCCTGCTGCATAAAGACGGGGCAGGAGCGATCGGAGCGCTTCAATTTCCGCCTGCCGGGTGATCCGGGGCAGTTTCCAGACGAGGCGGGCGTTGTGCGCCCGGCAGGTATCGAGCGCAACCTGGCACTCCGGGACCATCCGGGCAGTTTCCGCTTCAGTGTCCCCCCCGGACGGGAACGGGAAGCTGCCCGGTTCAAAGCAGATCGTCTGTGCCCCGGCACGGGCACCGGCCTCCACGGATTCAAGGCTGTCCGCGTACAGGCAGATACCCATGGTCCCTCCGGGAGATGGCAGGGTTTTTGGCGATGGGGAAGGTTCCGTCGCAGGATGCTGTGCGATGAACCCGGCGAGACGCTGTTGTGCGGCCCTAATGTCCTCCGGCGCGGGCCGGGAAGCAGCGACCAGTTCCTCTTCGGCCCGGGCAAAAAATTCCCGTCGTGCCCGGTTGATCCCGCTCGCCGGGCTAAAGAGGCCGCCGGCATAATCGAGAGTGAGATGCGCCACGGCAAATGGCGTTCCCCCGGTTTTTTCCAGCTGTGCCGCGAGCTGTTCGCTGGTAAGCGGGCGGGAACGGGCCGGTACGAGGCAGAGGTCGCCGGCTTTTTTGACGACAACCGGATCTTTACCGGGCGAACAGAGTGTCCCCGAGAGCGTGAGGAGTCCGTCGGGAGAGACCGCAGCCTCGATATCGACCGGGACCGGGTGGCGCAGGCCAGGCATTCCCTGCCGGGAGATCTGGCGGGCGCGTGCGGCGAGATCCACGGACGCAGTAAGAAAAACCCGTGCACCTTCCTGCACCGGATTGGGCACGGCAAGGACGATCCCTTCCTTCTTTGTGACGGGTTCGCTGTTGAGCGCATACCCCCATGCCGCCGACGGGTGATCCGGGTGGGAAAAAAGGAGCCCGTCCCCGGGGTGCAGGGTGACCGGCTCAACCGGGCAGACGGTCGCCGTCCCCTTCGAACGATCGTACCGGGAGACGGTCCCGATGCAGAGGCCCCGGTTGTCCGGCCGGTCCCTCGCCATAAGTTTTCCTCCGCGGTCGCGAAAGAGGTAGCCCCGGGTAAATCCCCGGTTGAAGGCAATCATGAGGTCGCGGATCGCCGGCTCATCCGGGACAAAGGTGCCTGCGGCAACCGCGTCAAGGGCACGCCGGTACGTGGAGACGACGATCGCCACGTACTCCGGCGATTTCATCCTGCCCTCGATTTTCAACGATGCGACCGGAGCGTTCGCGAGCCGGGGAATCTCCCGGTACGTGCAGAGGTCTTTTGGCGAGAGGAGGTACTGGTGCGGCAGCGGTACATCGTGCTGGCCGGTCGGCCGGCCATACCGGTCCACCGCAGCCGCGACAAGGGTATATTTTTTCCGGCACGGCTGGGCGCACATGCCCCGGTTCCCGCTCCTGCCCCCGATCACAGAAGAGAGGAGGCACTGGCCGGAGTAGCTGTAGCAGAGTGCCCCGTGTGCAAAAATTTCGAGCCCCACGCCGGTATCCACGGTGGCCCGGGCTATCTCCTCCACCTCGGCGAGCGACAGTTCGCGAGCCAGAACCACCCGGGAAAACCCCATCTCGTGCGCCCACCGCACGCCATCCGTGTTGTGGATGGTGAGCTGGGTCGAGGCATGGAGCACAAGGCCGGGCACAATCGTTCGTGCGAGCGCTGCGACGCCGGGGTCCTGCACGAGCACGGCATCGGCCCCCATCGCGTACAGCCGGACGAGGTACTCCGCGACCCCGGGCAGTTCCCGGTCGTGGACGAGCGTGTTCACGGTCACGTACACCCGCACGCCCCGGGCATGGGCATACGTGATCGCCTCTTCAATCTCTTCTTCGGAAAAATTCTGCGCGAACTTCCGTGCGCCAAAGCGTTTCCCGCTCAGGTAGACTGCATCCGCCCCTGCGGCGATTGCGGCAAAGAACGCCTCCATGGAGCCGGCCGGTGCGAGCAGCTCGGGGATATTCTTTTTTCCGGGGGAACGTGTGCTGCTGTCCATGGCCGCCTCAGAGCAGGGGGAGGAAATAGTGAATGAACCCGAGGGTCGCAAGGGTGGTGACCACGGCAGCGACGCAGTACCCGGCCATCGTGATCGCAAACGACCGCCACTTGTGCCAGCCGAAAAGCCACGAGGCCGGGGCGCAGAGGTACACACCGATAATAATCTCGGCGGGGAAGAGCCCGTAGATCCCGTACCGGTCGAACATCCGCGAGCGCGTCACCATGCCGTGGGTCCATGCGAGGAAACGGGCCACACGCCCCGACACCGTCCCGATCGTGTCAAGGAGGCCGAAGAGGCCAAGGAAGATCCCGGCCTCGATGCTTGTCGCCGCCGGCACGACATAGTGCACGGGAAGCCCAAGGCCGATCCCAATGGGGATCGACCCGTACTCGATCACAAAGGCGCTCGCGACAAGGCCGCAGGCTGCAGCAGGTGAGAGGCCCAGCACGCACGCACCGCCGAGCGGCAGGATGAAAGCGAGGAGAGCGCACCACCCGATCGCCCCGAAGGCGGGCCGGAGCGTTGTCATGACTGCCGCAGGTTCCATATCCAGCGGAGAGTTTCAACCCGGAAGGGGATAAACCGGTATCCTCACAAAAAACCAGTACATAATCCCCGGCCGGGCGCATCTTTTTGTGGCCCCGCGGCAAACCGTCAGGTACATGCAGATCATCGCCTCCCTCACCGATCCCGCACAGGCTGCTGCCGCACAGGGAGCAGATATCATCGAGCTCCGCTTCGACCTGATGGAGGGCGATCCGGTGGAACTGGTGCGGGAGTGCAGAAACGTATGTGCGCTGCCGGTCATTGCCACGCTCCGCTCGGCACAGGAAGGCGGCCGGTACTTCGGGAGCCCGGAGGAATGGGCTGAAAAGATTGCGCCGGTCATCCCGCTCGTGGATTATGTCGATGTCGAGCAGCAGTTTGCCCGGGAGGCCGGCCCGGTAAAAGCGGCGGGAAGGGCAATCATCGCATCGCACCACGCCTCCGAGATGCTCCCGCTCCATGTCCTCTTTGTGCTCGAACAGGAACTCCGGGCGTTTGGCGACATCCCCAAGATCATCGTGACCCCCAAAAACGAGGACGACCTTATTGACCTCATCGCCTTTACCCGGGCGGCAAAAAAGCCGATCTGCACCGGGGTTATGGGGGCATCATTCCGGTATGCCCGCGCCATTCTCCCGCTCTTTGGCTCGGCATTTGCGTACTGCCACACCGGTGTACCGACAGCTGAAGGGCAGTACTCGGTCGAAGAGTTTGTGGTGCTTCAAAAATTGCTTTCTTAAAACCGGAAAAAAAGTTACCGGTATTTCTCCTGCTCCAGCACCGCATCGGCAAGCACGAGCGCGAGCATCGCCTCTGCCACCGGGAGGATCCGGGGCACGATGCACGGGTCGTGCCGGCCCCCGACCGTGATCTCCACCGCGTTCCCGCGGATGTCCCTCGTCTGCTGGACCTTTGCGATGGAAGGCGTCGGCTTTACCGCAATGCGCACGACGATCTCCTGCCCGGAGGAGATCCCGCCGAGGATGCCGCCCGCGTGGTTGCTTTTAAATCCGGTCGCGGTCATCGGGTCGTTGTTCTCGCTCCCGAACCTCCCGGCGACTGCAAACCCGTCGCCGATCTCGACGCCTTTCACCGCACCAATCCCCATCATGGCGCCCGCGATTGCCGCGTCGAGCTTGCCAAAGACCGGATCGCCAAGCCCCGCCGGGCAGCCGGTCGCCGTGATCTCTGCGATCCCGCCCACGGAGTCTCCCGCTTCTTTTGCCGCGAGGATCTCCCGTTCAATCTCCTGCGGTGCGGTGTAGCCGTGCACGGACACGATCCGGCCGGTAATCGCGATCCCTTTTGTCGCAAGGAATTTCAGCGCCACGGCCCCGGCCGCGACCCGGCCGACGGTCTCCCTGCCCGAGCTCCGGCCGCCGCCCCGGTGGTCCCGGCACCCGTACTTTGCCTGGTACGTGAAATCAGCGTGGCCGGGCCGGAACACCTCTCTTAGTGCCTCGTAATCTTCAGAGTGCACATCCCGGTTCCTCACCAGCAGCGCGACGGGCGCGCCGGTCGTTCTTCCCTCGAACACGCCCGAGAGGATCTCCACCGCATCGGCCTCGCTTCGTGCCGACGTGAGGGGGGATGCCCCCGGCCGGCGCCGGTCGAGCAGCGGCTGGATATCTGCCGCGGATAGTTCAAGCTGCGCCGGGCACCCGTCGATAACGGCGCCGACCGCCGGGCCGTGGCTCTCGCCAAACGTCGTGACCGCAAAATTCCTGCCAAAGGTGTTCATGCCAGTATCTCCTGTATGACCGTATCGGGCACGTCTATCCCGAAGAAGAGCCGGAACTGCTCCCGTGCCTGCTGGATAAAGATCTCCGTCCCGGTGACCGTGGCGCACCCGGCTTTTCGCGCGGCTGCAATGAGGGGAGTGACCGGTGGGGTATACACAAGATCACATACGGTCATCTCCTTTTTTAGCTGATCGTCCCGCAGCGGGCTCCTTGTGTCCGGCTGCATGCCAAGCGACGTCGCGTTCACGACGAGGTCCGGGTTGGTCCGGCCGAATTCGTCCCATCCTCCCCACCGGCAGCCGTATTTTTCCGCGAGTGCCTGCGCTTTCGCCGGCGTCCGGTTCAGGATCGTGACCTCCATTCCGAGATCCACGAGCGCGTATGCCGCTGCCGCCGCGACCCCTCCGGCGCCAAGCAGCACCGCACGGGCGCCGGCATGGCCGGCCAGGGGTTTTCGTATGCCCAGCCAGTCCGTGTTGTAGCCGTGCGCCGATCCGCAGGCAAAAACGACCGTGTTTGCCGCACCGATCTGCCGGGCCGCGTCATCGATCTCATCGAGACACGCCATCACGTCCCGTTTGAAAGGGATGGTCACCGAGAGCCCTTTTGCGTCGATGTCGCGGGCAACCCGGAGGATCGTTTCGATCGAAGGGTCCTCGAACCGGGTGTAGTGGCAGTTCAGGTGGTACCGGTCGAAGAGCCGGTTGAAAAGCAGGGGGCTTTTGCTGTGGCCGCACGGGTAACCGGCGACGCCGAGGAACCGGGTCTGCACGTCACATACGGGGCCGAGAAGCCGGGATGCGAGATCCTCGCGTTCGGGCGCCGGGAGAGGGCCGGCCGCAAACCACCGGTATGCGGCCTCCCGCTTCGGGGCGGGGATCGTGCCCTTGTCGAGGAGGGACAGGATGCGATCCGCAGCCTCTTCTGGAGATGTCCGGCTCGTGTCCACGCAGAAGTCCGCCGATGCGGCATACTGGCGCCGCCGGCGTGCGATCATTTCTTTGATCTCCTCTGCCGGCGAAAGGGACGTGAGCGGCGGCCGTGGGGCCCGCAAGAGACGGCGTTCAATCGTCGCGATGTCTGCGGTCAGCAGCACGCACACGCTTCCGGCCCGGAGGTGCTCCATATTGACCGGGTCCATCACGGCGCCACCCCCGGTGCCGATGACGCAGTCGCGTGCGGGCAGCGTGGCGATCGCGTCGCGTTCCCGTCCCCGGAACCGCTCCTCGCCGTCTTCGCGGAAGATGTCGGGGATCGTCCGGCCGCTTTGTTGTTCGATGAGGGAATCCGTATCCAGGAACGGGACGTTTAAGCCGCGGGCAAGGATGGTGCCGATCCCGGTCTTGCCGGTCCCGCGGTAGCCGAAGAGCACAATCCGCCTCATTCCATCACTCCCGCGAGCGTGTCCCAGAACCCGGGGAAGGACTTGTTTACGCACTCCGCACCGGTGATCGAGACCCCGCCGATCCCAAGACCGAGGACGGCAAAGCTCATCGCGGTCCGGTGGTCGTTTGCCGGGTCGATGGTGCCGCCATGGAGCGGGGCCGGCTGGATGATGATCCGGTCGTTGTCGGTATTTGCGACCCCGCCAAGCTGCCGGAGGCGTTTCACGGTGCCTGCGAGCCGGTCGCTCTCCTTGAATTTCAGGTGGCCGATACCGGTGATCACGGTCGGGGTCTTCGCCATCGACGCCACCATGCAGAGCGTCTGGACGGTGTCGGGTGCCGACGACATGTCGATCGTGATCCCGGCAAGGGGGCCTTCGTGCCTTACCGTGATCCCGTCATGGGTGCGGGTCACCTGGCAGCCCATCTTCTGCAGTGCATCCGGGAAGAGCCGGTCTCCCTGTACTGACTCCGGGTTGAGGCCGGTTACCGTCACCCTGCCCCCGCAGATTGCCGCGAGCGCAAAGAAATACGATGCCGACGAGTAGTCCCCTTCGATGACATACGTGTGGCCGGTATAATGATCCTGGTTGCTGACTTCGAACCGCTGGTATCCTTCGCGCCGGATTACTGCGCCGAAATCGGTCATGACACCGGCGGTGATATCGAGGTAGGACTGCGATGCGGGAGTGCCCGTGACCGTCAGCGTGACCCCGCGCTTCGCATAGGGGGCGGCCATCAGGATCGATGAGGCGAACTGGCTGCTCGCCGACCCGTCGATCGTGGCATTCCCGCCTTCCAGCCTGCCCCGGACGGTAACGGGGGGAAAACCTGGTTCCTGCCCGAAGGCGATCCTTCCCCCGAGGGCGACCAGTGCATCGGCAAGCGGCCCGACGGGCCGCTCCTGCATCCGGCTGCTGCCGGTGAGGGTGACCGGGTGATCGGAGAGCAGCGCGACCGAGGCGAGCAGGCGGAGCGTGGTGCCGGAGTTGTCCAGGTCGAGCACGGTACCGGGCGGACAGGAGAGTGCCCCGTCCCGGCCTTCGACGGTCACGCTGTGGGCATCGGCTTTTACCGGGACGCCGAGCCGGCGGAGCGCGGCCATCGTGAGGTTCGTGTCGTCTGATTCGAGCGGGTGGAGGATCGTGCTCGTGCCCCGGGCGAGCGCCCCTGCGATGAGGGCCCGGTGGGTGAAGCTCTTGGACGGCGGGGCGGCAACGGTGAGGTCGATACCGTGCCGCTGGGGGAGGGTAACGTTCATGGCGGTACCCCGATGGTCGGGTAGCAGCCCAGTTTACGGATCGCCGTTATCCCCTCGAGCTCGCGGAGCGCCTCGTCCGTGCACCCGTTGACAGCATAGTCGAGGAAGAACACGTATTTCCCCATGCCGCGCTTTGACGGCCTTGATTCGATCCTGGTGAGGTTGATGCGCCTTCGTGCAAAGACGCCGAGCAGGTCGTAGAGCAGCCCGGCCCGGTCAGTGTCGGGGTCGATGAGGATGCTGCACTTGCCGGCCCGGCAGTCCGGGCCGGGGTTTTTTGCGATCCGGACAAACCGGGTCGTGTTCCCCGGGTTGTTCTCGATATGTTCAACGATCACCGGGATATGGTAGATAGCGGCTGCCGAGACCGAGAGGATCGCCCCCGCGTTCGGTGTCTTTTTTGCCTCGATCGCGCTCGACGCGTTGCTGCTCGTGTGGATCACCGGTACCTGCCGCCACTGCTCGATCCACCCGCTGCACTGTTCGTGGGTCTGCGGGTGGGCGTAGATCACCCGGATCTTTTCGAGCGGCACGAGCGAGGCAAGGTTGTGGTGGATCGGCAGGTACATCTCCGCGGTGATCGAGAGGGGGTACTTTGTCAGGCCGTCGAGGGTTTCGCCCACGCCCCCGGCCTCGGAGTTCTCGATCGGGACGATCCCGTCGCCGTTACCCGCCGCTACGCCTGCAAAGATGGAATGGATGGTCGGTTCAAGGACGACCGGGTCGCACCCGAGCCTGAGCGCAAGCTCGTGGGAGAACGTCCCTTCGGGGCCAAGCGTGATGACCGTCATTTCTTCACCATGCATTCGATCAGGGTATCGGTGAGTTCCTGCCCCCGCCCGCAGTAAGCGCCAAGGTGCCGGGTGTCGCGGGAAAAGAATTCCGCGAATGCCCCGGCATCTCCTGATTTTACGATATCCGAGAGCTCACCGGCTGCCGATCGGCATGCGGCGAGCACGTCGGGCACAAACGGGTTGAGCTCGAGGATATCGGCATAGAGCGCCGGGTCCTGCGAGAGGAGACGGCCGACGAGCGAGAGTTCGATCTGGTAGACCGGGCTCGTGAACTCTTCGGTCTTTTTTATGTCGACACCCAGCCTGCGGATGGAATCGGCCATGCAGATCGTGACAAAGTGCGTGAGCCCCTGTACGACCGCCATCATCCGGTCGTGCTCCTCCGGCGTCGTGATCGTGCAGACCGCGCCTTCGCGCAGGAAGACGCCCCTGAGATCGGAGAGCGTTGTCCCGGTTACCCGTGCCGGGCACATCACCATGGTCTGGCGTGCAATGGACGAGACCGTGGGCCCGAACATCGGGTGGAGCCCGATCACCTGCGCCTTCGATGCGAGCATCGCTGCGACCGGGGCCACCTTGAGAGAGGTGAAATCGCAGAGCAGCTGATCCTCCCGCAGGAGCGGTGCGATCTCCCCGATGACCCGCACGGTGTCGCGGATGGGGACCGAGACAATCACGAGATCGCAGGTCCCTGCGATCTCTTCGCTTGTTACCTCCGTTGACCGCCCCGAGACCATCACCTCGTAGCCGGCCCGCTCAAAGACCGGGGCAAAAAGCCTGCCCATCTTCCCGGTTCCGCCGATGATTCCTGCCTTCATGCTCACTTCTCGCGGATTGTCTCTTTGACCGGCATGCCAAAGTGCCTGCCGCCTTCCAGCGAACACCCGAGGATCTTATCCCCTGCCGCAAGGTTCACGACCGAGATCGCGCTCCCGTCGGGGGCCACGAGCCGGATCGTCTCGGCGTTCTGGAGGATCAGGCTTGCCTTTGCGCCGCCGGCTTCTGCCTCAACAAGGAGCAGGGGCCGGCGCTCGATCTTGGTCCTGCCCACGATCGCGGAGCGGGCCGTGCCCCGGTTATCAGCGACGAGCACCTGCCCGCCGATGGAGAGGTCGGAAAGGTACGCGGTCTTCCCGTCAGGGAGCAGGATGTACGCGTGCACCGCGCCGGCGTTCACCCGGAACGGGCGGGGCGCGACGTACGGGTTTTCCAGCGTCTCGGCGTGGACAAGGAGCATGGCGGAGGAGGTGTTCCCCATGAGCATGCCGTCGCCGTCGGCGAGCATCGAGCAGGTGTCCACGCAGACCCGGTCGCCCATGCCTACCGGATGGATATTCGTCACGGTGAACGGCACGAGGCTGACCGTGCCGGCCTGGCTTTTTATGAGCGCCGCGACCGCTTTTACGACGGACGGGTCGGCAGTTTTCAGCAGGATACCCCAGACGCCCTTTTCAAGGACGTGCAGCGCGAGTTCTGCCTCGTGCGCGTCCTTCACGGCGGCAACGATCCGGTCCGACTGTGCGACGAGGTTTTCGAGCGGGATGACGGTCCAGTCGCTCGTGGTGACGATCACGATCCGGGTCTTCCCTTTGACTGCCGCCTCGTTCTCGCTTGCCTTGTCCGTGATCGTGCACTCGATCACATCTTTCCCGAAAACGAGGTCGCCATCCGGCGCGACAGTCGTAATCCGCCCGAGCCTCTTTACGTCCCCTGCCCGGTCGGCCACGATCGCATCCGCACCGCTCTCGATGGCAGTCGTCGCAATATCCTTGTTCCACGGGCGGCAGTCAACCCAGAACTGCTTCATTTACGGCTGCTCCAGCGCCTTCTTCGGGTCGACCTTGTTGTGCACGACCCGGCAGATGGAATGGACAAACGCCCGGGTATTGTCGCGCTGGAAGGCGTTCCTTCCCATGCACACGCCCGCCCCGCCGGCCGCGACCGAGTCCCGGATCATTTCGAGGGATTCAAGGTCGCTGCACTTCTCGCCACCGGCGACAAAGACCGGCACCGAGCAGGCTTTGGTGATCCGGGCGAATGCCTCGGGGCTGCCCGGGTAACTGGTCTTGATCATGTCGGCGCCGAGCTCTTCGGCGACCCTGACACACTGCCCGATGGTCTGGGGCGAGGTGGGGTCGATGCCCTTCCCCCGTGGGTAGATCATGACGAGGAGCGGCATGCCCCAGCGGTTACAGTCCCGGACAATCTTTGAGCCGGACTCCAGCATCTTCGATTCGTTCGGGGCCCCGAGGTTGATGTGGATGGAGACCGCGTCGGCCCCAAGAGCAATCGCCTCTTCCACGGTGCAGACCAGCACCTTGTCGTTGGGGTCCGGGTTGAGCGAGGTGCTCCCGGAGAGGTGCACGAAAAGCCCGATGTCCCGGCCATGCCGCCGGTGTCCTCTCTTGACCATGCCCTTGTGGAGGACGATCGCGTTTGCCCCGCCCTCGCTGACGTCCGTGATGACTTTTGTCATGTCCAGCAGGCCGTCGATCTGGCCCATGGAAAAACCGTGGTCCATCGGGATGATCACGGCCCTGCCGGTGTTCCTGTCGATGATCCGTTCGATCCTGATATCTTTTCCAATCATGATTTCCACCCTACCCGTTGAGAATCTTCAGCGCTTCTTCCACGCTCTTGTTCTGGTGCACGATACAGGCCGCGGCCCGGACAAATTTGTCCGGCGTCCGGTGCTGGAAGGCGTTCCGGCCGATCGAGATCCCGGCCGCACCGCCCGCCATTGCGCCTTCAATTAATTCCAGTGTTGTGCGGTCATCCGTCTTTGAACCTCCGGCGACCACCACGGGCACGGGACAACCGCGGGTCACTTCGCGGAAGGACTCGGGGTCACCGGTGTACACGGTTTTCACGATATCGGCGCCGAGCTCGGCTGCCACCCGTGCGGCGAGCTTAACCTGCTCGACATCGTTCTCCTTCTTGATGGCCTTGCCCCGCGGGTACATCATCGCGAGGAGCGGCATCCCCCATTCCATGCACTCGACCGCTACGTGCCCGAGATCGGAGAGCATCCGGGCCTCGGACTCTGCCCCGATGTTGACATGCATCGAGACCGCATCGGCGCCCATCTTCAAAGCGTTTGTCACCGAGTTCACGAGCACCTTCTCGTTCGGATCGGGCCCGAGCGACGTGGAGGCCGACAGGTGCAGGATGAGCCCGATGTCCCTCCCGCCCTGCCGGTGACCGTAGAGCGCGAGCCCCACGTGGCCGATCACCGCGTTTGCCCCGCCGTCTGCGACCAGGTTCACGGTCTGGCCCATGTCGATCAGGCCCGGAATGGGGCCACTGGAGACCCCATGATCCATCGGTACGATGACGGTCTTTTTCGTATTGCGGTTCATGATTCTTTCCAGACGAATTTCCTTTCCTCTCATAATCAACAACTCCCCCCTTCAAGCCAGCAAACAAAATGGTAAGCAGCGAAGGGAATTACCGGTACCGGGGATAATACCCGAAACCGAAATAGCTAAAGAAGCTAAAAAAGCCGGAAACGCGATAGCCGAGGCTTGTCGCGTTTAGGTTTTCAGAAACGGAACTTACTATGCTCCGGACGGGTGCTCCACTTTTAGTGATAAAGACATTCCCGAGGGAAAAAACCCTCACGGGTGCGGGTGCATCCTTCCTGCATGATTATTGGTTGGAGCTCGGGGTATATAATTGTGTGTGCTAATGTGTAGCATGGTTGGGAGGGGAATTGTAATATAAGTAAATTATTGGGTCAATCCCAAAATTTTCAATTGTTTATATTGAGCCGTCCTAAGATTTTTACCGTAAATTATACAGGTGATAAAAATCGTTTTCCCTGCCATAGACTTATTTAATGCAATTCTTATTGGATTCGGAAAAACCTCTTTTGGTATGCCATGTTGAACTGTGCCAACTTTTACAGGAATTTCAATTTTGGAATAATGATAAACTGTGTTAGGATAGTCAAATAAATCCTTCATATAATAGTCAAAGGGATTAGGTAATTGTGTAAGGATTTTCCTATGTCTTGAATAATCGGGTTCTTGGTCCTGAATTGCAATGCCCTCTACTCTATGAATAATAAATTTTACAGTGACATCTTCTAGATATTCATTTCCTAAATTTTCAATAATTACATTGGTTCCCTGAGATCTGACTGAAAAGATTTCAAAATAATCATAATCAGAAAAATTGTTCTTCATATTTTCTTGAATTTCGAGCAATGTATCAATATCTTTCATTATATATTTTCCTTTTTGAGGATCGAAAATTCGTAATAAGAATGATCTCACAAATGTCAATAATTGATACACTTGGTTTTTATCGTTTATTTTTCTTCTTCTATCTTCAATTATTTCCGAAAGTAATTCATAATCCCTTTTTGAGGGTAATAACATCTCATCTATTGGAAATAATTGAAGTGTATCCGTTTCTGTATTTGAAAAATAAAGTTTAAGTTCTCCTTTAAATCCAGAATTTTTAAATTTTCTATCATATATGCGATCGAAATCGCTCCTAATCATTCTCGTTTGATTTGAATTCCTTCGAATCCATGCCTCTCCCTTTTGTAGTACTTCATTTTTATTTTTTGCAGATATGTCCTGTTTTCTCTGATATTCTTTTCTCATCAGATATGGAGGATCATTGCAGTTTGCAATTTCAAAAATGCCAAATTGTTTTCCTTCACATTCATACAAGAAACACCTCAAATCAATTGGTGGTTCGATATTTTCATGTATTAATTCTTGATATATGGAAGGATCTTGAAAATCATTGGTATTTATTCCTTGTAATCGCGATTCGCCTTGATTAAGTGAAATTCCTATCACAATGTGTCGTTCTTTTTCAATATCGGCATTCGCCATCGCCATAACATCTTTTATTAAATCAAAGAATGTTTCAGTACGATAGTTTATTTTTTTCCCATCAAAATCAGTGTCTTCGGATTTTTCCTTGATAATATGATTGTAATCAAACATTAGTATGCTCATTTTATTGCAATCTGTTTCATCAATATTTAATGTCTCTATTAAGATACGATTCCTCCCCCCTCCTCGCTTTTGCTCGGAGTCGCTCGGGCGCCTCGTCGGGCCCTCGCTGGGCGAGTGCTGTTTTCCCCTCCCCCGATCCGCCGCGGGGGGCATCCCTTCGGAGGCGGCGGGTTTTATCGCATTTTTTTGGCAAATGAGAGAGAAAGAAAATTAAACCAGAATTTCAGAAAGTCTATCGGATTTTTTTGGTTTTATGGAATAAATTCATTTCCGGATGGTATCGATCTACATAGTTTAGTGCACCCGGGGAAAACCCTCCTTTATTCGTGAATTCTGTTGAACCGTGTTGGTTGTAATGATATTGTATATCGGTTTTGCCCATCGGCCTATTCCAATCTTTTACTTCACCATTGGTATTTCCTCGGGTATAATCCGGATTTCCCGGCCCACCCATATGTTTTCCTCTATGAGCATTCGCCTTATTCCTCTCGTAATTTTGCCAAGACATAATAAGTGTTTCCATTTTGTTTAATGATAAAGGTTTTGTTCAAGTCGGCTTTGCATCCATAGTCATCTTTTGACCAGACTTTAGGTTCAGACAACAGACTTTAGGTGCAATAGTCCAGCTGATATCAGTACTTCTCGAAGGTGACGTCATTAATACAACCACACTATGGTATTTTTGTTTTTAAGTTTGCGAATTGCAAATAAAAATCCAATCTTTACCTAGTTAGAAAATAGTTTTAGAGAATCGACGAATAACTGTCTTTCTTTAACCTTGTATATTGTCGAACAACTTCATTGTAAGAACGTTGTAATCTCATTACATTTTCATCAAGGGTTTCAAGTGCTCGATCAATTTGTTTTTCTTCGGGTTCTTTCCATTCTTGTATTCTCTTTTTCACATGGATTAAATCATGATATAAATCAAATCTAACACCATTCATCTCCCACAAACTATCCTCACTCTCGAAATCAGCCAATCGTAAATAAGTATATATTGCTAAGATAAAACACGAAACATTCGATTTTGATTCTACATCAGCCAAATGAGTAAGTTTCATTCTTAGATCTTCTGTAAAAAGACTATCTTCCTTAATTGTTTCCAGAATTGTATCAATTGTAATTTCTTTTGAACCCGATTTGAGCTTTTTAAGTAAGTCTCGGTATTTTTTGAATGAATCAATATAATCCTCATGGACTTTTTCAAAATCTTGGAACATAGGAGCAACAAATTTTTCATATTGAGTGATTTTTTGTTGTTTTTTCCAATTTATCAATGAAATACCTAAATTGAGAATTTTATCAACAATGACAATGTCCATCAATATAATATTTTTGAGGGTCTCCTTTTAATAATTTATGAGGGCTTTGCACGTAATGTGGGTTTTTGACCCTACATTACGTTCAGACAACGTGCATTAAGTGCAGGAAATCCGGTGAGATCCTGTTCTCGTACATCTCAAGAATTACTACCGTCAGGTTGTATGCGATGATCTTTGCGAGCAAATCATTTGCCTGTGCAATCTAATTTTTGATTTCAGGGTGTCGCGCAAATAATGCGCCCCCTCCCCGCCTCAGGGCCCCTCACGGGGCGCGGCGACACTCCTCGCATTTTGATGCAAAGAGAGCCCTCCACATGATCCAATCAGGGCTCAAATTGAGCTCCGATTGGTGTCTGACACGGTCAAAAGAAGGCCGTATCGGGCTCCGTTTCTAAACAAGCCCAAATAAGCCGTATTTTGGCAAACGGACGAAATAAAACGTTCTCATAGAAGCGTTTTAAGGCCCGATCTCTGGCAAAATGGGCATTTGTTCGATCCCGGAAAAAGTAGCCGCCAGAACGCGAATATGAGGCCGCAAAGGGCATTATATGGGGCTCATTTTGGGCGTATTTTGGCAAACGGGGGCATTATCATCATTTTATTTTCAGGATGGGGAATCGGACGGTTTTACGTGCGTATTTTCGAGGGTCCCCCCGCCGTTCACTGTCCCGGCATTCTATACATTCACCATCTGGTACAGCTGCGCAATTGCCGTCAGCGTCTTGAATCCCTTGTCCGTGATGATGTAGTCCCCCCGCTCGTGCCGCTGAAGGATCATGCCCGCATCGGCAAGTTTCCGGATATGGAAAAGGAGGTTTCCGCCACGGAGCCCGGTCAGCTGGGAGATGTCCGAGAACGTCCGGGTCCCGGTGGAAAGTGCCTTAAGGATCTGGAATCGCGGGGGACTTGCCACGGGTTCGAGAAGATCTCTTACCACTGCATCATCGGGTACCCCGGAAAAATCGGTGTCGG
>Ga0326728_10014753_pt1 | contig 16463 bp, 12 predicted proteins | sample MB3enrmetagenome_FD_207602 | JGI IMG/M metagenome (GOLD analysis project Ga0326728, IMG submission 207602) | Lab enriched peat soil microbial communities from McLean, Ithaca, NY, United States - MB31MN | ecosystem: Environmental > Terrestrial > Soil > Wetlands > Peat | place: USA: New York...
GTCTATGGGTTCGTGTTTGTGAAATGAGTCATTCGTCCTTTGTCCGTCGTCCGTGGTTCGTAGGGGCGGGGCTTGCCCCGGCCTGTGGGGTTTGGACCTTTGCGCTTGGGCGGTGGCTGGTTGCGGCTTGGTCGGGATCGCTCGATCGGCGATCGAATGAGGCCGGGGCAAGCCCCGGCCCTACGGAACAAAGGACCAGGGACAAAGGACAAAGGACGAGTGACAAAGGACAAGTGACAAAGGACAACGGACAAGTGACAAAGGACCAAGGCCTGAACAAAGCTACGATGTGCTTTAGAATCAGCAGACTCGGAAAATGACCGTCCGATCAGGAATTGCTGTAATTGACGATTGTCGATTGCCGATTGTAAGAAGCGCGTTCCTGGGTCCGTTTCTGCCCCTAGCGAAGCACGCCCCGGAACGGCGGATCTTCAATCGTCAATCGACAATCGTCAATCGACAATTCCAGGTGCGTTGTGCTAAGGTCATCGGTTTGATTCCGGGCATTTTGGAAATTGGGGAGAAGCGATGCGGCGTTCCAAACACTTTCTTTGTGCGCTTGCCCTGGTGCTGGGCATTACGGGTGCTCTCGGAGCGGCCGGGCGAAAGGCCACTCCGGGCATAGAGAGGAGCAAGTTCGGGAAAATGGCGGACGGACAAACCATTGATCTTTACACGCTGACAAACAGCAGCGGTATGCGGGTGGGGATTACCAACTACGGCGGCCGGGTGGTTTCGATTCTGGCGCCGGATTGGCAGGGAAGGACGGCGGACGTCGTCCTCGGCTTTGATGATCTCGACGGCTACCTGGGCGATAACCCCTATTTCGGGGCGCTGGTTGGACGCTACGCCAATCGCATTGCCAAGGCTAAATTCACGCTCGATGGTGTGGAGTACAAGCTGGCGCCGAACGACGGCCCCAATACCCTGCACGGAGGCCTGAAGGGCTTCGACAAGGTGGTTTGGACGGAGCAGGAAATTGCCAAGGACCACTCCGTGCTCGAGTTGAGTTACCTGAGCAAAGATGGCGAAGAAGGCTACCCGGGCAACTTATCCGTCAAGGTGGTCTACACGCTGACGGACAAAAACGAGCTCTGGATCGATTACACGGCGACAACCGACAAACCCACGGTGCTGAATCTGACCAACCACTCCTACTTCAACCTCGCCGGGGAAGGGAAGGGAGATATCCTCCAGCACGAAATGATGGTCAACGCCGATCGGTTTACACCGATTGACGCGAGTCTGATTCCGACGGGGGAACTCCGCAGCGTGGAAGGCACGCCGTTCGACTTCTGCAAACCGACGGCCATCGGGGCGCGCATCAATGGGGGCGACGAGCAACTGAAGCTGGGCAGGGGCTACGACCACAACTTCGTATTGAACCGCACCGGCCACGGACTGACGCTGGCGGCGCGCGTCACCGAACCGGGGTCGGGCCGCGTGCTGGAGGTCCTGACCACGCAGCCCGGAATTCAGCTTTATACCGGCAACTTTCTCGATGGCACGGTCCGCGGAAAAGGCGGTAAGGTCTACAACTACCGGTTTGCCTTCTGCCTCGAGACGCAGCACTTCCCGGATTCGCCCAACCAGCCTGGGTTTCCGTCGGCGGAGCTAAAGCCGGGGCAGACCTACCACGAGATCACGATTTACAAGTTTTCAACCACGAGGTAAGGCGCGGGGATGATCAATACAACGAGCCTTGACATGTACGGTAGATCGCCGTACACTAGTTGGCAGGAGGGTCTCTGGATGGCACAGCAACCAACACTCAAGGCTGGAAAGCATGCCGGCAAGGTGGAGCGCCTGGAAGCGAGGGTTACGCGGCAGCAGAAGCGGATCATCGAGCGAGCCGCAGAGCTTCGAGGGACGTCGGTCACCGACTTCGTGGTGGCCAGCGCCCAACACGCCGCCGCCGAGATCATTCAAGAACTTGAAATGATCAGCTTGCGGGGGAAGGGAAGCGAGGCGTTCGTGAAGGCCCTGCTCGATCCTCCGGCGCCGAACGCCGCCGCCAAGGCTGCGGCCGGGCGATACCAAGAGAGTATGCGACGATAGATGTCCGGACCGGTACCAACACCCGAGTTGCAGTTTCAGCCACTCGGCCCACAACACGATCGGGCTGGCTTCTCGTGTGGCGTTGAAGCTCTCGACCGCTACCTTAAGAGGCAGGCGGGACAGGACATCAGGAAGCATGTCGCCGTTGCTTTCGTACTCACGCCTGACGGCAGGACGATCGCCGGTTACTACACGCTCTCGCAGTATTCCGTTGAGCTGGACGCAGTACCGCCCGAGACCGCGCAAAAGCTCCCGAAGTACCCGATAGTACCGGCGACCCTGATCGGACGCTTGGCGGTGAGCACAGCCTTTCGTGGCCAAGGACTCGGAGAGATGCTGCTCATGGATGCGCTGAACCGCAGCCTCGCCGCGAGCCGGCTGGTGGCATCGGCAGCAGTCGTCGTGGATGCAAAAGACGACCAAGCCACGGCCTTCTACCGGAAGTATGGATTCCTGGAGTTGCCGGGCATGACTCGGCGGCTCTTTCTGCCAATGGCAACCATTCAGCAGTTGTTTGGCGGGAGCTGACCCCGCTCCTGCGCGCCGCTCCGCCGCGGGGTATCTTGGTTACCGCGGCCTCGGGTCATCGATTTCGGGAGGGAAGCACCATGAGGCTCTTGCGTGTTGTTCCGCTCTGTGTTTTGCTCGCTGCGCCGCTCCTTGCTTTCTCACAGGAGCGAGAAGCTGCCGCGACGCCGCCAGGCGAGGCTGGCAAGAAGGGTGAGGGCGCGTCGGTCTACGCCGGGCTGGCGCTACGCTCGATCGGTCCCGGCCTCGTTTCCGGCCGCATCGTCTCCATCGCCGTGGACCCGGCCAACCGCGCTCACTACTACGTCGGCGTGGCTTCGGGCGGCGTCTGGAAGACGACGAACGCCGGCGCCACGTGGACGCCGGTGTTTGACAAGGAAGGCTCGTACTCCATCGGCACTGTGGCGCTCGACCCGGCGAACCCGTCGGTGGTGTGGGTGGGGACCGGGGAAAACAACAGCCAGCGCAGCGTGGGCTACGGCGATGGCGTTTATCGCTCTGACGACGGCGGCCATACCTGGAAGAACATGGGCCTGAAGCACTCGGAGCACATCGCCCGTATCCTCATCGACCCGAAGCATTCGGACGCGATCTACGTGGCCTCGCAAGGGCCGCTCTGGGGACCGGGCGGGGACCGCGGGCTCTTCAAATCGACGGACGGCGGAAAAACGTGGAAGAACATCCTCTCCATCAGCGAGAACACGGGCGTGACCGACGTGGTGATGGAGCCCGGCAACTCCGACGTGCTCTACGCGGCGGCCTACCAGCGGCGGCGGCACGAGTGGACGCTCATCGACGGCGGCCCGGACTCGGCCATCTACAAGTCCACCGATGCCGGCGCCACCTGGACCAAGCTGAAATCCGGCTTGCCGACGGTGGACCTGGGCCGCATCGGGCTGGCCGTGGCGCCGACAAATCCGAACGTGGTCTACGCCACCGTGGAAGCCGCCGAAAAAAAGGGCGGGATCTTCCGGTCGAGCGATCGCGGCGCCACCTGGGAACGCCGCAATGAATACGACGTTGGCGCCATGTACTATGCCACCCTTTTTGTGGACCCCAAGAACGAGGATCGGATCTACGTGATGGGGGTGATGATCCAGGTGTCCGACGACGGCGGCAAAACGATTCACACCCTGAACACGCGCTCGAAGCACGTGGATAATCACGTCATCTGGATCGATCCGAACGATACGAGTTACTACCTCGTGGGTTGCGATGGTGGGCTTTACGAGAGCTTCGACCGCGGCGAAAACTGGACGTTCCACTCCAACTTGCCCCTCGGGCAGTACTATGACGTGGCCGTCGATCACAACGCGCCCTTCTATTATGTCTACGGCGGCACTCAGGACAACGCGAGCGAAGGCGGACCGTCGCGCACACGCAGCGCCTCAGGCATCGTCAACTCGGACTGGTTCGTCACCGAGGGCGGCGACGGGTTCAGGTCCCAGATCGATCCCGAAGATCCCAACACGGTCTACGCCGAATCGCAGAATGGCGGCTTGGTTCGCTACGATCGGCGCACCGGCGAGCGCGTGGACATCGTGCCCTCGGAGGCGCCGGGCCAGCCGCCGTGGCGGTGGAATTGGGACTCTCCCATTCTGATCAGTCCGCATTCGCACGCGCGACTCTACTTCGGCGCCAACGTCCTCTTCCGTAGCGATGACCGCGGGGATTCCTGGCGGGCCATCAGCGGCGACCTGACGCGGCAGATCGATCGCAACGCACTGCCGGTGATGGGCAGGGTCTGGGGGCCGGAGGCGGTGGCGAAGAGCCAATCGACGGCTTTCTACGGCAACGCGAGCGTCATCGCCGAGTCGCCCAAGAAAGAGGGATTGCTTTATGTGGGCACGGACGACGGGCTCGTCAACGTCACCGCGGACGGCGGCGCCAACTGGCGCAAGATTGAGAAGTTTCCCGGCGTGCCGGACCGGACCTACGTCAGCCGCATTCTGGTGTCGCAGCATGACGTCAATACCGTTTACGCGGCGTTCGATGACCACAAGATGGGGGACTTCAAACCTTACCTGCTGAAGAGCACGGATGCCGGAAACACGTGGACACCTCTCCAGAATAACCTTCCGGAGAACGGGCCGGTGCTCGGGATCGCTGAGGACCCGGGCGACGCCAACCTTCTCTTTGTGGGCACCGAGTTTGGCCTCTACTTCAGCAATGACGGCGGGCAAAAGTGGACCCGGCTGAACGGCGGCCTGCCTACCATCGCCGTGCGTGATCTCGCCATTCAGCCGCAGATGAATGATCTGGTGCTGGCGACGTTTGGGCGCGGGTTCTACGTCCTGGACGACTACACGCCGCTGCGCCAGGCGACTCCAGAAACTCTGGCCAAGCCGGCGGCGCTGTTTCCGGTGCCAGACGCGCTGATGTACATCCCCTCGGCGCCGCTCGGAGGACGGGGAAAAGGCTGGCAGGGCGAGAGCTTTTTCACTGCGTCCAATCCGCCTTTCGGGACAACCTTCACCTATTACTTGAAGGAAGCTTTGAAGACGAAGAAGGAACGGCGCCTGGATGCGGAGCACGAAGCGGAAAAGACCGGCAAGACGCTGCCCTATCCGACCCTCAAGGAACTTGACGAAGAAGCTTTGGAGGAGCAGCCGACGATCATCCTGACCGTCACGGATGCTTCCGGCAATGTCGTGCGGAAAGTGGATGGGCCGGTCACGGCCGGAATGCACCGTGTCAGTTGGGACTTGCGGTTCCCGGCCTCGACGCCGATCGAGACAAAACCCCCTGTCGTCCAGGAGGAGGAGGAATTCCGTCGGCCGCCGGAGGGACCGCTGGTCATGCCCGGGAAGTACACGGCCTCATTAGCCGAGCGTGTGAACGGCGTGGTGACGCCGCTCGGCGTTCAGCAGACGTTTAACGTCGTCGAAGATGGCGTGCAGCAGATGTCACCGGAAGACAAGGCCGCGCTGGTGGCGTTCCAGCAAAAGGCGGCGCGGCTGCAGGGCGCTGCTCTGGGGGCGCTCGAGGTCGCCAACACCACCGAAACAAGACTCGGCCTCATCCAGAAGGCGCTCGATCAAACGCCGGCTGCCGACCAAACACTGCGCGACACAGCGCGGGACCTGCACAGTCGTCTCAACGACATCCTCGTCGCTCTGCGCGGCGACACGGTGGCGCGCGAGCATGAAGAGAACACACCGCCCTCCATCCAGGAGCGCGTGTCCAAAGTGATCGGGTCCGGAAGAATGTCGACGGCGCGGCCGAGCGTAACCCAGCTCAGCGACTACAAGTACACGAGCGAGCAGTTTGCGCCGGTGCTGGCAAAACTGCGGGCGCTGGTCGAGGTGGACCTGGCCCATCTGGAAAAGGCCCTGGATGCTGCCGGCGCGCCGCACACGCCCGGCCGCATTCCCGACTGGAAGCCGGAGTAGGCGGGAGCGCCGGTAGCGCGGTCCCACGATGGGCTTCCTTTGTAGCTAAGTCACCTAGCCCTCTGGTGGGTGGGCCGGCAAGATGCCGGCGCGACGGCGGGCGGGACGCCCGTGCTACGCCGGGCACTCCTTTCTAGGCGGGGCGGTGCGCCGGCGCTTAGTTGTATTTGTAGCCCCCGGTCAAGGTGCCCTTCTGGCCGTCCTGACTGGTCACTTCCACGTCCGCGATCCCCGCCGCGTGAGCCGGCGTCTTGGCAGTGATCTGAGTGCTGCTGTTGAAAGCAACCGCGGTGGCTGCTGTCCCGCCAATGGTCACGTCCACGCCGCCCGAAAAATTGGCTCCAGCGATCGTCACCGGGGTTCCGCCCGCGGCAGGGCCTTCGGCGGGCGAGATCGAGGTCACTTTGGGGGGTGGCTCGACGTGGTCTTTACCGGGCTCGACCTTGGAGAAGACGGTTTCGGCGACTTGCTTTAGCTTCAATATGGCTTGCTGACTAAACAACCCCACCAAGCTCCCTAGAGCAGCGAAAGCGTAGGGGCTGGTCCCGCTGGGGAGTGTGGATTGAGGCACAAAACCGCCCCGGACTGCAATGTAGAAGATGGCAGCGAGCAGGGCGCCAGTGAAAGGCAACAGCATGTACGTTACAGCCCAACTCCACACCAACTTCCGGTTGCCGAGATACCAGGAGACGGAGCGGAGGGCATGCAGCAGGCTGCCCAATGCTCCCGCCGCGATGGTGATGAGAAAGATGCGAACGTCGTCCGCAATGGAGGGCTGCCACCAGAGAAACTGCATGGGTTGGAAGGGTGGCTCGCCCGTCTGGCCCGGGGGTACGCGCGGCCACAGGGCAGTCTCTGAATACAGCAGGAAGACTGTGAGCAGCACGAGGTATGCTGTGATCGCCACAGCTCCGACCAGACCCACAAACTTGTTACCTAAGGGAGACTCTCCTAGTGTCCCTTGTTGGTCATCGTCGCTGCCGTCGGGTTGATTGGCTTCTGGTCCAGGCATGGAATTGTCCTCCGGTCAGTCTGAATTTGTCGGCGCAAGCGGACCAGATTCTACGCACGACCGGAGGTCGTTGTCAATCCAAAACAGGCCCAGGGAACAGGGAATAGGGAATAGGGAACAGGGGACTGTTCCCTGTAACCTGTTCCCTGTTCCCTGTTCCCTTACTTCTTCAGGTGGTGGACGCGGCCGTTGCCGCCGGCCTTCCTCCGCACTTCCTGGAGGTAATCAAACTCCACAATCATCTGCGCGATGAATTTCGTCAGCTCGCGCAGCCGCTCCGTTTCGTTGCGGTTGACGAGGAGGCGCTGCTTGAACTCGGGCTTGAGGGGAAGCGGCCCCGCAATCTGGAAGGAGAGGTGACGATAGGGCCGCTTGAACTGCATGGCGACGTCATCGACCCGCTGCAGCCGCTTGGCGATGGTGCGGAATTGCCCGATCGCCGTGCGCGCATCAGCTTCCGGCGGCGTATCGTTGCCGGGCTCATCATCGAAGAACTCCACCCCGCCGCGCAGATAGGATCTCTCCTCGTTGGTGTACAGAATCTCGAAGCGGCGCTTGCCGACGGTGAGGATGTCCATCCGCCCGTCGTCGTATCGCTGCGTGACCTCGACAATCTGGGCGGTGCAGCCGATGCTGTGGATTTTGTCATCTTGGGCGAGCACGATTCCAAACTCTTGCCGCGCGGAATCGCGTGCTTGGGCTCGAAGGCACTCTTCGACCATTTGCTTGTAGCGATCCTCGAAGATGTGCAGCGGCAACTGTTCCTCGGGTAGGAGCACAAGTTCCATGGGAAAGAGAGGAAGCAGTAGTTCGTCCATCAGAACCTCGTCGCGCCTATTGTAGCAGAAGACGGTAGACGGCAGAGAAAGCGCCGGGATAAACTGGCATACTTGCCTGTGGCTGCTATCACTGCGGTGGAAGGTCGGGTGGGGCATCGAAGAAGGGAAGGTCGTTTTGGCCGAGCTTTGGGAGTGAGGAGGGCTTTCGAACGGCCCCTACTCTCTCGCCAGTGGCTGGATTGGCGATGGGCACCCTCAGTTTCGAGGCGGGGGATTTCGAAAGGACGGTAAAAGTATGACGGAGAGCGTTTCAGGCCCCGGCGAAGACCGGATTGCTTACCTGGAGGGGCTAGTCCGCCAAGCCAGAACCGCCGCCGCGGTCTTTACGCAATACACGCAAGAGGACGTCGATCGCATTGTCAAGCCGATGGTCTCGGCGGGGATGGAACAAGCTCAACATTTGGCCCGTCTGGCAGTTGAGGAGACCAGGCTCGGGGTTCTCGAAGACAAGGCCCTTAAGAACATGGTGGCCACGGAGTTCGTCTACAACTACGTCAAGGACAAACGTACCGTTGGCGTGATTCGCGAGTTTCCGGAACGCGGTCTGGTGGAGGTGGCTGATCCGATCGGGGTCATCTTCTCGCTCACACCGATCACCAACCCCACCGCGACGGTTCTCTTCAAATGCATCATGGCCATCAAGACGCGGAACGCCGTCGTTTTCAGTCCCCACCCGGGCGCCTGGCGCTGTTGCTACGAGGCCATGCGGATCATGTATGAGACGGCGGTGAAGCACGGGGCGCCCGAAGGTGTGTTTACTTGCGTAGAATCACCCACCCTCGAGGACAATGCCTACCTTATGCATCACAAAGACGTCGCCTTGATTGATGCCACCGGCGGACGGGGCGTGGTCAAAGCCGCCTATAGCTCCGGCAAACCGGCCTTGGGTGTAGGGCCGGGCAATACGCCGGTCTATCTGGAGAAAACGGCGGACCTGGACATGGCCGTGGTGGACATCATCACCTCCAAAACGTTCGATAATGGAACGATTTGCGCCTCCGAGCAGACGGTGGTGATCGATGATGAGATTTATGACCTCGTGTTGAAGAAATTTGCGGACCTCGGCGCGCACATCTGCAATGAGAAAGAGGCGGCGTTGCTGAGCAGCACGGTGATCGATCCCGCCACCGGATTCGCGCGGCCCATGGCAGTGGGCCAGAAAGCCACCGATATCGCCCGCGTGGTCGGCCTTTCGGTCGAGCCGAGCACCAAACTCCTGATCGCGCCGATTCAAGGTGTGGGTCGCGAACATCCTCTCTCGGCCGAGAAACTGTTCCCCCTGCTCTCGGTCTATCGGGCGAAATCCGTCGATGAGGCGCTCAAGGTGTGCGTCGATGTGAATCATGCCGGGGGGCTTGGACATACAGCGGTCGTTTTCTCGCGCAACGATGAGGTCGTCCGAAAGTTCAGTGAGGTGATCAACGCGGGGCGGATCATTGTGAATTCGCCGGGATCCATCGGAGCGATTGGTGGCATTTACAATGATATGGTGCCCACCCTCTCATTCGGATGTGGGACCGGCGGTGGCAACAGCACGATGGATAACGTCAATGTGTATCATTACCTCAACATCAAACGCGTGGCTCGGAGGACACAAGCGCCTATGTGGTTCCGCATTCCCAATCAAATCTATTTCAACATGAACGCCGTGGAGAATCTGCGCCAATTCCCATCGCGCTCAACCATTATCGTCACCAATCCGGCTTTGGAGCAAATGGGCCACGTCGACATCGTCCGGCGGTACCTTCCACCGCAAACTCTTGTCCATGTCGCGGCTATTCCCGACGGGGAGCCCGAAGTCAAAGTGGTCATGCAAGGGTTGGAGGCGCTCAATTTCTATCGAGCGGATCAAGTCATCGCCCTGGGCGGCGGGTCCGTGATCGACGCGGCGAAGATCATGAAACTTAAGTACGAATCGCCACAGGCTGACTTGGAGGAGCTGGGGGCGCCGTTCCTGGATATCCGCAAGCGCGTGGCCGAGTACCCGACCGAGAAGACGAATCGGCTGCGCTTGATTGCCATCCCCACCACCAGCGGTACGGGGAGCGAGGTCACTCCGTTTGCCGTGCTGACGGACAAAGAGCGCGGACGCAAGGTGACGCTCACCGACTACTCGCTCAGTCCGGATGTGGCTATCGTCGATCCACAGTTCGTCATGTCGATGCCCAAGGGCCTCACCGCGGATACCGGCATCGACTGTCTGACCCACGGGCTGGAAGCTGCGGTCTCGGTTTACGCTTCATCTTACACGGACGCCAACGCCTTGCAGGCGATTCAACTGGCGTTCAAGTACCTGCCCATCGCGTATGAGCAGCCCCACGATGAAGAGGCACGCACCATGATGCACAATGCTGCGTGCATTGCGGCGCTTGCGTTTGCCAACGCGTCGGTGGGGGTAAATCACGCGCTGGCTCATGCCTTCGGGGCGCGGTTCGGCGTCGCCCACGGTCGAGCCAACGCGGTCATGTTGCCGCACGTTATAGCGTATAATGCCTCGGTGCCCACCAAGTTCATGCCGTCGCCGCACCAGCGAGCCTACACGGCGCACAAGAAATACGCCATGATAGCGGACCTGCTGGGTCTGGGCGGGGATACGATTGCGGAAAAGGTGGAGAACCTCGTGGCGGCGACGAAAGAGTTGCTCGACCGATTGGCGATTCCGCGTTCGATCGCCGAGATGGGGATCTCGAAAGAAGAGTTCGAGCGGGCGGTGCCCGATCTGGCCAAGATTGCCTTTGACGATCCTTCGTGGCGGACGAACCCTCGCATGCCGCTGGTGAGCGAATTGGAGGATCTGTTTCGGAGCGCTTATCGGGGACGAGGCTTGGCGAAGGCGGCCAGTGTGTCTGAGCAAGAAACAGCGATGGATGGTGTTGCACATGCCAACAAATACCATGTGGCTTAAGATCGATGGAGAGCGCCTGGTCCCTGCTTTGCAAGAGGCCCTTGAGACGCTGGATGGTGCCGGGGGCGAAGTGGTTTTGGATTTCTCTTCCGTGCACCGTATCGATCCGAGTGCGCTCCGAGCGATGGAAAACTTTGCCGGCGCGGCTGACGATAAGAACGCCAGAGTGGTGCTGCAAAGCGTCAATATCGATGTTTACAGAGTGTTTAAGCTGATGAAACTGGCGCCGCGCTTCTCCTTCCTGGCCTGAGATGAGAGCCTCTATCAGCGGACGGCGACGCTTTTAGGCTCAATTCGATGTCAGCGCCATGCAGCCACGCGCTGGCCCAAAACCACCACCCAAGTGGTGCAATTCGGCCACCTGCAACTCGCTCCCACCCTTTGTTTTCAAGTGCTTGCGCCCACGGTGAATTGGCAAGCCAGTTGCAAGCTGGCAGGTTGGACGTTTTTGTAGGCAATCGGTGAGATTGGAGGTTGCTATGAAGAAACTAATGGTCATCATAGTTTGGTTGGCATTGGCTGCCACCCCCGGACTCGCCCAGCGGGGCGGAGGGGGCCATGGCGGTGGCGGAGGGGGATTCCATGGCGGTGGCGGCGGGGGATTCCATGGCGGTGGCGGCGGGGCGCGGATCGGCGGCGGCGGATTCCATGGCGGTGGTGGCGGGGCGCGGATCGGCGGCGGCGGATTCCGTAGCGGTGGCGGCGGTTACCGCGGAGGCACATACGGCGGAGGCTACCGTGGCGGGTACGGATATGGTCGCGGCTGGGGATACGGTCGTGGGTGGGGATATGGTCGCGGTTATTGGGGCTTTGGCTTCTCCTACGCGCCCTACTGGGGCGGCTATTACGCGCCGTATTACGGTTGCGATCCTTACTACGATCCCTACGGATGCGGGTACGGCTACTACCCACCTGCCTACTACGGGGGTCCTGTATGGGGCGGCGGGGTAGTCATCGGAGGTTACGGGCGTGGCTACTACGGCCGAGGGTACGGCGGGCGCGGTTATGTTGGCCGAGGGTACGGCGGGCGCGGCGCTGTCGGCAGTGGATTCCGCAGCTTCGCCCGGCGCTGAAGTCTCAGCGGGGTGGGGCGTTAGACCCGCCCCGCCGAAACCCTCGATGTAAGTTGTTTTGTTGAAAGTCTTGGGGCGCGCTTTGGGCGGGCCTCAAGCCCTCGCCCGGACACGCCACAACACTTTTCGTAGCGCCGGCTTTAGCCCGGCATTTTTTCATCAGCTTGTTAGTTTAGTGCACCGTCACACGAATCGAGTTCGACGCGATGCCGTTCGCGACCGCCACCAAGTCGTACTCTCCGGTAGGTAGAGACGGCAAATCAAACTTGGTGGACCCGGACGTGTGAGGAGCGATCGAGTGCGTGCTGTCGTCGTGGGTAAAGGCGTAGTACACGTTGCCGGCGGTGCAACTGCCGGATACGCACGTGAGGCGAACCAGCGGAAAGTCGGTGTCGCCCTGGTAGTCGTCGCCATAGGCATTGTTCTGCGTGAGGCCGTTAAGCTGGCGGCCAGACAGAAGGTTGTTGGTGGAACCGCTCTTGAGCTTGCTGGAACTTAAACGGATCGTCGGCGCGACGCCGGAGACCACTCCTGACGCCGGCGTGTAGACCTCCACTAAACTGGTGAAGTCGGTGAACATGATCTGGCCGGTGGGAAGCATCATCAGGTGTCCATAGTAGGACGAGTCATTCGGGCAGTCCGTCGGATTGGGAGCAGTGACCAGGGTGTTGGCCTTGGGATCGTACTCGAAAAACTGGCAGCCGGTTTGGAACAACCCTGGGCTGAGCATGGCCAGCACTAACCCATTCGGCTCGAGAGCCGAAGGGCCGTCGGCCTGATCCATACTGTTGGGGGGAGTGGGGCCGGCAGACCAAGTGTTGCTGGCGACGTCGTAAATGGCGCTGGCCACCACATTGCCTCCCATCTGGAATACCTTGTTGTTGTACATCAGGACCGCCGCGCCCAATTCTTCATCGGAGGAGTTATAGAGCTGGACAGGAGTTTCGGGTCCGCACGACCAGACGCCGGTGCCCTGATCGTAAAGCTCCGAACCTTGGGCGGTGCTGCAATTGTAATCGTACTTGGAATCTACGGTCAGCACTTTCTTATTGGTCAGCAGAGTAAACGCGGATTCGTCGTTGCTGGGCTGCTGGACATCGCCCGTCGCGGTCCAGGAATTCGGGCCATCGAACAGGGCGTTCTGGCTTGTGCAGCAGTTTGCCTGCATGTACTTTCCGTTGGCAAGGATGACGCTCTCGGCGTCGCCGATGGTACTCCACCCCGAGGGCGGGGCGTTGGCCTTCCAGCTCAGAGGGCCGTGGAAGGGCGTCACGGTTCCGATCGCGCCCATGGCCGTCCAGACCGGTGAGCCGAAGTTGTCTTCTCCACCCTCGATGACCACTTTCCTGCCGTTCAGCAGCACTTGCGAGCCGAAGTACAGAGGCCCGTAATCAGAGGGCAGATGTCCGCCGGAGCTCCACGTACCGTTCACATAGCTGCCGCTGGCGTCGGGCGTGAGGATGTGCCAAGCGGTATAATCGCCGCTCGTCTCTTCGTGCACAAGGATTCTGCCATCCCTGAGCTGGAGCATGACACCAAGGGTTACTCCGGGCTGGTTATTGAGAGATGTCCACGATTGGGCGCTGGCGGATCCCATCAAGGCCAACACGATAACCGATGTTATTCCGAGCGTCTGGAGCAGCTTCACTATTGCCTCCAGTATTTTCCCACCGCGAAGCGGTGCACCTTGAGTAGCCGTGGGCGTCAGCCCACGGACGCCCAGCCCCAATCGCGCCCCACCCCCGGAGGGTTGAATGCGAATCGGCGGGCCTAACAGACAGGTCAGCCCCTTCAGGGCCGAATATCTCGGGGGCACCCCGGTTCGTGGGTTTCACCCACGGCTACTCACCGTGTTCCCCACCGGGGAACGGAAAACTTCATCTTTAATGCGTCGAGGATTATAACAGAGGTTGGAAGGTCCGGTCCATGGCCCGGTACAGCCTTGCCGAGGGAGAGTGAGCGGCTCTCGGCATACCGCGGTACTTCCTGGAGGATGTCGTCCTCGAGATTCAGAGTGGTTCGCATGGCAAACAAGGATGCACAAACTCAAACGCGATTTCGACAGTCTGACAGCGGCGGAGGCAGAACATTGTATTGAAATGCGGCATCCGCTGGAGTAGTATTCAATGCCATAGGGAACCTTGACCTCGAGCGTCGTGGGCCATGCTGGTGGCCCGGTAGTCGAGTGGAATTAGGGGAGGACATCATGAGAAGCAACAGCGGCCCGTTGCCTGTTCGCCTGCCTATGATCGTTGCGGCTTTCCTGGCGATGAGCGTCTCCGGATATTGGAACGCCAACCTTCATGCGAAGGGAAAAAAGAACCAAGTCGATCCGAACGACGTCACCTACCGGCTCTTCCAGTTGCTGGACGATTCGAAGGGAGGCAAGCTGGACGACCTCTACGTGCTGGGTGACACCTACCAGGACCCGTCCAAGCCTGGAGAGGAGTTGGTTCACATCTTCAAGGTGGAGTACAACAAAAGCAGCGTTTTCGGGAAGCTCAGGATCTATGTGCGCAGCGTGGCGAAAATGACTCCGCAACAGCTTTCCACTTACACGCTCCAGCAGATCTTTGATTTTGGCGAGACGGACATGGAGAAGTTCGTCAAGACGGAGCCGGGCGAATTCGGCAAGACCGGGGACCTTTACCTGCGCCCCAACCCTAACGGGACCCTGGAGACGGCGCCGGTCACCGACGAGACGCGCAAACATTACGAGACCTACGTCAGCCAGTACATCCTTCCGGCGCTGCAGAAAAAGTAGGGAAGTTCTCAGTTTTCAGTTCTCAGTGGCTCTCAGCCCTCAGCCATCAGCTATCAGCCAAGACAAACGGAGTTTCTTGCTGATAGCTGATGGCTGAAGGCTGAGAACTGAAAACTGAGAACTGAAAACTGACCCCTCACCGCGCTTGCGCCCAGATCCGCTCGAACTCACTCTGATAGCGCGCTGCTATGGCGGGACTGGAGATGAAGATCAAGTTTTCAAAGTTGTAACGATCGGCACTCGAGGTCCAGTTGAAGCTGCCCGTTTCCACCGTCTGCCGGTCAAAGACAGCGAACTTGTCGTGCATGATGGAGCGCTCGCCGCGATAGCCGCCACTGAGCCGCACCGGAATTCCCCTGGATCGGAGGTAGGGAATTTGAGAGCGGAGGTCGCGCGCCTGGCCATTGTCCGTTACAACGCGGATTTTGACGCCGCGCCGGCGCGCCCGATCAAGCGCCGCCGTAATATCCGCATGCGTCAGATCAAACATCGCCACGTCAAGAGTAGAGCGCGTCCTGTTGATGGCGGCGATGACATGCTCGGCCGCTTGGTCCCCGTCGGAGAAGTACGGGCCATCGAGGCTGGCTTGGCTCGCGTCAGCGGCTGCGCGTCGCTGCCAGGACAGGAGGCCGGCGTCGAATGACGTTGCCGCCCCAAGGACCAGCAGGAGTATCCAGGCGAGGGTCCGGACCATAGTCGAGCGCTTCATGATGATCTCCCGTTACGCCACGTTGCACCTGATTCAGACGGCGATCATAGTGTGGCACGGTTCGAGAGGTAGGGGTAGGGCTTGCCCTACCCCGTGGCCCGATGATTCACTGTTTTTGTGAAACCCAACCCCTGGCGCATACGTCTGTGATTTCTGTAGCTCTTTCCGGTAGTCCCGGACGCCCTTCTCATGATCGTGCGAGAGGGAGCCCTCTTTGCGGAGGAACGTCGAAGCTCAAGAACGGCCCGGTCGTGATTTTCTGAAAAGAGGACACCATGGAATCGATCACCGCCGAACAGAAGAAAAGAATCCGCGATTTTGTCCCCACCTATACGACGTACTGCAAGTCAGACCAAGCCGTCAAGGACATGCAGGCACGGCAGGAGCGCCTGGCCTTGTTCGCCCCGCTGACCAAGGATCGCATCTTGCAGATGGATGAGGCGGACATCCTTGCTCTCATCACGCAGCTATGGGCCACCCAGTTTTGGAAGAACCAACAGTACATCCTCGACAAGATCATCTCATCGAACGGTTTGGAGAAGCTGCGCAAGGCGCTTGCGGACCTGTTGTGTGGAGAATCCGCCGTCCCCGACCGCTATGACCGCTTTCTGGAGGAAATCAATTATCTGGGACCGGCATCGGTCACGGAGATGCTCTCATCCAAGGCGCCGGATCAATGCGCTATCTGGAATGACAAAGCCCGCAGGGCGCTGACGATTCTAGGCTTCGAGGACAGTCTGCCTCTGACGAAGTACCGCATCACGGGCGAGGAGTTGGCCCGGTTCAATCAAGTTTGCCGCAATATCGCACACGAGCTGGCGGCGGCGGGCTTACCTAAGCCGGATCTCTTCGGCGTTGATTATTTCCTGTACGAAGTGGCTCAAGCTGCCCCAGGCCTGGCGGTTACGCCGCCGAAGCCCGAAGAAGAGAAGCAGTTCGACCACGACGAGATTGGTGAGCACCTTCGCGATATCGGGGTTTGGCTGGGCTTCCAAGCCGACACGCGGCAGAAGGTCAGCCACGGCGCGGAGGTGGATGTCCTGTGGAGAGCGCAAATCGGCAACTTGGGAGTGGTCACCTATGTGTTCGAGGTGCAGAAAAGCGGCTCAATTGACAGCCTGATTCTTAACCTCCAGCGGGCGAGGGCCAACCCGACCGTCCAGAAAGTGGTTGCTGTCTCCGA
>Ga0326728_10014754_pt1 | contig 16462 bp, 13 predicted proteins | sample MB3enrmetagenome_FD_207602 | JGI IMG/M metagenome (GOLD analysis project Ga0326728, IMG submission 207602) | Lab enriched peat soil microbial communities from McLean, Ithaca, NY, United States - MB31MN | ecosystem: Environmental > Terrestrial > Soil > Wetlands > Peat | place: USA: New York...
CGCTTACCTTATTCTTTTTCCGTTCATCCATACTATCGTGCTGGCGATCGTGCTGGCTTCCATTTTCAATCCTCTGCAAGTCTACCTTGAGCGGCGCCTTAAAGGACGGAAAAACCTCGCAGCTCTGATAATTGTTCTCATAATTACCTTCGTTATAGCAATTCCGGTTTTTATTTTTATTTCGACGCTGGTGGCTCAGGGACTCGATACGGTAGACAAGACAAACGAGTGGGTGAAAGCCGGCAAGTTGCAGGGATTGATCGAAGACCCCAGGATTAACGAATACTTGAGCGGACTTCAACAGCGATTCTCCTACCTTGATATCAACAGGACGGATATTTCCAACAATCTGCTCTCATTGTCTAAAAGCATAGGGCAGTTTCTCCTGGGGAAGGTGGCTTCCATACTGAGCAATGTGCTTACCCTGGTGGCGCATTTCTTTGTGATGGTCTTTATCGTCTTCTACCTGGTTCGAGACGGCGGGGAAATGGTGAGCACCATCCGTTATTACACGCCGCTCAGGGCCGAGCAAAAAGACCGGATCATCAACGGCATCAGGGTCGTCACGAAATCCGTGCTCCTTGGCACATTTATAACGACGCTATGCCAGGGACTCGCGGGAGGAGTCGCCCTCCAGATCCTGGGCATCCCCGGCTTGTTCTGGGGAACCATGATGGGTTTTTCGTCTCTTATCCCGATTGTCGGGACCTATCTTATATGGGTGCCGATCGCCCTATATCTTGCTTTGATGGGACAGATCAAGTCGGCTGTTTTCCTGGCGATTTGGTCGGCGGTAATGTCGGCAATTATCGAAAATCTTGTCCGTCCCTTTCTGATGAAGGGCAAATCCAAGATGTCGCCGTTCTATATCTTCCTGGCCATACTTGGCGGAGTTCAATACTTCGGGTTGATAGGCATCCTCTACGGTCCGCTGATCCTCAGTTTCGCCATGATAATGCTGTTCATATACGGCGTTGAATACAGAGAGGATTTGACGGAATAGAAGAGGGCGGCGAGCCGGGTCCTTCCCACGTGAAAATGAGAGGAGAATAAGAAACGGTGAAGGGATCCCGGGTAAAGCAAGAAGGGGTTGTTTAATCTTGTTGCTTTCCTCATCACTTTTTATTTTTCTTCCCGCTCCTTTTCTTCGGGTCTTCGCGTGAGGCGGGCTTCGGTGCTTCCACCGCACTCGAAGAAAGCCGGTTTTGTCATCGTTTTGACATATCCCCTGCGCAGAACCGGGGGGCGCAATTGACACGCAAGACGGACGCCGAGCGCCATGCGCCCGTATCTGTAACAAACCATTTTGTTCCGTTGAAATAATACAATTCCTTTACGCTTCCCTGAACGCCAGGCATATGCTCCTCACTTTAATGTTTTTCTATTTGCGTTTGATGGGAGTGACGCGATAGGCGTCACTTCGCTTTTCGCAGGAATCTTCCATGCAACGGGTTGCACCCCGGGATAGACGCCGTTTCGCATTTGTTTATGGCGTTGCGCATAGATTTTAACGGATCTGCCGCACCAGGGAGGTCTCTCGGATAGGCCGCCTCGCAGCTCGCATGTGTCATTTAAAGCCGCCTCGTCAACATTTTGACCTTAACCAAGTATAGAATCCATAACGCCCGGATACCCGCCGTGTCCTCTGTGTCATGCAAATCCTCAGCGATTCTTACCGTAAGATGGGTCAGCATTACGCCCACTGTGTGCGAACGCACACAACCAACATGACAGGGTGCGAGGAACGTTGGCCTGACAATTGCTATAACGCGTTTAACGGCAAAAACGGACGCCGAAAAATCCATCAGGCATGTGAACCGCTCTTTGCGATTGGCTCATCTTATCACACAGTCGCTTGGAGGATTTTAACGGTAAAGAGCCGCGACTGGAAAAAAAGAGCACAACGATGAATTCCTCTCAGGAGCATTTGCTGTGCCGAACAATGGTCCCGGTATGGGTCTAATCGATTTGGTCAATACCAATCATAGACATACAGTCGATCCGGAGACCTATATCGGAGGCGTTGTTACTCGATCGAAACACTTGTTGATAAGTATACTACAAATAAGAAGGAGCAAGACCAATGCGTCCTGAACCCAGGCTGGACAACCACGAGCAGCCCCTAGTAAGTATGTGTATATTTAATTTCAATTACGGCCGCTATCTCAGGCAATGCTTTGACAGTGTATTGAATCAAACCTACAATAACATCGAGATATGCTTTTCCGATAATGCATCCACTGATGATTCATGGGAAATCGCCCTTGAATATATACGCAAATATCCGGGCATAATGGCTATAACGCGTAATCGAAAAAACTTCGGGACCGATGCTAACTGGTCGAACTGCTGGGTGAATGTGCGCGGTAAGTATTATGTCGAGGTGTGTTCTGACGATGCGCTTATGCCTGACTTCACGGCTAAATGTGTGAATGCTCTGGAGACTAATCCCAAAGCGGGATTTGCGATGGTTCACAGGCTGATCATCGACGAACACGGTTCTCCGACAGAAGAGCCTCCCTTTTACAATCAAACATGCATTATTCCAGGGCCGGAGCAGGCGGCGGTATACATGATGGCAGCAGTGAATCCGTCAGTATCCCAGATCATGTACAATAAAAAGATGAGCTTGGAGAAATCGGGCATGGGAGGAATTGCCTCCCGCTGGTATGGTACTCGCATCATGGATTTTAATATGTGTTGCGATTACTCCATGGTATACATAAAAGAACCCTTGATGATGCATCGATTGCACTCAATGAACGATTCGCTTCGCGCGGCCGGGACTTTAATGGAAGTCATCGGGCCTTACGTGTTGCAACATCAGTTTGCCGACATCGCTTCGCACTATAACCTTACGAAAGCTGCCGATCGTCTGCCGGCATCGCTGGCCAAACTCAGCAATCTGTGTCTGCGGTATTGTGTGCGCTCGTTAACCGCACAGGATCACAAATGTGCTTCGCAATACTATCATTTAGCTGCGGCGATCATGCCTGATATATCCTCCGATTCGGTATTCCAGGCATTGGAAGAGTATTGGGCCTCCAACGATCAAAGACGATTGGAGATACTTAAATCTTTGCAAGGCACTGACAATCTCACAACCCGGAGCGTCTCCTATGATCCGCCGCCGGGGAGCATTCCTTTGTCAATGTGAGAATGTCGGAAACGCTGTTCCTGATAGGGAGGTCCATACGATGTTGGAGGCAGAGCGTTTTTACGAGGCCGCGCACAATGGCGGGCATATCGATCCCGATTTATTCTCGAGGTATGCAAATAGCTTTGAGAATGTGGTGTTGTGGGGAGGCGGCTATCTGGGGACCGAAATAGGCAAAAAGTTTCTTGACCTGAAACTGCCGATTTCGGCGTATTGGGATATGCGGGCAGCCGAATTGGAAAAGGTGAATGGTATTGATGTCATTGAACCATTCCAGGGAGGGTTCGATAAGGAGAGGACTTTAGTCGTCTTTTGCATAACCAACAGTTTTGTCAGGGACCGTGTAAGAAGTCAGCTTTCCGCTTCCGGATTTCAAAATGTGCTGACGGGTGAGTTTATCTATCAAGGCTTGATTTGCCCCATGGAAGAGTTCGACGCGTTCAAAAAATGCAGAGACTCTCTTGCATGTGACGCCTATACATGTCTTCGAAACGACAAATTCTTTGAACAACATCTTTTGAGATTGGGCAATACGGCAGAATTGCTTTTCCGAAACGTTACAATCGTAATTAACCAAAAGTGCACGTTGAGCTGTAAGCATTGTTATGCGTACACTAACAGCTATCCATCGGAGAAGAGGGTCAATTTCCCGGTCGAGCAAATCAAAAAAGACATTGATATGTTTTTCGATGCTGTTGATGGGGTGAAATTTATTCCTCTTATAGGGGGAGAAACATTTCTACACCCCAATGTGAGCGAAATTGTGAAAAAGATTCTGGAAAAAAGAAATTTCGGAGTGCTCAATGTAACCACTAACGGCGTTTGCAAGATGTCTCCTCGACAGTTGGAGGGGCTTCAGGATGACCGTGTTCAGGTGGTTTTCTCCAATTATAAAGATTGCCTGTCCAGCCAGCAAAATGACATTTTTGACAGGAACGTAGAATTGGTAAAATCGAGCGGCGCGCGTGTCATTTTGCTAAATTCCACTCCGCAGTGGGTAGTACCGACCACGCTTTCAAACAAGTACTACTCAGTTGAAAAGATGATCAGGAAGAGGGCTGCGTGCGCCACTCCACTTAACTGTAAGTATTTAAAAAATGGAAGATTTTATCCATGCACAATTGCCGACTCCATAAACAGTATAGGCGTAGCGGATTACCAAGAAGATTATGTTGAATTAACTGACAACGTATCCAGTTCTGATCTACGAAGACAGATACAGGCTCTGGTGAACTTGTCCTACTATAAGTCGTGTGGACACTGCGATGGAACTTGTGGTCATGTAGGGTTGGCATCGAAGGCCGGGGAACAGGGGTATGGCGAATACGTGCATCTTGAGGAGGCGTATGCATGAATAAAATAGAAGAAGTTATCTCAAAGGCACGCAAAGCAGAAGACGTAAACACTGAAGATATTGTCGCCTATATCAGAAATTACAAAAAGATCGTACTAAGAGGCTCCGGCGCTTTCGGAACTCAAATCGGTAAGGATTTGATTTCACTTCAAATACCAAAGAACAAAATGGTTTACTGGGACGTAAGGGCAAGTGAACTTGAAAAGGTAAATGGACTTAGAGTGACGGAACCATTCAAAGAGGCATATGATAAGGACGATACAATTGTAATAAACTGCATCCCTAACGGTAGTCTGGCCGGAAGTTCCGTGATGATGGAACTTGAAGCGAATGGATACTCTAACAGCCTGTCCGGTATGGCATTGTATGAGGCGATGTTTTGTCCTATGGATGCCAATACGGGCTTTCAATCCAAGGTATGCATTTTAAATAAAACGTGTAACTGGTGCTGTTGTGAGCGGCTGATGAGTCTTCTCCAAAAGGACTGCGTATCACGACGTGGAGATATTTATGCGGACGAACTATACTTTAATGTATTGACATTTGTGATTAGCCTGAAATGCACCCTTGGATGTAAACATTGCGGCCAGTATATGAATAGTTATCCTAGAAAAGAAAGAATAAATATTCCGTTTGACCGCATAGCTGAAGACATAAATAGGATTTTTGATGCTGTGGACTCTGTCGGGTTTGTTTCTATCATTGGAGGCGAACCGTTTTTACACCCGGAGCTGAATAGAATCGTTTCGTTGCTACTGGAAAAAACAAATTTTGGTATGATTGGTATCACTACAAACGGCATATGTCGAATAACCCCGGAGCATTTGTCAGTACTACGCAAGGACAGGACGCGAATCATTTTTTCCAATTACACACACACCTTGCCGTCAAATTTAAGGGACATCTTTGCAGATAATGTATCAATGGTGGAATCCGCCGGTATCAGCTTCACTGTGGGAGTGCCCCTTTGGGGTATGCCGCCCTCTCTCAAGAACCAGAATAACTCTGTGGAATTTATGACGAAAATGAGGTCGGAATGTAGTTCTCCAAAAACCTGTCAGACCGTTCAAAACGGCGCCTACTACCCTTGTTCGGTTTCAACCAGCATTCATTCGCACAGTGTTGCCGATCTTCCCTCAGACTATGTTGCAATTGACGACGCTCTTTCTCCTTCGCTTTTACGCGAGAGAATAAAGGCTGTCAATGACAGGCCTTATTACCAGAGTTGCAACTATTGTGGAGATGGTGGACAAGAACTGGCTTTTTCGGGAGAGCAGGGACTGGATGAGCGTTACTCACACCTCAATTGCAGGCGGACGAAGGATATGAAGGCATGCTCGTAAGCGTTGTCGTCCCCGTATACAATGCCGAAAAGTTTCTGACCAAGTGCGTCGGGAGCGTCCTGGCGCAAAGCTACGAGCGATTCGAACTGATACTGGTAAACGATGGTTCGACCGACGGCAGCGAACCGATGTGTCGCGAATATGCATTGAAAGATTCCAGGATCAAATTGATCTCTCAAAAAAACAGTGGGCCGGCAGCTGCCAGAAATATGGGCGTCCGGCATGCCGGCGGTGAGTTCGTATACTTTTTGGATGCTGATGATTTCATATGCCCGGACACTCTCGAGACACTGATTGCGGGTTACAATGAGACCCGGGCAGACCTCGTCATGGCCAATTTCGACAAACTGGTCAACGATGATCAGCTCACCGTACAGCGGGTTTCTTTCAGCCCGGAGAACGCAGCTTTCGTAGACGAAAGCAAAATACTCTCCAGGTCTGAATGTGTAGATTATGTTCGTCATTTTCTGAAATTTCCCAGCAATCATCTGATAAGCTATTGCTGGGCGCGTTTATATAAGCTGGACGTGATACGCAAGAATGCGATCACATCCAACGAAAAAATGCGTCTTTTTGAGGATTTTGTTTTCAATTTAGACTATTTACATTATACAAACCGGCTTTTGTTTGTAAACAAACCTTTACATACTTATACTATGAATACTAACCATACATCTGCAAGTATGGAGATACTTAACGCCAAGAGTTTGCTGCATGACATGTCGATATTTCAGTCTAAGACTAACGCGTTTCTTAGAATGAATTGCAAATCTACGGACATGTCCAATCTTCAAAAGGAAGTTGGGCATGCATTAATGCACTATGTTATCATATTTCTGGTGCGCTCATGCAGACAGATTAATAATGGAAACAAGAAAGCGATTTATGAAGAAATCGCACGACTATGCAAAGCATCGCTTATAAAGGAATGTGTGAATTGTTATACACCATCAAAAGGAAATAGTCGCATAGTGCCGCTATTGATAAAACTGGAATTAGTTCATTTTATAATGCATACGTGCATGTATAAAGCATTCAAACGCTATGGAAAGCCCGGAGGCTAAATATGTCAAATCGTGACATATTAACCGAAATAAAGAACAAACAGAGGCCTGTTATAATTTATGGCGCAGGCGTTGTCGGCAAAGCGCTTCTCTCCCTGTTAGAAAATGAAGGAATCGAAGTAGACTGCTTTTGCGACGCCAGTTTTAAAGTGGCTGAATCTGACTTCTGCGGGAAACAGGTGATCCTCACACCGGATTTGCGGTGCAAATATGAGGACGCGGTCTTCGTAATCTCGGTTGCCGCTATAAAGGATGTGGTCGAGCGACTTCACAATCTCGGGTATGCCAACTGGTATGCGGGAGGTTTGCTGCTAAAAGATTTGAACGTTTCACAGGGCGATCTCTGCACGTCCATCGACTATCCGAAGTTTGCAATCGAAACTTGTATTTACTGTCATGACCAATATCTCGACCCTGGCAAGCTTTCCCTTCGAAGTATTGACATAATCATAACCGAGCGTTGTTCACTGCGATGCAGGGACTGCTCGAATCTGATGCAATACTACGCTAAGCCAAAGGACTGCGATACGGATCTGGTGCTAAAATCCATAGACGCCTTTTGCTCGGTGTTCGACGAGGTCATCGAGTTTCGGATCATTGGCGGCGAAGCGTTTATGAACAGGGATTGGCCTGTAATAGTCAAGAGACTGACCGATGAACCCAAAGGGAAACGCGTCGTAATATACTCCAATGCGACCTTTCTGCCTGACAGGAAGAAGACCGGCTGTCTTAAGCACCCCAAGGTCCTGCTGAACATCACCGATTATGGGCCTTTGTCTCGAAAATTCGCTGAATTTAAAGGCATGCTGGAATCAAGTGCAATTGCATATCACGTGATAGCGTCTCCGGGATGGCTGGATTGCTCGTCGATCATTCCGCATCGCCGCAGCAGAGAGGAAAAGATCGAGGTATTCAAGAACTGTTGCGCCAAGAATATGGCGACCCTTTCGGACGGGAAACTTCACCGGTGCCCTTACGGGGCAAATGCTCTGCGGCTGTCGGCAGTCTCGGATGAAAGAACCGATTATGTGGATCTTTTTGAAAAACCGCTCGATGCTGAGGGAGTCCTTGCAATGAAAAGCAAGGTCCGGGATTATCTCTGGCATAGAGAATACCTGGAAGTTTGCGATTTTTGCAGAGGGAGGCCGCTGGCCGGACCTGAAGTGGAGGCCGCCGTTCAGATAGACGAGCCGCTGAGTTATCAGAGATATTCCCAGGAACAGATATCAGATGTCGGCTGTCGGGTATAGGAGTTAGCCTCCTTACACCCGGAAACCACCAAGCGCGTCAAACCTTGATCAGCAAGGATCGATTGGAAATGCAGACGGAATATTCCAGGCCCCGGGAAGAAACAGACAAGAGGAACAGGCTGAAAAGCGAAAAGCCTTATGTCTATGAAAAAGTAATGAGGTTCGAGGAAAAGCTGAACAAAGGTGAAAGCATTGCGATAATTCAGTTCCAGTATAATTACACATGCAACTTCAGCTGTGATCACTGTTCGATCAGGGGGTTCCAGGGCAAAAAGGACAGGCGTTCGATCTCGCTTGCAGATGTGAAGGAACTGGCGCGGCAGGCTGACGAAATGGGGCTTGCCCGCTTTGTCATAACCGGGGGAGAGCCTTTGGTGTTCAAAGATTTCGATGCGCTGGTGGAGGCCATCGATCCGCGGAAATTCTTCATCAACTGTGACACTAACGGATGGCTCCTGGATGAGGTGAGGGCCAGGCGCCTTAAAGAGATCGGCGTTGACCGGATTCAACTCAGCATAGACAGCCTGAATGCCGACGAACACGACAGTTTCAGAAAAGCGAAGGGTGCTCACGCGAGGGCAATGAAGGCAGTCGGCGCTGCTGTGGATGCGGGCCTGGCGATTTTTATCCAGACCGTGGTGACAAAACAGAGGCTCCGGACCGATGAATTTATACAGTTTGTCGAATACTTCAACAATAAAGATGTGGGGGTATTTGTCACATATGCAAAGCCGGTGGGTTCATGGGAAGGCAATTTCGACGTTCTTGTTGACGCTGACGACATGGACTACATGAGGGATCTTGAAAAGAAGTATAATGTCTACACACACTTGACCCCTGGCTACGGGCTCAACATGGGTTGCATATCGGTCAAGGGAATGGTGTCCGTCACCCAATACGGCGACGTGCTGCCTTGTCCCTATATTCATACGTCGATAGGCAATGTGCTCGAAGAACCCCTTAAAGATATCATTCAAAGAGGTCTGAGCATAAAATACTTTGGCGAACATGTGAATACATGCCTCATAGCCGAGGACCGCGCCTTCATCGACAAATACGTTGCGAAGCGGATTTACGGCAAGTCGCTTCCGGTTCCGTGTTCGGAGGTATTTACCGGGGAAGACGTGACACGAAGGCCATTTCACCGGCATGGTTGATTATGTCTGCGTTCCCTGTTCGACAGGAAGGGCTTATGAACATTTCCGAAGCGGTGGAGGTTCTGGTAAAAGAGGTTCCCAACCCGTCGGCGGGGCTGCCCGACGAGGTCTTCTATTACATCAGTCGAACCACGCCCTTGGTAAATGTGGACCTATTGATAAAGGATGAAAAGGGACGCACGCTGTTGTCGTGGAGGGACGACCAGTACGCGGGAAAAGGGTGGCATATTCCGGGTGGTATCGTCAGATTCAAAGAGAGGCTGGAGACGAGGGTTGAAAAAGTGGCCGAAACCGAGATCGGGACAAGCGTCGCTTTCGATCCGGCCCCCATTGCCCTCAATCAGATTATTATTCCGGACCGCCAACTCCGGGGTCATTTTATCTCGATTCTGTACAGATGTTTTCTAAGCGGCCGGTTCGTACCGCAAAATCAGGGTCTTGCAATTGGGGACAGAGGCTATCTCATGTGGCATGATTGCTGCCCGGATGACCTTCTCGGATTTCACGAGATATACAGAGAGTACATTGGCTGATGAAGGCGAAAATCATTAGCGGACAGGCGCCGGGAGGGAAAAGGACCGTACTGGCGGAAGTTCTTCCTCTGGACACTCCTTTCGTGCTGCAGATATTCCCCATTTATGCCTGCAATTTCAAATGTGGATACTGCCTGTTTTCGGTCGAAAAGGCGAAAAGGCATTTTGTCTCGGACAAAGTTTTCATGGACCTTGGTCTGTTGAAGAAATGCATAGATGAGGTCGCAAGATTTTCAAAGAAGGTGAAAGTATTGCGGTTTGTCGGCATTGGCGAACCGCTCCTTCATAAAGATATCGCCGCCATGGTTGAATATGCGGTTTCAAAGAATGTCGCCAATACGGTCGAAGTTTTGACAAACGGATCTCTTCTGACGCCCGCCATTTCGGATTCGCTCATCTCCGCCGGGATCTCGAGGCTTGTTGTTTCTCTGCAAGGGACTTCGACACGAAAATACCGCGAGATCTGCGGAACGTCTATAGACTTTGACCGGTTCATAGACAACCTGCGGTACTTTTTCAACCGCAAAGGCAACGCTCAAATGTATCTAAAGATCGTCGACTGCGCGCTGGAAGGAGAAGATGACGAGAAGCGGTTTTACAATATTTTCGGAGATATTTGCGATACGATCGCCATCGAACATGCAGTTCCCATCCATTCGGGCGTGGACTTTGAAAACGTATTGAAAAATAGTGGCAAAGCGGTTACGCAGTTCGGGTTGCCGGTTTCGGAAGTTCATGTTTGCCCGCAACCTTTCTTCACCATGCAGATTAATCCCGATGGAAAGGTCGTTCCATGCTATTCCTTCGAATACCCGGAGATAATGGGCGACTGCAACGAGCAGGCCGTCGATGAAATATGGAATGGTCCGAAGTTTCAAGGATTCAGGCGGACGATGCTGAATGGCGCGATGAGCCTCGCCGGTGTCTGTTCGGACTGCAATATAATTAAATACAGGCTCTTTCCGGAAGATGATCTCAGTAAAGATGCGGAGCGGCTTAAACGGTTCTATGAATAATGATGAGATATGGACAAGCTACGAATTGCCATACTTGGTTCCACTTCACATATTGCAAAGGGACTGATCCATAATTTTCTCAAGATTGGGGAAAGCAGCCTCCATCTTTATACCAAATCCTATGATCGCCTGCTTAATTTTCTGGCGTCAATCAAAAAATATCCAGACAGTGACTGTTTCATTTGGAATGGCTATTCCAATTTTGCAGATTTATCTTTTGATATCATAATCAACTGTGTCGGCGTCGGGACTCCCGATAAGCTGGATGGCAAGTTTTATAATTGGTTCGCAGTAACCGAAGAATATGATAACCTGGTTTTGATGCATCTGTGTAATAATTGTCCGGATGCCATCTATATAAGCTTAAGCAGTGGAGCGGTCTATGGCCGGGATTTCTCGGCGCCCGTAAACGAAGATAGCGTAAACAGGGTCCGTGTCAACCACGTAACGTCAGAAGATTATTACGGTATCGCGAGGCTTAACGCAGAGGCGAAACACAGGGCGTTCAGCGAACTAAATATTATCGACTTGAGGATTTTTTCTTATTTCAGTCGCTTTATGGATTTGACAGACAGTTATTTTATCACCGAAGTTCTGAACTCGATTTTAAACGACAGGACGCTTATAACCAACAGTCACAACATCGTCCGCGATTATCTTCACCCTGATGACCTGTTTACGGCGATCACGAAGTGCATCAAGGCAGGAAAGATGAATGCCGCCTTTGACGTAAACAGCGCCTCTCCTGTGGGAAAGATGGAAATCCTCGATTATTTTTCACGCGAATATGGGCTGAAATACGAGGTGAGCCAGGGATTCGGCAGCGCCAGCGGGACCGGAGTCAAAAATATTTACTGCTCCGATAACAAAAAGATCTTCTCAGTGGGATACAAACCCGGATTCAGCTCAATCGAAGGAATCAAACACGAAGCTAAATATATTCTCTCGCGATAGATGACGACCGGAAGATGGCGGCGGGACCGCCGGCCAAGTCGGGCTTTCACGCTTTCCGCCGAACGCGATCATCTATAAGCGCCATTATGTCTTTTTATCGGCTTTTCCTTCAGCGCGTCAAAACGCGCCATTACCTTCCCGGCAACTACTTTCCAGTCATATTGGGACCTGATGGTTTCGGACAGTCTCAATGCCCTGTCCTTCGCCGCCTCGCGGTTTTCATAGGCTTCCCGCATGAGCGAGCAAAGGGCGCCGAGATCGGGCTGGAGCACCCAGCCTGCGCCGCTGACAAGCTTTATATCACTCGGGTTGAACTCGACTCGCTCAGCAGGGATGAGAAAAACGTCTTGAGGCGAGCAGAAATCGTCGGTCGATCCGCCTTCTGTAGTTATAACCGGAATGCCGCAGGCCATGGCCTCGAGTACGGGCAGCGCAAACCCTTCCGCCCGGTACGGGTGGACGAGGCAATCACAAGCGGTATATAGGCCCGGGATCTCCTGAGGCCCGAGCGACTCCTCGATATGAACTATTTCCGGCGAGTTCGGATCCCTCTGTATCTCCCGGATGATTTTCCCGGCGCCCTGGTCCAGATAGAAGACGCCGGCCTTCAAGTCCTTTATGACCAGTGCTACGTCGTCACGCGAATCAAAAGTATTCCTATAGGCATCGAGAAGCAAATCGATGCCTTTTCTCCAGATGGCCACGCCCACAAAGAGAAATTTGAATTCTTTTTCCGAATTTATCCTATATTTGCATGCGGATGGATTGAATCGGCCGCTATTGACACCCAGAGGCACCACCTGCACCCGGTCTGCCGGAACGCCGCTCGCAATGCAGGTCTTTAGTATGTGCCGGCTGTAAGCCCAGATTTCATCGACCATGTTCGTCATGGGTTCAATCCAGTCTACGGGAAGCCTCCCGTATTCCCATGGCTGGACCATAACCAAGTGGCCTTCAGGAGGAGGACTGAAGTTGGGCGGCCAATGATGCCGGACATGGACGTCGGTTTTTCCTGAAAGCTCTATTCGGGTTCGCTGGACGATCTTTGCAAATCGTGGATCGGATTCGGGGCTTATATTGTCGGCTTCCTTGCCGGGGATGAGCGATAATTCACAGCCGGCGTCTATCAACTGAAGGCACAGCTCCCTGTTGACATGCGCCAGGGAGTGGGTGACCAGTTGTGTGCCCTCCCAGACAATTCTAGGCGTCGTCTTTGGAGTTCCGGTCTCTTGAATTGATCGAGCAATATCTTTCTTGTGTCGCCAACCGGCCTCAATGGCTTCTTTCATCATGGATACGGATTTAAGTGGGGTTGTGATGCATTCGTTCGCGCCCGCGATCCTGGCCTGCCGATCATCGGGGGACATGTCATATGCGTTGCGCAGGGCATTGCGAACATCTTTGACGTGGAGCAGCGGCAGGAACGACCCCTTGTGATGCGGCTGGTACAAAAGCATCTCGGGCGTCATGGCGCATTTGGCTTCCGGGTCCACCGATATCGGGACATAACGTCCACAGTCCGGCATAAGCCCCAACCCTTCGGGCATGATCACCAGCCGTTGTCTTCCCATTGCTTCATAGATAGTGGCAGTGGAGGCCGTATCAGTCGATACGAAGACGTTTGCGCTATCCATGAGATGGACGATGTCCATTCTCGTTCCAAGGTCCTCGTCGATGATGACAGCGGCCCGGGAGCCGGTCGATCGGCGCAGGGAATCGACCAGGTTGTGAAAGTCCTGCCCGGGCCTTCCGGCTATCGGATGCCATGACGGATAATTCACCTTGAAATAGAGTGCGACATTTTCATTGTCTTTGAATTCTTCGAAATACGCCTGGATGAGCGTGTCCCATCGACGTCGGGGCTGAAACATGGCGATGGCCAGAAAACGAAAGGGCTTATCCGGACCCGTGGTTGCGGGCGAAGGCGACGGCACTGCCGGATTATCCATCCAGGGGTGCGGCCACCAGACCATGCGCGGTTTTTCCTGAGGCAACCCGGCGTCCACGAAGGCCTTTTGCTCCCGGGGCGTAACGAGCCAGACCTGGTCCAATTGTCTGCACACCTCCATCCATTCGGGCGGGGGAGGGTTCCCTTGAGCACAACCGTCGAAAGTGGTGGCGACTATGCGAATGTGAGGTTCAGGCAGCTTCAGGTCCAACCATGTCCTGTGAGGCAGGTGCGAGACAATGGCGGTTATGGGTGGGACCAATGGGGTGGATTCGAGCGACCTCAAAAGACTCAGATCGCAATCATCTATGCCTGGCTCAAAATCGTTTCCCGGCAGGATTCTGATCCGCGCTCCCGCATTGTGCAGCGCAAGAACCGCAGCCCTTGCCCCGACGCTGTAACCGCTTCGATTATAAAAGGGCGCAATCCAGACTATAGTCCCCGGCAGGAACGGGACCTGATCGCTCAAAGTGATCTCCTTGTGGAGCATCCCCGATGCACCGGCTAAAAAATCTTCCAATTTCCCTCATAGCCTCATCTGCTTCAGCGAAGACTCCGGTCATTGAGGTAAAGGCATGAGGCATACCATCGACGATCTTCAATTCCACTTCGACGCCTTCTTCCTTTGCCTTTTCCGCGACTCGACGCGCATCGTCCAAGAGTATTTCCATGGTTCCGGCATATATAAGAAGCGGGGGAAACCCAGAGAAATCGCCGTATGCCGGAGAGACGCAGGGATTTAGCAAGGAATGATTCCGGGCATACATTCTTGCGTTTTCTTGCAGTTCCCGGGTTTTCAACTTGATGTCTACGCTGTTCATCTTATCGCTGTGGCTATCGCCTGTATTCGCAAGATCGGCCCAGGGTGAGGAGCATGCGACCGCCGCAGGCAAATTGTCTCCGGCATCTCTAAGGATCATCGTCGAAGCCAGTACGATTCCGCCACCGGCGGATTCACCGTAAAATCCCACATCGCACGGCGATCTTCCCTCGTTCAGCAGGCGCCTGTACACAGTCAGGAAATCTTCGACGGCCGCCGGGAAAGGATGTTCGGGCGCCAGCCTGTAATCAACAGAGAGCACATTGCAGCCGGAACATGCGGCGAGGCTCACTGCATCGCCCCGGGAGCCGATTGCAGAGCCGGAAACATAACCGCCGCCGTGGGCATAGACGATCACACGGTTTTCTTTTGAGTCCGGCTTCGAGATGCTATAGCAATTAACGCCTCCGATAGTAGTCTCGGCCTCTTCGAAAGGACAATGGCCCAGCGGGACAACGTCCTTTTCGATGTGTTTTTCGCGGACGTCATTGAGGGCAATTGGTTCGTTCGCTTTAACGCTGGTAATCGTGGTGAATATTGCCTTCTTTGAAATCTCGTTTGCCGAGAGTTGATGGTCGGCGCAAGGATATGTGAAGTAAATGTTGTTTGAGTACAATGTCGATCCGGCCGGCAGGTCGCGCTTGGCGAAAACCCCTCGCCTGGACCCTCGGGGGGCCGGGACCGGTTCCTGTGCCCGGCACATCTTAAATGCGCCTGCCGCCGATGAGATCCATTTATCCGTCGTATCCAGTGCTGAAGAATAATCCGGAGAATCAAAAGGCTCAGCAGCTATTCGCCTTTCGAAGACTACGGCGCCTTTGGCTACTTGAATCTTTATGGCGTCCATGTTATCCGGAGATTCATCAGGATACGATCCGACAGGTGTTTCCGGAAAGCTTCGCTTCAAAAAATCGATTTGATCAAAGTTGAATGATTCGCAGCATACGGAATGTTCATTGAAATGCATCAAGCAAAATATTTTGCGGCGGTTTTTAAAGAAAAGATGCACTCTTTCCATTTCATCCAACGTAGCGTGTGCTGTAAATGCCATTATCGGCTTTGATGTCAATGCTATCTTTTCAAGTAACGGCCAGTCTGTGAATGAAGGATTTGGAATACCGATTATATCAAGGCCGCAATTGACAGATTTATCAACTGAGTCTTCGTCATAGACAGTAATGGCTGTAAGAAAGCCGTTAGTTTTTGCGAAATTATTTAAAATGAAAAGGCTATCCGTCTCATAGCGGCGGCTATTAAACATGACGGCAAACTTGAAACCGTACTTTCCAGTTATAAAACTTAGCTGTTCTATTAACTTACATCCATCGGTCGGGTCGCGTGATAAATCTTCAGGCATCTCGAACACGAAAAGTCTGTAAAACAACCCGGTGTCAGGATTCCCCTCAGAGTTATGGTCAACATTGCTATTGGTTTTCATATCAATATGTTTTCATTAAGTTCTTCACGATCCAGGAAAGGCCACATATCTTCCAACGGCTTCGAGCTTATAGTTCCGTCTTCATTCCTGATCGAAGAAATCCTTGGGGCTGTAGTCTGGTTTGCCGAGATCATCACATCGCAAACCACGGGGCCTTCCATGTCAAGGATTTCTCTTATCCTTTCCCTGATGCCGTCGTGACTCACGACATTTGCAGTTTTCAGGCCAAATGCCTGTGCAACCTTTCCTGTATCCGGCAATGTCATGCCGCTGTCTTTGTTGCATCCTACGAAAAACCCTTCGAAATAGTTTTGCTGAGTAGCCTGGATAGATCCATAACCGCGATTGTTCAAAACAAAGAACTTGATCGGCAGGTTCAAACGTTTGACTGTCTCGAGCTCCTGTATATTCATCTGAAACCCGCCGTC
>Ga0326728_10014756_pt1 | contig 16459 bp, 16 predicted proteins | sample MB3enrmetagenome_FD_207602 | JGI IMG/M metagenome (GOLD analysis project Ga0326728, IMG submission 207602) | Lab enriched peat soil microbial communities from McLean, Ithaca, NY, United States - MB31MN | ecosystem: Environmental > Terrestrial > Soil > Wetlands > Peat | place: USA: New York...
CCGCGATACTCCTGGCAAATGCCAGGGTGTCGTTGAGGACCTTTTCGTTCATGGAAGAAGGAACCTCGCCCCCTCCACTGGTAACCGGGTGGGCGGCTCCAATGTTTGTCCCGGGCGCCATGGCTGCGATATCGGCCGCCACAGTAATGAATACACCCGCTGAGGCGGCCTGAGCGCCGCTCGGATATACGTAGACGACAATTGGAACCTGGGAATTGAGAATCGCCTGAGAAATCCCGCGCATCGAAGTCATCAACCCCCCCGGCGTATCCAGGAGGATAATCAGGCATTCAGCCTTATCGTCAACCGAGCGTTTGATCGCGTATTCGATGAAATCCTGAACACCAGGGTTTATCGAGTCTTTGATTTGTATGATATTAATGTGTGCCTGCTGCGATTCGACCGGGCAGATAGAAAAGAGCAGCACACCAGTAGAAATGAGAGTTATAAGCCAGATTTGTTGCCTGATAGTCATGTTGATACAGTCTTCAGTCCTCGGTGGTCAGAAGAAGCTTTTCTGCGATGACCGGCCACTGACCACCGGCCATTATCCAACAAGCTTGATAACCTCCTTGAGATCCTGCCATGCCGCCGCTTTTTGAGAAGGGCTTCTCAGCAGATAGGCCGGATGGTAGGTGCATATCAGAGGTATTCCCCGCCAGAACTGGATCCTGCCGCGAAGTTGAGAAATAGGGCGGGTGCTTCCCAGAAGGGTCTGGGCCGCGCTAACTCCCAGAGCACAAATAACCTTGGGGGCCAGGGCTTCGATCTGCCTGAACAGGAATGGAGAACATGCGGCCGTTTCATCCGGCAGGGGCGCACGGTTTTCCGGCGGACGGCACTTTACCACGTTGCAGATGTATACCTCTTCCCGCTCGAAGCCAACCGCAAGGATCATTTTGTCGAGCAATTTTCCGGCCCGGCCGACAAACGGACGGCCCTGCCTGTCTTCATCGAACCCCGGGCCTTCTCCGACGAAAACCAGGCCGCTTTTGGCCGAGCCTTCTCCGAACACCAGGTTGTTACGTCCCGAATGCAGCCTGCACTTAGTGCAGCCAGCCAGTTCACTGCTAATTCCGGCGAGTTTTTCTGCGGCTTCGGAAGCTGTCTGGGCCCTCGCAAAGACGCCGGGGCGGACCAAGACCGGGTCGGATTTCTCGGATTTTTCGGCGACTTCCGGAGCAGCCGCCGGTCCCTGAATCTTCCCTCCGGATTGTTGAGGGCAGTATTTCCAGTCCTGGATGCCTGCCGCCCTGAAGCCCCATAGGATCCACCGCAGCCGTTCCAAGCAGTCTGCAAGTTTATTGGCCGTGTTATCTGCAATCAATTTTTCCACCTGCAAGCAACACCTCGACCTTGTCCCAGATCTGAGAGGCGACCCCCTCTTTTGTCATGGGAGCTAGATCGCTGACGGCGCCGCTCCGCTCAATTATTTTCACTTCGTTGGTGTCGCAGCCGAACCCGCAGCCTTCTCTGGTAAGGTCATTGGCAACGATAAAATCAAGGTTCTTTCGTATCAGCTTGTCTTTGGCGGACTCCAAAAGATTTTGGGTCTCCGCTGCAAATCCCACCAGCACTTGAGCCTGCGGCTTGATCTGCCCGAGAGCGGCGAGAATGTCAGGATTAGGCTCAAGATGGACGCTCAGCCCGTTAGCGGCTTTTTTTAACTTTTGAGTGGCTTTTTCCGCCGGCCGGTAGTCGCTGACAGCGGCGGCCATCACGATAACGTCGAGCTGGGGGGAAAGCTTCAAGATGACGTCCTGCATTTCCAGTGCGCTGGTAACACAGATTTGTTCGACTTCCGCCGGGGCTTCGAGAGCGCAAGGTCCCGAAACCAGGTGGACCCGGGCGGACCTGCGAGCGGCGACTCTTGCCAGCGCATAACCCATCTTTCCGCTCGAAGGATTGCTAAGGAAGCGGACGGGGTCGAAAGGCTCCCAGGTCGGACCGGCGCTGACCAGGACGCGCCTGCCGGCAAGAGTAGGTGGGGTCATCATCCGGATGACGCTCTCCAGGATGTCTTCAAGGTCTGCCAGACGGCCTGCCCCTTCTTCCTGGCAGGCAAGAGAGCCCACGGCGGGCGGTTGAATCCGGTACCCGAGTTCGGTCAGAGTTCTCAAGTTTCGTTGTGTGGCCGGATGCTCCCACATTTTCACGTTCATTGCCGGGCAAATAAGCACGGGAGCCGTTGTGGCAAGCAATATGGTCGTCAGGTAGTCGTCCGCCATTCCTGCCGCCATCTTCGCCATAAGATTAGCTGTGGCCGGGGCGAGCACAATGAGGTTCGGAAGACGCGCCTTTTGAATATGGCCTATCCTCGACTCGGATTCCATGCTGAACAGATCGGTTCCTACCGGGTTGTTCGAAAGCACCTGGAAAGTCAGCGGGGTTACGAACTGCTGAGCGTTTGCGGTCATAACTACATGAACAGAGGCGCCTTCCTTGACAAGAAGCCTCACCAGTTCCGCAGCCTTGTACGCGGCGATTCCACCGCTCACTCCCAGAAGGATTGATTTGCTTCGTAACATAATGTTCTAAAATCCCTGCTTTAGATGGAGTGAATCAGCATCTCGAAAAAACCAACCTGCTCCATTGGCTAACCGCCGGCAACAGGCGATACATAGATTTCAACATAAGTGTAATATGTTTCTTCCTTGAGCAAAATCACGCAGATCTTGTCCGGCTTGTCGAAAATCAGGAGCGACCTGCTATATCTGAACTGTCCTTTCAATCTCCAGCCTTCATGCGGGAGCGCCGTTACAAAGTAGTTAACCACTGAATTAGAATCCACTCTGCCGCGCAATGTCAAGAATCCCATCTTGATTTGGCCGGCCTGGAAGACATTGGAACTGTCTGCTTTAACATTAAGTTCAGGAGGAACAGGGATATCATTAAATTCAAAAAATTTGGCCTTGTGCGCAGGTGGTGAAACAGGGGCCGGACCGGCATGGGGCTCTGCCTGCGGGCCGTAGACGACGCCGGGTCCGGCAGAAGGCGCCGGAGCTTGCGGGGGCTGACTGACGGTGTTCGGAGGCGGCGGAGGCGCGTTAGAGTGGCTGCAGCCGCAAGCCGTTGCCAAACAAATGCACAAAACCACTATCCAGCATCTTCTATCCCATCTCTGAACTCTCACGGTCCCCTCCCCATCCATGTGCCTGTCTTCTGCCCATTCACCCATTCCCGACAAACGCTCATTCGGAAGTCCCTGATGGAACCCGGCAGTCTTTCAAGTTCGGAGAGGAAGCATTATCTGTCGCAGCACGTACCGTTCGGCGTTGCGTCACTTCCAGATTGCCCAGCACCGCCCCGTAAATCAGGGGTTTCGAAGAGACGCACAGGAAGTACGCAGCACGGAACCCCGAGATTGACACATCCGAAACCAGCCCTGGATCTGATTCGGGGGTGGAAAAGCATCCTCTCGGAACGGAAACTGACTATTTTTCAAGCAAAACCAATTCCTCAATCGGCCGCCTGTGTGATTTCTGGCTGCGGTGCGCCGGATGCCCTACTGCGACTATCGCCATAAGCTCGATCCTCTCGGGAAGTTTCAGCATTTCCATGACACGATCCCGGTTTTTCAGGATTTCACCTATCCAAACCGCTCCGAGGTCAAATGAATGAAGTGACAGGAGCAGGTTTTGTATGCAGGCCCCGATTGCCTGACAGTCTTTCGTGCGGTCATAAGAGGACTCTTTGTCCAGAAAAACCGCTATGAGAACTGCTGCCGATTTTAGAATGGCGGAGTATCTTGTGAGAGCAGCCAACGCCTCTTTGGATTCCTTTTCCCAGATTATGGCAAAGCGCCAAGGCTGGTTGTTCAACCCGGAAGGCGCCCATGAAGCTGCTTTGAGGGCAGCAATGACTGAATCGCGAGGAACCGGCGCGTCCTCAAACTGCCGGATGCTCCGCCTTTCATAGATGGCCTTAACTACAGGCGAATCGGTCGTTTTCATCGCATTTCCTGATATTGTGTTTAGTTGCGAAGTATCCCACAGAACCAGGTAACTACAAAAGAAATAATTTCGGCGGATCCCTTTCGGCGAATAAGGTGAAGCCTGCCGATCTGCATTGTCTAAAACAGGCCGCAGAGATGTAAGATATGGCGATGGCAAATATTGGATTTATATTTCTGAAGTTGTTCTATATAATCGCTGGCCTTGTTGCCGGATTCATCGTTTCGCGGAAGGGGCTGAATTCTGCCGGTTCCGTTGGGCAGCCGCATTGCACTGGAAGACCGGACCCTTATAAAAATGTCCTCAGAGAATCTAATTGATATTCGTGGCCTGAATAGCTTTTACGACCACCGCCAGGTACTTTTCGATATCAGTTTTGCCATTCCTAAACAGCAGGTAACCGTGATCATGGGAGTGAGCGGCTGCGGGAAGACAACGCTCTTCCGTCACCTTACGGGCCTCAAGAAAACGGAGGCCAAACAGATCGTTGTAGACGGTCAGGATTTGGGAACGTTTTCCGAGGCGCAGCTCATGCAATACAGACGCAGGATTGGCGTATTGTTTCAAAGCGGCGCTCTGTTCAATTCCCTTTCGCTGGCCGAGAATATCTCAATGCCTCTGAAAGTTCACACTAAACTGGCCGAGGAAACGATCCGGATTATGGCCCTCATGAAGCTTAACATGGTTGGACTTGCGGAGTTTTGCGACTATATGCCCTCGCAGATGAGCGGAGGAATGAAAAAAAGGGCCGGACTTGCAAGGGCGCTGATCATGGACCCTGAGATGCTTTTTGTGGATGAACCTTCTTCCGGCCTGGATCCCATCACCGCGGCCGGTCTGGATCGATTGATCCTGAACCTGAAGGACGCTCGTGGAATGACCGTAGTAGTAGTCACTCATGAGCTTGAAAGCGCCTTCAAAATCGCAGATCTGATAGTCGTAATGGACAATGGCAAAGTGATGGCGGCGGGTCGGCCCGAAGAGATTTTAGAAAATAAAGATCCACGTGTGCAACAATTCCTGAACCGGGAGGCAGACCCTCATAAAATACACATGGATGCTTATTACGAGCGCCTGCTCGGTGACACATGGAGATCATTTTGATTATGTGCGGCGAGAAAATGGCGGGCGCGATAAGCTGTTCAAGCTCTGCACCGCTTCCTTTTAAAAAGTTTGGTCCGGGAGCGCTCCGATGGTAAATCCCATCCAAGCCCTTGGCGCTTTCACATTGAGGCAGGTATTTTCTGCGGGCCGCCTGGGAATGTTCTTTATCTACACGATTCGAGGAATCATCCGGCCTCCGGGAAAGTTCTGGCCTACCGTGAAGCAAATCGAGTTTATCGGCACCAAGTCATTTCTCGTGATAGGCTTTACTGCGGCTTTCACCGGAATGGTGTTGGCTCTTAACGGCTACTACGAATTGACAAAATTCGGCTCCGAAGGTTGGTTGGGATCTGCCGTCGGAGTGTCGCTCGTCCGCGAACTCGGACCCGTTCTGTCCGCACTTATTCTGACCGGCAGAGCGGGATCGGCGATGGCGGCGGAAATCGGCATCATGAGAATAGAGGAGCAGATAGACGCGCTGGAGTGCATGGCGATCGATCCATATTCGTATCTCACAACGCCGAGATTTCTTGCAAGCATAATTGCTCTTCCACTCCTGGCCTGTTTTTGCGACGTGATTGGAATCATTGGAGGCTATGCTATCGGGGTGGGTTTATTGGGAGCAAATGGGGGGGCTTTTTGGTATAGTCTTACAACCAGCGTGGACTGGAGCGATCTGTCGATGGGGCTCGTGAAGTCGGTCTGCTTTTCGGTGCTTATTGTATGGGTGTGTACGTACAAGGGCTTTTATGCCGGAGTCGACGAGGGCAGTTTCGGACCTGAGCAGGTTGGGCGGGCGACGACTGATGCCGTAGTGGCTTCATCGATCGCAGTGTTAATAAGCGATTATGTGATTACCTCGATCATGCTCTGATGAGAATTGGGAAGAAGGAAAACTTGAAAATGGGACCGGAACGAAAACGATTGGAGTTCAGCGTTGGCCTTTTCCTGATAATAGGCGTGTTATGCCTGGGATACCTTTCTTTTAGTCTTGGACATCTTAATTTTTTCGGCAAAAACCGTTATGACGTGAGCGCTCTATTTCCCACGGTGTCAGGACTAAAAGACAGGGCGGAAGTAACTATGGCCGGCGTCCCTATAGGAGAAGTGGAGAAAGTCCAACTCAAGGACGGCCGCGCCGAAGTCATTATGGGCATAAACAAAAATGTCAAGCTCGAGGAAGACTCAATCGCCAGCATAAAAACCTCAGGCATCATCGGTGACAAGTATGTATCTATCACACCGGGAGCCTCTGATAATTATATTCGAGAAGGTGGCACTATACGGGAGACTCAGCCTCCCATCGATATCGAAAGTCTGATCTCCAGGTTCGTTTTCGGCTCCGTGGATAACAAGAAGCAAGGAAGTGAGGATAATAAATAGAACGCTGCGGCGGGAAGCAGGGGAAACCGCATGAAGATATTCGTTACCGGTGGAACCGGCTTTGTGGGACAATACATAACCAAAAGACTTTCCGAGTCAGGACATGAGGTTTCCGTACTCACCCGCTCTTTAGAGAGAGCAGAGAAACTCGTCCCATGGGCGACCATCGTCGAAGGCGATCCCAAAAAATCCGGACGATGGCAGCAAAGAGTTTCAGAAAATGACGCGGCAATAAACCTTGCGGGCTCCTCCATTTTCACTTTCTGGACCGATTCGGCACGAAAATCCATAGTCGACAGCCGGGTCCTTACAACTCGTAATCTTGTCGATTCACTCTGCTCTTCAGGCAAAGAAAAACTTTTAATCAACGCCTCGGCGATCGGCTATTACGGAAGCCGGATGGACGATGAGATTTTGGATGAAGAGGCGCCTGCCGGCGCGGAATTCATGTCGCAGATTTGTGTGCAATGGGAAAACGAGGCGAAAAGAGCGGCACTGTCCGGGACAAGGGTTGCTCTTTGCAGATTTGGGTTAGTTCTGGGCAGAGGAGGGGGAGCGCTTGCCATGATGGTGCCTGCCTTCCGCTACCTGCTGGGAGGCTCGATAGGCAGCGGCAGGCAGTGGATGTCTTGGATTCACCTTGAAGATCTTTTCAGTATTTTTTCTTTTCTATTAAGCGACACCGGAATTTCAGGTCCGATAAACTGTGTGGCCCCAAACCCTGTGAGAAATGCCGAATTTGCTAAAATCCTTGCAAGAACTCTGGGCCGGCCTATTCTGCTTCCCGCTGCGCCCGCTTTAGTGGTGCGCACCGTGCTTGGTGAGTTTGCAAACGTTGTGCTCGAAGGGCAAAGGGTTATTCCAAAAAAATTGATGGAAGCGGGCTTTTCATTCAGATTTCCCACGCTGCAGCAGGCTCTGGAGGACTTGACGGGGGAGAATTAACCACGCGGGTGAACTCGGCGAAGTATTCTGTATCGACATTGGAAGGGAACATCATTGTCGCGGAGGGGGAAACCGGTCTCGTTGAAAGCACCTTTCCCCCTGTGTGTCCTTACTTCAGTATATTTTTCAACAGCCACGCCATATTCTGACCAAGAACTTTCATGGTCTGGATACCTTCTTCATCTTTTTCCACGTCGCCCTTATCTCTTCCAATGCCCATGTTCCAATAGATCGAACCAGGCACGATCATCTGAGAATTCAGGAAAAGGTGATTGATCGTGTCAAAAACGTGAGTGGCCCCCCCTCTTCGAACGGCTACGATTGCTGCGCCCAGCTTTCGTTTAAACATGAAATTGTTCATTCTCGATACGAAGCCGGCACGATCTATAAGGGCCTTCATTTCCGGGGTGACATCGCTGAAATAGGTCGGAGAGCCGAGAATGATCCCGTCAGCTTCGAGCATCTTTTGAATGCATTCGTTTACGATATCATCCTTTACGGCGCATTCTTTATCCTTGTTTTCCATACACTTGTAGCATGCGATACAGCCGTGGATTTTTTTCCCCGCAAGCTGCACGAGTTCTGTTTCGATGCCCTCGTTTCTGAGTTCAGAAAGCACATAGTTGATGAGGATTGCCGTATTGCCGTCCTTGCGCGCGCTTCCGTTGAAAGCTACCACTTTCATTTGAATTCCTCCTGGTCACATCAAAATAAAAGACAATCGAAATGTACTTGCCCGATAGCCGCTTCCTTATCGTATGCTTACGTGTACGTCAATGGCATGTTTTGTTACAGCAATCGGACCCGCATCTTGAAGATCGAAAGGTCTTTTCTTCCTCCATGCTCGTTCACGGGAGGATAGTAATAACGAAATTCTCGACCGCGGCTTCGCTTTTGTATATATAACGGGCTTCGCCGGACAGAAGTATAAAGGAGATTCAATGTGGCGGATACGAATCCAGTTTCGCAGGCTTTGAAGAACCCGCCATCGCAAACAAATTCGATAAATCAATTTTTGGAAAGGCACAGCCTATGACCCAGGAAAAAAATATATCCGATGCCGTTTCGGTGCTGCAAAGCGTGGCGGAAAGGATCAGGCGTATCGAGGACGAAGCTCGAGAAGCTTTGTTTAAAAGAGATGATCCAGAGACATACCGGCAGAAACTTCGCGAAAAAACGATGCTTTTGATGGAACTTTTCGAGTTGGTGAGTCCATTTTGCGAAGGGATGGCCAAAGATTCAAGGGCGGAACTCGAAACGGGTCTTAACTCTTTTGCGGCCAGAGCTGCGCAGGCATGGGAACTTTCAAGCAGCTTCTACATGTCTGCCCTCCTGTACCCGGAAGCCTACAGGGAAGGCGATCGGAACGATCTGGAGCTGTTTATAGACCGACTCCGGATTAAGTACTTATCCTGATATGGATTGAGTTTTCAGGAACGGGCCTCGGGAAGCGGTAAAGAATTGCCTGGACGCAGTTCCTGCTGCACGACGCGATATTGATTTGTTTAAAGCAGGAATCGTTTTTTGCCGATTTTCTTTCCGGTTTGAGAAATACCTGGCATGGTGGCGAAAAAGGGGCTCCGGTTGAAGTAAAGCCTCAAGAAGATATGGTCTTCTCATGCTGGCGGAATCCGGAATCATGGTCTTCCGAACTATTTGATTTTTTAAATAAAATATAGGGCCTCGAGCCTGTCGGCCATCCTTGAGCGACGGGGGAGATGCGTGCCGATCATTGTTGACGCCATGCGTGTCTATGAGAGCGTTTACCTATCATCAAGACAGAATTATTGAGAAAGGAAAAGAGATGACAAAGAATGCCTCGATCAAACTTGCCTCTGTCCCATGCATGCTTGCACTCATGTTCGTTTCTCTCGCATGCTGCCCTGTACCCGCAGTGGCTCAGACGGACTGGGGCGTGCAACCGGCCAAGCCGGCAGCAAGGCCCCCGGCCTACACTCCTCCGCCCGATCAGATGATCTATTTCAGAACCGGGCACAAGGAGAAGGCAATCGGTGTTACGGCCACCAATTTCAATGTCCCCGGACTGCCTGTGAATCTCAATTATTTTAGACAGACCGATGAATTGATTGAAGACCTTGGCTACGATATACCCGACAACCCGGCCCATGCCCCGGTTCAGGTCCGTGTTACCGTAAAGTACACGCAGGTGGACAACAGCCAGGCAGCCGTCAACGAGGTGGGCGGCAAAACCGCCGCCGGCGCTGTGCTGGGTGCGCTGACCGGGCTGGTGGTGGGCGGCGGACGTGGGGCCGCTGAGGGAGCAGCCGGGGGAGCGGCGGTTGGATTGACCGCCGGTTCGACCACCCCGCCTGTGCTCAAATACCTGACGCTTGAGTTCGAAGTATCGAGCAGGACCGGCGGAAGGCAGGTCGGCCAAATTACCAAAGACATCACCGATCCCCCCAACATGGGAATGGAAGAATTTATAGACGCAGTTGTTGCCGACTACCTGGAAGCCGCTCTTCCCAAAAAACGGTAACAGCAAGCTTCATGGTTCAGGAGTTAGTTAGTTACCAGGAAACGGTCCGTTTCCATTCGTGGATTTAGAGCCTGTCCCGGACTTGATCCTGAGTCCAGGGCAGGCTTTTTTTCCCAATGAAAACAGCAGCAGGCAACGGGGAGCCGATAACAGAGATAACGTTCGTACTCTTCTTCATTTCACTGCCGCTTTTTGCGCATGCTTTGCCCGTTCCTCTTCCTGCAGTTGACGCCACGGCACCTTGCCGGTTCCGGTCTTGGGAAGCGACTCCACTATATCGATAAGGCGTGGGTACTTGTACGCCGACATCTGCTCCTTCGACCATTTGATGATATCGTCGGCCGTGACCTTGCCGATGGCTTCGGGTCTGAGAACGACAAGGGCCTTGACATTCTCCACACGTTCGATATCGGGCACGCCGATCACGCAAACTTCAAGCACAGCCGGATGCCGATACAATACGGATTCGACTTCCGCCGGCCATACCTTGAAACCTGCGGCGTTAATCATTCTTTTTAGTCTATCGGATATGAAGAAGTAGCCATCTGCATCCATATGGCCGATATCGCCGGTCCGCAAAAATTTCTTATTATCGATTTCGATAAAAGCTTTTTCGGTCTCTTCAGGTTTGCCCCAGTATCCTTTCAAGACAGAGGGGCCGTTGACCACGATTTCTCCCTGTTCGCCCGCGGGCAGTTCCTCGAGCGTGGAGATATCTATGATACGGGCGTCGACGCCGAACACCGGAATGCCGATGCAGCCCAGCTTGACGTTGTCTGGAGGGTTGACATGGGTCTGGGAAATAGTCTCGGTCAGGCCATAACCTTCAACATATATCAATCCCGTCATTTTCTTGAGTTTTTCGCCCAGGGCGGCAGGCAGCGGCGCACCACCCCCCCCAACCTCAGTCAGTGAACTGATGTCACGTTCTTCTATTTTAGGCGTCGCCAGGAGATCGATGAGCATCGTGGTGATGTTTGTCCAATGGCTGACCTTGTATTTCTCGATAGCGGCAAGGGCCGCCAGGCGATCCCATCGGGTCAACTGGACGGAACATGCCCCGGCAATAATGGGGGCAAGGAAGCTGTGGATCATCCCGGTAACGTGAAAGAACGGCAGGGCCGCCAAACAAACCGACATCGGAGTGACTGAGTTCCAGGCCATTGAGCCGATTGCATTCGCGGTAATATTTGCGTGGGTGTGCATGCATCCTTTGGGCAGGCCGGTGGAACCCGCTGTGTATGGAAGCAGGCACAAGTCATCAGCATTAAAAGTCAGGTCCGGCGCGCTTGGGGCCTTGGCCAGGGTGGTGGTCCACTCGCGAGTCCCCCCGATGCGTGGCGCCGCTTGGAGCATGAACTCAGGCACAGGCAACTCGGGCTGTTCAGGCAGATAGTCCTGATAAGAGCCCACGATGATTTCCGAAACACCCCTTTCCCGGCACTGATCTGCAACGCGAGGGTACAGGTCGGTGGTTGTGATGACAATCTTGGCCCCGCTGTCGCCAAGCAAATGACTAAACTCGCTTGCTACCAGCATAGGGTTCATAGGTACGACCACGGCTCCGGCGCGAATTCCCCCGAGAAATCCGATGACGAAATGGGGCGAATTCTGCATGTACAAGGCCACACGGTCCCCCTTGACAATCCCCAGGCCGGCCAGGGCCCCTGCCAGGCGCAGACACTCGGTCCAAAACTCGGAATAACTTATGCGCCGGCCGTAATAAATGATCGCTGGGCGGTCTGGATATCGCCGGGCGGAGGTCTCGAGGAAATCATGGAGGGGCGTCTGGGGATAGACAAGAGATTTAGGCAGACGCTTGGGCCAATACTTGTAATGAGTCTGGTTCATGGGACCTCCATTTATCACAGCTCCTTTTCACGGGAGCAGGTGGGTGTTTAGAAATTTGGATTGTTTGAGCCGGCGGATCCGAAGAGCGTTTAAGCCCCGGCCAACTCATTGAACGAGAAGAGTGCCCGTATGATAACATTTCTCGATTAAATCGCAAGTGAAAGCGCCTGACCAGGTAACCCGCAACCTGATTTTCAAAACCACAAATCGGGTCGTTTCGCCGTGCGAGCTTGGGATTAGTTGGCGCTCATCCGGAAATCCGGGATGGAGCACTGGCAGTTTCCAGTTCGGGAAAGGGCGCTTTCCGGACGAAAACCGGCTAAACCATGGAACGTCTGCGAATGTCCGGCAAGAAGGCCGCAAATAGCCCGAGCAATGGCAGGAAGGCGCAAATCCTATAGACGTATTCGATGCCAGAGGCGTCGGCAATTCTCCCCAGCACCGCCGCACCTATACCCGCCATGCCAAAAGCGAACCCGAAGAACAGTCCGGATACCATGCCTATTTTTCCGGGCAGCAATTCCTGCGCGAAAACCAGGATTGCCGAGAAAGCAGAAGCTAATACAAGACCGATTATGAAGGTCAAAACCGCTGTCCATGCCAGGCTCACATAAGGCAGGACCAGAGTAAAAGGGGCAACCCCCAGAATGGATGCCCAGATAACCCGCTTCCGGCCGATTTTATCGCCCACGGGCCCGCCCAGCAGAGTGCCGGCCGCTACCGAGAACAAAAACAGGAAAAGGTAAATTTGAGCAGACTGCGCCGAAAGATGAAATTTAGTTATCAGGTAAAATGTATAGTAGCTGTTCAAGCTGGCCAGGTAAAAAAATTTTGAAAAAATAAGAATCAACAGTATCACGATCGCTCCGGCAACCGAACGTGAAGGGAGCGCTGTCTCGTCGTGCCCCGCTGATTTAGTTCGACGGTCGCGCCGCAATTCCCTGCGCTTGCGCCAACTCCCAATCTGCCACAATACGAGCATGGCAACCAAAGCAGCCAGTGAGAACCAGGCCAAAGTGCTCCTGCCCCCCGGAAAGATTAACCATGCCGCAAGAAGCGGTCCGGTGGCGGAACCTGCGTTGCCGCCCACCTGAAAAATGGACTGCGCCAATCCGTACCGCCCTCCGGACGCTATTCGAGCCACCCGTGAAGATTCGGGATGAAAAATCGACGAGCCGCTTCCTATTAAAGCGGCGCCAATAAGCAGCACCATGTAGCTCTGCGCTGACGCCACGACTAGTATGCCGATGAGGGTTCCGCCCATGCCTATGGACAGAGAATAGGGTTTGGGATGACGATCCGTATAATATCCTACCAGAGGCTGGAACACCGATGCCGTGATCTGGTAAGTTAATGTGATAAGGCCGATCTGGGCGAAACTGAGGGAAAAGGTGCTCTTGAGTAAAGGATAAATTGCCAGGATCAGGGACTGAAGCATATCATTCAAAAAGTGAGACAGACTTATTGCGCCTAATACCTTGAAAACAGTTATATCAGGGCTGTAGCCAGGCGCATTTTGGGTGCTACCCATATCCGGTTTATTCCTCTGTTGCTAAATTTATTCATCAGTCATGCCAGAATCTGTATGCAATCAGGACGGCCAAAAGTTGCATGCAGATGAAAATTCCCACGCAGCTGGGCCATCCTGCCTGCTTCCAAAAAAAACCGGGAATAATCGATCCAAGGCAGCCGCCGAGGTAATAGAAGGACACATAGATGCCGGCAGCGCTTGAACGCCCTTCTCTTGCCGCCCAGCCCACATGGCTCGACGATGCCGACTGGCAGATGAACACTCCGGAGGCCTCGAGTGTCAGCCCCACAATTATGACAGGCACACTTCGAACCATTGTCAGAACCATGCCGGTAGCAGACATTGCTACAGCTCCAACCAATGTCCTCCGGTGGCCGACACGGTCCAGGATACGTCCCGCAACCGGCGTTATCACGGCGCCGATCAGGTAGACGCCAAAAATCGATCCCAGCGCGGCAGAGCCAAGAAAAAAAGGCTTGTCAGCCAGATAAAAGTTAACATAGGTGAAAGCCCCCACCAGGCAGAACAAAACGTTAAATCCGACTGCGTAAGTTGCCAAAAGCTGAGGATTGCGCATATGGGCGCGGATGGACTTAAAGGCCCCGCCGGCCTTCTTCTGACGAACGAATGTTGTAGAGCGCGGCAGCAGGCGCCATACAGCCAACGCTGCGACCAGGGTGATCGAGCCCAGTACAAAAAAAGTATTTCGCCAACCCCAGTAGGGTTCGGCCAAACCGGCTATGAAGCGGCCTGAAAAACCGCCTACAACCGTTCCGGTCACATAAATCGCCATTGTGGAACCCACTGTCTCGTAGGAAGATTCCTCGCTGATGTATGCAATGGCAACTGCTAGAATGCCGGGAATGAAAAATCCCTGCAGAAGACGCCAGGCGATAAGCTGACCAAGACTGGCCGATGTCCCGGCCAGGAAGGTCGGAAGAGTTAGGCCCAGCATAGCGGCAACGATAACCCGCTTGCGCCCCAGGGTGTCAGCCAGCAGACCTGCCAGCGGAGCCACTAACGCCACCACCAGTATTGGGGCGCTTACAGTCAGGCTTACCATCACTTCCGACGCCTGGAAAATCTGCCGAAATTGTGGAAGCAGCGGCTGAGTGGCATAAAGGGGAAGAAACGTGCCGCAGCCTGTGACAAACAAGCCGGTCATAGCGCCCGCCCTGCTTCGAGCGGCTGCCAATGGGATTTTTGCCGGCGGGATTTCGCAGCCTTGCGCCTTCGCAACCTTCAACGTATTCCTTCCCTGGCACGAGCCTGTTTAAAAGATTAATACTAACGTTGCATTATTAAGATTACAAATATATTATACCTACGTATTCGATATGTAAAAAGTATCATTTGAGGATCAAATGGAATTAAGGCATTTGAGATACTTCATAAAGGTCACGGAGGAATTGCACTTTGGGCGTGCAGCCGAAAAATTGGGCATTGCCCAGCCGCCGCTTAGCCAGCAAATCAAGGCATTGGAAGAGGAAATAGGTGTTCTGCTGCTGTCGCGTACGAGACGCCACGTGGAACTCACCGCTGCCGGAACGGTCTTTGCGCACGAGGCTCGAAAGATCCTTGCCGATGCCGATCGAGCGGTATACATAGCTCAGCGGGCCGCTCGCGGTGAAATCGGGCAATTGGAGATAGGGTTTGTAAGTGGGGCGGTGTATGGCAAAGTCCCTTCAGTTTTCCGTCTTATGCGGGCGCGGTATCCGGAAATCTCGCTGGTTCTGAGAGACTTGAACACCGAGGAGCAAGTAGAAGCGATACAGGAGCATAGGCTCGATGTGGGCCTGATACGCACTCCCGTGGTTATCCCAAATTCGCTGGCCATCCAGGTGATCGCACAGGAACCGTTGGTGATCGTTTTACCCCAGGCGCACAGGCTGGCCAGAAGAAGGAAGATCGCGCTGGAGGAGCTTGCAAACGAACCTTTTCTTCAAGTCCCACGCCAAGTTGCACCCGGATTCTACGATCAGTTCGTGAGCATTTGCAGACAGGCAGGGTTCTTCCCGCAGATCGTCCAGGAGGCCCGGACTACTCAGACTATCGTTAGCCTCGTCGCAGTCGGCATGGGTATTTCCGTCGTGCCTGCCTCAATTCGGAGCCTTCAGCGAACCGGAGTCGTATACAGGCTGTTGGAACCGACGTCCACTACTGAACTGGCCGTTATCTGGCGGCCGGACAAGGAAAACCCAGCACTCCTCCGCTTCCTGGAAACTACCCGGGAAGCGACGGGAACTAAAGATGCATCTAAAAGCATCGGCCGTACGAGCAATGAATGACAATTGGCAGGAATGGGCAGACCCTTCCCTGAATAAGGGGTACTTCCCGTAACACTGTCGCCGGGAAGCGCCCCTTTTTGCAACTGCTCTACCAGTTCTCTGCCAGCAATTCGAAATGTGCCTGCGGATGGGCACAGGCCGGGCACATGCCGGGTGCTTCCTTGCCCGAGTGCAGATACCCGCAGTTGCGGCAGCACCACGTCACCTCTTTGTCTCGTTTAAACACTCTTCCGTTTTCCAGATTCGACAACAGGTCGCGGTAGCGTTTCTCATGGTGTTTTTCGGCTACCGAAATGAAATCCCATATGGCGGCAATTTGAGGAAAACCCTCCCCTTTGGCGATTGCTGCAAAGGAGGGATAAAGATTTGAGTGCTCATCGTGCTCTCCTGTGGCTGCTGCAAGGAGGTTTTCGGCTGTCGTGCCGATCTTTCCCCCCGGGTAAGCAGCCATGATCTCCAAATCACCGCCCTCTAAGAACTTGAAGAAGCGCTTGGCGTGCTCCTTTTCCTGATTGGCGGTCTCCTCGAAGATGCCGGCTATCTGCACGTAACCCTCTTTTCTCGACACGCCTGCAAAATAGGTGTACCGGTTGCGGGCCTGGCTTTCACCCGCAAACGACTTCAGCAGATTCATTTCGGTCTGGGTTCCTTTAAGGCTGCGCATCTGTACACTTCTCCTTTTTGAGATCCGATCCTGAACGCGATCGGAAGCTTAAGGTTGAGCGAATATTACAAGCAGTTGCGAGTGAGTTGCAATTAAGTCATAAAGCAGCAAAATGTCAAGTCTTGTCCCCGGCGTTTGAGTAAAGGCCGAAGGTCGAGGCCCTATACTCAGGTCTTAAAGTTGCTCCCTTAAATGGCCTGCCTGGCGGAGGCGGGGAAAAACGCCGGGCGCGAGTTGATC
>Ga0326728_10014757_pt1 | contig 16459 bp, 8 predicted proteins | sample MB3enrmetagenome_FD_207602 | JGI IMG/M metagenome (GOLD analysis project Ga0326728, IMG submission 207602) | Lab enriched peat soil microbial communities from McLean, Ithaca, NY, United States - MB31MN | ecosystem: Environmental > Terrestrial > Soil > Wetlands > Peat | place: USA: New York...
GCGTTCCATTTCTTGCGGTTGCGCCAGTCTTCGTCGGTGATTTTGTAGCGCTTGAACTCGATGTCCTGGCGTTCCTTGAAGCGCCGCAATTGTTCGGCCTTGCTGATATGCACCCAGAATTTTGCCACCGCGATGTCCCTGGCCGCCAGTTGTTCCTCAAAATCGTTGATTTCCAGATAGGCCCGTTTCCACTCGTTGGCAGAGGCGAATTTCTCCACGCGCTCAACCAATACCCGCCCATACCATGAACGGTCAAAAATCGCCACGTTGCCCGCCTGCGGAAGATGACGCCAGAAACGCCAGAAATAATGGTGCGCCCGCTCCTCATCGGTCGGGGCGGCGATGGGAATGATCCGGTAAAGCCGCGGATCAATGGCCGCCGTGACCCGGCGTATGGCGCTGCCCTTGCCGGCGGCGTCCCAGCCCTCAAAGACGGCGACCGTTGAAATCCCCCTGGCATTGGCCTCCCACGTCAGCCGCGTGAGCCGGCCCTGGTATTCCTCCAATCCCTCCCGGTACTGCCGGCCGGTCAGTTTTTGCGAAAGGTTCACATGGTCGAGGATGGACTCGCCGGTTTTGGCGCGCGTCCGCTGAACCGGCGGCTCCGCCGCGGCCGCCTGGACCTTGCCCGCGCCGCCATCCTTGAGGCGGGCTTGCAGCGATTCCAAGACGATCCGCCCGGCGGCCAATTCGCGGTAACGCCGGTCGGTCGCCTCGATGAGGTGCCAGGGGCACTGCGCGGAATCAGTGCGGCGGATGACGCGCTCGCTAGTGTTGATAAACCTCCCATAGAGTTTGAGATTCTTGCGATCCGCCGGCCGGACGCGATGACGGGTGTGTGGATCACGCTGAAGATGTTTGAGCCGCCGCGCCTGCTCCTTCTTGCTCAGATGAAACCAGAGCTTGATGATCAGCGCGCCATCGTCGGAGAGCATTTTTTCAAAGAAGGCAATGCGATCCAGTTCGCCATCCAACTGGCTGGGTTTGATCTCACGGTAAACCCGCCGGACAAGCGGGTCCGAATACCAGGAACCGAAGAAAATTCCGATCCGTCCGCGCGCGGGCAAGGCGCGCCAAAACCGCCAGAACTTGGGCCGTGCCCGTTCCTCGTCCGAGCTTTGCCTGAAGGCGTGGGTATCCACGCCGCGCGGATCGAGCCACTCATTGAGACGATGGACGAACTCGCCTTTGCCGGCGCAGTCCGCGCCGGAAATAATGACAATGACGGCGGTTTTCTGACTTCTAAGGGCAAACTGCGCTTCCAGAAGCCCCGACCGCAAGGCCGGCAGCGCCTCGTCGAATTCTTCCTTCGAGACTTTGCGTCCTAATTCAGCAACTTCAAACATGGTGTCGGCCATCTTAACCAATCCCGGTTCATAAGTCCACCAGTTCCTTTTCGATTTGTTCGAGTGTTTTGCCTTTGGTTTCGGGAAGGAACATTTTGATGAACACGAATCCGGCCACGCAAATGCCCGCGTAAATCCAAAAAGTCTTTGCCGGTCCCAACTTATGGTTCAATATTGGAAACGTATCGGTCAGAAGGAAACAGGCGATCCACAAGGAGGCGACACACACGGACATGGCCGCCCCGCGAATGCGATTGGGAAAAATTTCTGAAATAACCACCCAAACCACCGGCGCCAGCGACATGGAATAGCAGGCAATCGCCGCCAAAACCAGAAGCAGCATGGGCCAGCCCTTGACTTGGTTTTGATAACAAAATCCCATCACCGTATAAATGGCGGCCAGCCCAATGGAACCCAACAGCATCAAGGGCCGGCGCCCCCGCTTGTCCACCAGGCCCAACGCCACAAAGGTAAATGCCAGATTGACCGAGCCGGTCCAGGCGATGTTCTTCAATGTGTCCGAGATGTCATATCCGGCGGCGGAAAAGATTTCCTGCGCGTAGTTGAAAATGACATTGATGCCGCACCATTGTTGAAAGACTGCCAGAACGATGCCCAGCAGGAGGACTTTCCTCATGGCCCTTTCCAGCAAATCGTGGAATTTGACCTGCTGAATTTCGTTGGCCACGCTGGCGTTGATTTCCTCCAGGGCTTGCGCGGCGTAGTTTTCGCCGCCAATTTTTGCCAGGATTTCCCCGGCTCTGGCGGGCTTGCCGTTTTTGGCCAGCCAGCGCGGGCTTTCCGGGACCAGCCACATGCCGATAAAGAACAGCAGCGACGGCGCGGCGGTGACCCCGAACATCCAACGCCAGCCTGTCTGGCCGTTCCAGGATTGCAGAATCTCCTGCGCCGTGGCCTTGGGCGGGACCTTGTCCGCAATGAGCCAATTGACGACTTGCGCCAGCAAAATGCCGACGACGATGGTGAGTTGGTTGATGGCCACCAACTTGCCGCGCGCCCGGGCGGGGGCGATTTCGGCGATGTACATGGGCGACAGATTCGAGGCCAAGCCGATGGCCACGCCGCCGACAATCCGCCAGAAAACAAAAACATGAAAATGCGTCGCGCAGGCGGTGCCAATCGACGAGACGGCAAACAAAAAGGCCGAAAGCAGCAGCAGCCGTCTGCGGCCGGCCTTGTCGCTCAAGCCGCCGGAGAGCAGCGCGCCGATCAGGCAGCCCAGCAGCGCACAACTCATCGCCCAGCCCTGCCGGGCCGGATCGGTCAAGTAAAAGAACTTCTCGTAAAAAGGCTTGGCCCCGCCAATGACCACCCAGTCGTAGCCAAAGAGCAGCCCGCCCAGCGCGGCAACGAAGGAAATGGTCCAAATGTACAACTTGTTGTAATCGGATGACAGGCTGGAGGCTTCGGTTCGACCGGTCTCGATCATAAGTCAAGCGCGGGGGCGTGATTGGGATCGCGTTGCAAAACCCCGGCCAAAAGCCGTTTGGCCGCCGCCTTCTTTCCCAGGCCAAGACAGGCCTGGGCCTGGAGAAATAATGCCGTGGTTTCCTGGCGGAATTGGATGTCGTCCTCAAAGAGCAACATCGTGGGGAGCGAGGTTGCGAAATAGTCAATCTTCGCCTTTGTTTTGCCAAGCTGGCGGGCGTGATCGAGGAGGTCATGCAATCGTTTTTTCATGCGGCGCGTTTGCCCGAGACGGCCCCAGGCGAGGGCCGAATAATAAGTCATCTCGGAAAAGGGGCGCGTGCTCATTTGTTGAAAGTCGCCGCGAAAGGTTGCCGCGGCGAGCCAGTATTTTCGCGCCGCGGCTTTGTCCTTCAGGGCCGCGCAGGCCATCCCCAGCCAATAATGAATATCACTTTGATTGGCCAGGAGGTGTTTGGCTTCGCCCAGATTTTCCGGCGAGGCCAGCGCCGATTCGAAATGGGCGCGGGCTTGCGCCGCATCCCCCCGCGACAGGGCGCGCCGGCCGAGCGACAAGCGTGCGCGCACATGCTGGGCGATGGCCTGGCCCTCCCCGCCTTCCCACGGTTGGAAGTGACGCCGGGAAAGAATCTCCAATGCCTTCCCGTGTTCGCCCATTTGATTGTAAAGGGAGCAAAGCTCGATGGAGAGATCGTCGCGCCGGCAGACCAGATCGCGATGCTTCTCCAATTCGCGCAGGCGGTTTTGCGGCGGCTCACCCAGACGCTTCCAAAGCTGGTCGCGTTCATAGAGGAGACGGGCGTCGGCCGGCCTGGCCAGAAACGCTTTGTCGTACGCGGCGCGGGCCTTTCCCGGTTGCCTGGCAATATTGAAATACGCCATGCCGAGGTTTCGCCAAACGACGGAATAGGCCGGGTCGAGTTTCGCGCTCTTTTTCCACAGGCCAATGGCCTCTTCATGGCGGCGGCGGTCATAGAACAAGTTGCCCAGGTAATAGGCGGCGCGCGCGTCGCCCGGATTGGCGCGCAACGCCCCTTTGAGAACGGCGATCTCCTCCACCCGCGCCGGGAAGCAATAGTCCGGGGGTTGGGCGGCGGCCTTTCGATAGCTGGCCAGCGAGGCCGGCGCCTCTCCCGCCTTTTCATGGAGCCAGCCCAGATAATAATGGACCAGCGGGGCGGCGCCCCAATCCAAGGTCGGAAGCCTCTGTGAAGCAGGGCGGGGGTCGCCTTTGGATTGGCCAGGCGCGGCGCGCAATAATTCAATCGCTTCGGCGTAAAGGCCCGCGCGCGCGAAATCGAGCGCGATGTCCAGGCGCATCTGCAAACCGCCCGGCATCTCGAGGCCGGAAAGATGACAAGCCCACCCATCCAGCGGATCGAGCGCCAGCGTCTCGCGCAGCGCACTTTCCGCGTCGGAGCGGCGGTTCATTTTGTCAAGAACAATGGAGCGCAGGTTGCGGGCCCGCGAATTGCCGGAATTGGCGCGGAGGGAACGGTCCAGATGTTCCAGCGCCCCGGGCCAGTCCCGCCGGCGGCAAGCCAGTTCCGCCAGGGCATGACAGGCGGCGGATTGCCAGGCCTGGTTCCAGGCCGCTTTGTGCAGGGCCGCCCCGGCCTCCGGCAACAAGCGGGCGGCCTCTTCCGGCGATCCGCAGGCATCGAGCATCAGACACAGGCACAAGCCCAGATTGTAATATGGCTCGCCGTCATAAGGATTTGGATTGCGGCGCGTCAGCCGTTCAATGGCGGTTTGGAAGCATTTTCTGGCGGCGTCGAATTCGCCCCGGCGCAAATGCCAGAGGCCCATGGCGTTGTTGCAGCGGGCATCCAGAGGATCGCGGCGCAAGGCTTCCCGCCAGTATAAAACGGGAGAGCGCGTGGCATGGCGGTACTGCTCAAGGTGCAAGCCAGTCACGTACAATTCATCCGCGCTGGCTATTTCTCCGGGAGGCAACGGTTCAGTCGCCGGGGCCGGGACATCCGCCGGGCGGCGGGCTTTCGGTGCGTAGGCGATGATTTCGCGGCCTTCGCGCGAAATGACCCGCAACGTGCTGCCCGCCAGCGAAAGATTTCGCCGCGCCCGCCCGGCGACGAAGGATTTTCCGGGAGCCAGGTCTGCCTGCCATTGCCAGGGCCGGCCTTTGCCTTCAAGGCGGATGACCGCCTTTGGAAAAGGCCGGGAAACGCTGACCCCGATGCGGATTTCTTTTCCGTCCGATTGCAGATGGATGGCGGCGTCGAGATTAGCGTGATGGGCCGGCCCGATTTTTTGGATGGGATACCAAAACTGGCTCCATGACCTGGTTTCGCCAGGCTGTAGAAAAGAAAAATCCGGCTGATTGTCCGTGTAAACGCCGGCCATCAATTCAATATACGGGCCGTCGTTGTCCGTCAGATTGCGGTCCCAGGCATGGCCAAAGGCGTGATTGCCCCAGGTCCATTGTTTTTTTCCGGGAGCAATATGGTGATCGGCCACATGCACGATGCCGGCTTGAGCGACATGGTCGTAACCGCCAAAGAAATCCTCCCTGCTTCCCAGGCACATGTAAGAACAGGGGGTGGGAATGTTGGCGTACCAGGAAAGATCGTTCGGAGGATACCGCACCGGCACGCCGCCCCCGCAGTGGGGCGGCGGAAATTTCGAGGGACGCTCGTTTTCCGGCACGCCCCGGCGCGCCCGCTCGCCGTAGTTGACTCCGTAATAACTGCCCTGGCAAAGCGGATACTCGCAGGTCGAGCGCCGGGCGTGGTCGGCCACGCAATGGACGTCCGGCGGGAAAAAAGATTGATAAGACTCGTGCACGCGAATGCCGGCATTGGCCCACCAAAGAAATGTCTGCGGCAGGGTTGTCCGATTATAGGCTCGCACCTTCAATTCCATGACCGCCTGGTCCGGATGCAGGCAGACCCCGTGCATCCCCTTCATCCGGCAAAGGGGGTCATGGTCGCTCAACCAGACCATTTTGGAACCGTCGGCATGTTCTTCGATGGCGAAATCGGCCGGCAAAAACGTGGCGGGACGATGATGTTGGGGCCAGTTGAACTCGATTCCGCCGGAAATCCACGGCCCGGCCAGGCCGACCAGGGCGGGCTTGATGACCGTTTGGCGATAGATGAAATCGTAACCGTTGGTTTTGTCCCGGGCGATATGGATGCGCCCGCCGATCTCCGGCAGGATCATGACCTGGAGAAATTGATTTTCCAACCAGACCGCCGTCCAGGCGCGGTTCGTCTTGGTGTCGGCGATCCGATCGGTAAACGGCAGCGGATAGACTTTTCCACTGCTGCCCTGATAGACTCGTTTTTCCAGGAACATCGGATTCAAATCCGGCGCCGCCGGCATGTAGGTCGGAATGTTGACAACCTCTGTCCAAACCCGGACGCTCGAATGTTTGCTCATAATAATGTCTTGCCTGACACCCGTGAATACGCGCGTCACCTTGTAGCCCGGTTATCACCAGATGGCAATCAGCCGCAGATTTTTCTCGATCAAACGGCATCGTTGTTCCACGCAGATTTTGGTCCGCATCCCGTCTGCCGGGGTGTTCTCAACGTAATCGAGCAGTTTATCCACAGTGCTGGTTGCGACATGGGTGCGGGTGTCGGAGGAACCGTAGTAGATGAACACTTCACCGTTGGCGCGCGCCACCCAGCCGTTGGCGAACACCACGTTGGACACATCACCAACGCGCTCTTCGCCTTCCGGGGCCATGAAATATCCGCCGGGAGCTTTGATGACTTCGGCCGGATCGTTCAGATCGCACAGGAACATGTAGAGGACGTATCGCATGCCGGCGGCTGTCGTGCGCACGCCGTGCGCCAGGTGCAGCCAGCCTTTTTTGGTTTTCAGCGGCGCGGGGCCGAGCCCGTTCTTGCCTTCCTTGATGGTATGGTAGAAGCGGGGGTCAACAATTTGTTCCACGCCGATGGCTGCATGGGCAATGTCATCGCACAAGCCCCAGCCGATGCCGTCCCCGGAACCGGTCGCGGCAAAATCCGTCATGGGGCGCGTGTAAAAGGCGTATTTGCCGTTGACAAATTCGGGATGCAGAACGCAATTGCGCTGGTGCAATGAAGAGGTTTTGAGATCGGGCAGCCGTTCCCATTGCGCCAGGTCTTTGGTGCGGGCGATGCCGCATCGGGCGATGGCGGCGGAAAGGTCCCCCGGCTTGGAGTCATCATGGCGCTCGGCGCAGAACAGGCCGTAAGTCCATCCGTCCTGGTGGCGCACCAGGCGCATATCGTAAAGGTTTGTCTCCTTGTCTTCCAACTCTGGCATGCGGACGGGATAATCCCAAAAACGGAATCCATCCACGCCGTTGCTGCTTTCCGCGACGGCGAAAAACGACTTGCGGTCCCAGCCTTCAACCCGCGCCATCAAAACAACATGGCCGTTCCAATCCATCGCGCCCACATTGAAAGCGCAATTGATTCCCAGCCGGGTCAGCAAATGCGGATTGTCCGCGTGGTTGAAATCATAACGCCAGAACAGCGGGGTGTGTTCGGCGGTGAGCACGGGAAATTCATACCGGTCGAATATTCCGTTCCCGCTTTTCTGCGGGCGGTTGCGGCGTTTGAGCAGTTGTTCGTGCTGCCGCCGGAGTTGTTTCAATTTGTTTTGGAAGGAGATTTTGTTCATTGGGCTTGGACGGTAATGGCATTATTTTTCGTCCAGGCGGATTGCCAGCACATCATGGCCCGGCACTTCCGCGCTCAAGGGGGTTTCCGTCGTCCCCAAATCCTGCTTCTTCCACAGATCGCGCACCCGGTAGGTGATGGGAACCGGGCCAATGGCTCGTTCGGCTGCATGCTTCTGCCACAGATCGCGCACCCGGCAGGCGGGGGTGTCGAAATGTGTTTCTCTATTTGAAATCTCATCCGTGACCTTCTCGTCTTTCCAGTCGAAGGTGACCTGCCTCGGTTCCTTGTTGCGATTCAGAACACACATGGCCCACGCGCCATGCGCCAAAGGCTTGAACCAGACTTCCACGCCATCTCGAGCGGAATACTTCAATGCCTCAATCCCCATGGGGTCCTGGTTCAGCGCGATGACGTCCTTGTCCGTCAGAATTTTCAGCGTCTCCGGGGTCATGTGCCGGAGATCGTTTCCCGAAATCAGCGGGGCGTCCAGGAAGCACCACAGGGTGAAGTGCGCGCGATCCTCGTTCACGGACATGCCATTGCCCACTTCGAGCATGTCGGGATCGTTCCAGTGGCCGGGACCGGCGTATTTCCGCAAGCCGGCCTGCAGGTCGAGGATTTGCAATACGCCATGTTCCTGCCACTTGCCGTTGTGATCGATTAGGCCGTCGAATTTGGCGAAAATATCTCCGGTGGTGCGCCAGGATTGTCCGACATCCTTCGCCCAAGTCCACGGCTTGCTGGTGCCCCATTCGCACAGACTGAAAAGGATGGGGCGTCCGGTGGCGCGCAGGGCGTCGCTCATTTTCTTGTAGGCTGCGGGGGCTTGCAGGCCGTCAACGTCGCACCAGTCGTATTTAAGATAATCCACTCCCCAAGACGCGTAGGCCTGGGCGTCCTGTGTTTCGTGGTCCCTGCTGCCGGGCCGGCCGCCGCAAGTGTGCGCGCCCGCATCGGAATAGACGCCCAGCTTCAATCCCTTGGAATGGACATAGTCGGCCAGCGCCTTGATGCCGGAGGGGAACCGTGTTGGATCAGCCAGAATATTTCCCCGGGCATCGCGCTGCGGCGCCTGCCAGAAATCATCCATGTTGACGTATTGGTAGCCCACGGCTTTCATGCCGTTGGTGGCCATGGCGTCGGCGGTTTCGCGGATCAGTTGCTCGCTGACACGGCCTCGAAATTTGTTCCAACTGTTCCAGCCCATCTGCGGTGTCAGGGCGAGCGCCCCGGGCTTCTTCGGCCCATGCGCGCCGGCACAGGCCGTGCAGAGGAGGATGATAACGCCGGCGCAGGCCGCGCCGTTTACTGTCAAGACTATTTTTTTCATGGTGGTGTGGGGAGTGTTTCGGTTGATTTGATGTGCCAAGTGGTTGAAATGGCGTTGAGCCGGCGGATGGTTTCCAGGCACGCCCGCGAGGCGTGATAGGGGCCTTTCCATTCGCTGACCTTGGGCAGAGTCTGATCCACGCGGCCTTCCGGCGTGATGCGCCAAAACCAGTCGCCATGGACGCGATCCACCAGATGCCGGTCAATAAAATCCCAGACTCGCCGGGCGGCCGCAAAGTAACGCGGGTCGCCGGACAATTGAAAAGCATTGAGAAAGCCGATGACCGCCTCGGCCTGCGGCCAGCATTCCCTGCCGTAGTCAATTATTTTTTCATGCCTGCCCTCATAACACAATGCGCCGTCGCTTTGGATCCCCTCGCGGAGCACGGCTTCACAGATGCGCAACGCGGTCGCGTCCGTCCGCTTGCGCCAGCCGGCGTCGGCCAGTTCTTCGGCGGCTTCGCAGAGCAGCCAGCTTCCCTCGATGTCGTGGCCGAAAGTGTAAGTGTCCGAGCGGACATTCCATGCCTCGTCAAAAAAGTGATGAAAGTGCCGCGAACGGGGGTCGAGAATCCGCTCCTCAAACAGTTGGAGGAGTTCGCGCAATCGTTGTCCGACCCGCTCCTCCCTGCCGGCGCGGTGCAAATTGGTGCAGGCTTCCAGAACATGGAGGTGGTTGTTCATGGATTTTTTCTCATTCATGTCCTTGTCGCTCAGCCGTGCGTCGGCGCCGGCCTCGGACCAATCGCGCCGCCGCACTTCCAGGTAGCCGCCATGGGCGGGATCGTGTGCGTGCTGCTCCATCAACCCGAACACTTCCATCGCCCTGGCCAAAGCCGCCGGCGCGCCGAAGGCCTGGTGATATTCCGCCAGCGCGTAAATGAAAAACGCCTGGCCGTAAATTTTCTTGGAATCGTCCAGCACCCGGCCGGCATCGTTCAATTGCCAGAAGACTCCGCCGAATCGCTCATCCCAAAACCGGCTCATCAGATAATCGAACGCGCGGCCGGCCATCTGTTGAAAAATCTTTTCCGGCCGCGCCCGATGGACGGCGGAAAAGGTCCACAGGATCCGGCTATGGACGATCAGGCCCTTCGGCTGGGTGCGGTCCGGCTTGAGGTCGTTGGACAACCAACCCATCCAGCCGCCCTGCTCCTGATCCACCGCCGGGCCGCACCAAAAAGGCAGGATGTGTCCGAACAATAGATCGCTTGCGGAGCGGGAGAAATTTTTCAGATCGTTTGCGTTCATGGAACAGCGCCCGTTTGATTTTTGCCCAATTCATGCATGATTTCCACCCGTCCAATCTGGGTTTCCCCGGCCATCTCGATTCTCAGGAACTTCCCGGCTCCGCCGATATGGTCGGCATGGCAGAGCACAGGCTTCCAGTAACCATAGTCTCCGGCGCCTTGAAAATACTCATTTTTCTCCGCCTTGACCTCTTGATAATTCCGGCCGTCAGCGGAGACGGAGAATTTCAGGTCCGCGACGTCATGGGGAAAGAAAGCGAACACACGAAATCCCTGGACTGGTGTGGGGAGCCGGTAGGTCAGGGTATCGCCGGCATGTCCGGCTGCGCGATGCGCGTCTTCCTTCGCCAGGCGGCTCTCGTTCGTTTTTATCACTACATTGCCTTGGACGGCGTTCACCTTTTTAAGATCGGCCAGCTCGTCCACGAGTGTCGCACGGGTTACTTTGACCGGACCGGCGATATTGGATGGCTCGGAAGAGCCTGCCGTGTTCCTGGCGCGAACGCGATAAAACCAGTCGCCTCCCGGCACGGACTCATCCGCAAAGAGCGGACGATATTGGACAAAGCTCTCGTCAACGTCATCGCCAACCACTGTCCACGGCCCGGCTGCCTCTGGCGCCCGTTCGACCGTGTAGCTGGCGGCGCCGACGGAGCCTTGCCAGGAAATCGCCGCCGCGTCCAGGATCGGCAGCAAATGCGGCGGCGCGGGGACCGGTATGGGCGGGGGCGTCATGCCGCGGATGGCAAAAGCGTTGCGGCGGACAATGGCCATCAGATTCAGTTCGTCATAGGCCTCGCCGAGAGTTGAACCGGGCCAGTGGAAACCTTTGTACTTGTAGCCGCCCAATCCAGGTTCGCCATGCCAGTAAAAGCCGCCGTCGCGGTTTCGGAAGCGCAGGCTCCAGAGCAGGCCGCCTGACATTCCGGTTTCCATGATGGCTTGCATGGTTTTCTCCATTTGGGCGGTGCTCACGAAACCAAACTCCCCCTCGATGTAAGGCTTTTTGCCTTTGGCCAATTCCCAATTCGCGCGGATGGATTGGGCAAATGTTATCCCGCGCACGTTGGGATAATGATGGGTTGTCACGATGTCCACCTCCGGCAGAGCGATCAATTCGGGATGCAACTCCCGGCCATCTGTCCCATCCATGACCAGGTGATTGTGATCGAGGCTCTTGATGCAGGCGGCGATTTCGCGCGTCCATGCCACCGGCGGCGTTCTCAACTCATTCCCGGTTTCCCAGCAAAGCAGCGCCTTGTCATCGGAGTAAAGCGTTCCGGTGCAGGTGTTGGTGCGCGTGACAATGAAGCGGATGGTTTCCTTGAAATCGGCGATGAGCTGCGGGTCGGTCCAAAAAGCATCCCTGGTTTTGCCGCGAAACCCCGCGTATTCCGCCCGCCCGCCCTGCCAGGCCCAGTTGTCCACCAAAGGAAGGATGAGGCGGATGCCCTGCTCGTTGGCGATCTTGAAGGCCAGATCCAGTTCGCGAAAAGCCTCCTCATTGAACTGGACCGGGCCAAGGACATGGCGGGGCGCTCCAGGGGGATCGGTCGGACGCACCACCGAAATGACGTAAGTCCGCACCACCGTCCCACCCATCTGGCGCACGGTGGAGAGCGCGTCCGTCAATTCAAACTGGTCCGGCAAACGCCAGGGATTTGTCCCGGTGAAGATGAAATTGTCTTCAATCAATTGAAGATTCGGAATGTTGAAGGAAATAAACCGGAACGGTTTGCCGCCTGCCATCAATTGATCGCCGCGCACGGTGACAAAATCCCGCAGCACGGATGCGGCGGGCAGCGTCACAATCCCGGGCCAGATCAGAAATGCCAGCAAGAGCAACAAAAGAGGCTTCATAAAGGGATTCAAAATTAGTTCTTGACTGGCTCTTGTTCCAACTTGTCGTACCAGTTGAATTTAATGAAGATCGAGGTGATGACAAGCACTATAAAAATCCCGCCCGTCCAATCCCAATTTCGCAAGACAATGTAAATCGGCAGCGCTGTGAGCGACAATTGCCAGACAATGCCAACCAGTACGTTGATCGTATCGCGCCAGAAGCCGGGGTTTGGTTTAAAACCGGGGTCTTCCTTCATGACTTTCGCCCGGATCGGTCCCCACACGCCCCACGGATTGACCGACCTGTAAAAATGCATCAAAACGGCGTCGTCCTCCGGCTTGGTCAGAAACGTGCCGAGGACGCAGCCAACGATGGACGCGGCCAGTACGATCGGAAAGAGGTACAATGTGTTGGCGACACTGTGGCCCAAATACATTTTGGCAAAGCCGGGAAAAACAGGGGATTCCGGAATGAACATTGCGCTCAACATGCCGGAAAGCAAGCCCCAGAAATAACCGTATCCGTTGAAGCGCCACCAGTACCACTTGAGCATGTTGGCCAGGACGTATCCACCGTAAAGGCCACCGACCAGCCACATCATGACTTCCGTAATGCTTTTGGTCAGGAGGCCGAAGAGGATGCCAACGGCCAGGAATACCAGGGAAACGATCCGGCTATAGAGAACCTCCTTTTTCCCGGAGGCGTGGCTGTTGATAAATCGCTTGTAGATGTCGTTTACGACATAAGCCGGCGCGGCGTTGAGTGTGGCGGCGAAGTTTGACATGAATGCCGCCATCAAACCGGCGAGAAGAAAACCGACCACGCCCACCGGCACATACTGGCTCAAAACGATGGGGAGCAGCTTCTCAAAATCGGGTTTGTCCATGGCCTGCAACTGCGGCATGCAAAACGCCAGGGCCAGCACCGTAATGCCGGCAATCATGAAATAGCGGGGAAAGAAAAGCACCACGTTGACCATGCCGCTCATCATGGCCGCCTCGCGCGGGCTGCGCGTGGCCAGAATGCGCTGCATATCATAATTCGGCGCCGGCCCGGCCAGGCTCGCCAGCACGCCCTTGAAGAACAGCATCCCGAAAACAATCATAAAAAACTCGTTGCCGTCCGATTTGATGGCGTCGTTGACTTTGTCAAGAATCCCCGTCCAATCGAGTCCAAGTTTCCAGCCAAAAAACGGGTTCGTCCACCCGGCTGGAATCGAGTTTTGAATCATCTGCGGAGAAACCCTGTAGAGGGCGACGCAGCCGATGGCCAGGGCGGTGACGGTAAGAATCGTGAACTGCATCACTTCCGTGATCACCACGCTCACCATGCCGCCTTTGATCACGTAGAGCGAAGTCAGACCCAGAATAATTATTGCGTAAGTGTTCTCGTCGCTGAAAATGCCGCTCGCCCCCCACGGAAACCGCCACGGCAACATCACCACGGCAAATTTGCCGATGCCTTTGAAGGCGTAAGCCAGCAGGCCGATGACATTGATCAGCGCAAAGAATACCACGCTTAAATGAGCCAAACTCGCGCCGGTGTCGCGGCCGAAGCGGGTCTGAATCCATTCCGCGCCCGTCATGACATTGGAACGCCGCAGCCACTGGCTCAGGAACATCATGAGGAAAATCTGGTTGAAGGTGGGCCAAAGCCACGGCAGCCACAGGCTTTTCAGGCCGTAAACAAACAAAATATAAACCAGCCACATTGTGCCGCTGATATCGAACATGCCCGACGCATTCGACACACCCAGCATGTACCAGGGCAGCGCCTTGCCGCCCAGAAAATAGGAGTCCATATCTTTGGAGCCGCGCCGGGAAACCCAAAGGCCGATGCTAATTACCGCGGCGAAATAGCCGATGATGATGGCGACGTCAACTGCGTGGAATTTCATGGAGGAACACGATGGCAGACAGTGGCACACGCGGCTTCAGGCAGAGTGCAGATCAGCAGCGGATGATTCAGTAACATGGCGCGATGCTGGGAAAAACCCCCGTTCCCTTCAAGTCCAAAGTTTTGACGGGGGCGCATCCCGGCGGATGGCACTTGACTATTCCGCGCCGGTGGATTTTATCATCCAACACATGCATACCCATGGCAATGGCGACATCGAGGTTTCCTTCCCCCTCAGCCTGAGGAATTCAACCCGCAGCCATGAGCGTCTGGAGTGCCGGCGGGCGTCAACGAATGAACCCATGAAACCAGAAAAGAACCCATGAGCAACGAAGTCCAAAAACTCCCGTTAAGAGAGAAAATCGGCTACGGGTTCGGTGATTTGGCGTCGGTATTGTTCTGGCAGACGATCATGGTGTATCTGCTTTACTTTTATACGGATGTATTCGGCCTGACAGCAAAAGCCGCCGGCTTGATGTTCTTCGTCTCCCGGGTATCGGATGCCTTTTTTGACGTGGTAATCGGAATGACGGCCGACCGCACCAAAAGCCGGTGGGGCAAATTCAGGCCCTATATGTTATGGGGAGCCGTTCCGCTGGCGGTTTCCGCGGTTCTCGCCTTTTCGACGCCTGGTTTTGCGGATACAGGGAAACTTGTTTATGCCTACATCACCTTTATCGCCTTTATGTTCCTGTATTCAACGGTCAATATTCCCTACACGGCCTTGCTTGGCGTCATCAGTGGGGACCCCGTCGAAAGAGCGGATGCCGCAACTTCCAAATTTATAGGCGCGTTTACGGCCGGAATCATCGTATCCGCAACGGCCCTGCCGCTGGCAAAGTATTTTGGGGAGGGCAACGACGCAAAAGGCTGGCACATGACAATGATCATTTACGCTGCAGCGGCGGTTGTTTTTCTGTGGGTAACTTTCCTTTCAGCGCACGAGCGTGTTCAGCCCATCGCCAGGGAAAAAACCAACGTGATAAGGGACTTGGGGGACATAATCCAGAACGTGCCCTGGATATTGCTGTTCATCGTGACAATTCTTTTTATCCTCTTCGTCTGCATCCGCATGAATGTGACCACCCACTATTTCAAGTATTACATCGGGGAGCAGAATGTTACGCTGTTCGGTAAAACCCACAAATATGGCTTTGAGGTGCTGGCCTCCGCTTTCAACACCGTTGGGCAGTTGTTGTCTTTGGCGGGAGTGGCCCTGGTTCCGTTGTTCGCGAGATTCCTGGGGAGAAAGAAAGCGGCGATTATTCTTTTCATCACCGCGCTTGTTTGCACCGGCTCATTCTATTTCTTCAAACCGGACAACTTGATGCTGATTTTTGTTTTTCAGGCCGTCGGCTCGCTGGCCGGAGGCCCAATTTCCGCCCTGTTATGGATCATGTATGCCGATACGGCCGACTATTCCGAATGGAAGACCGGCAGAAGGGCAACCGGACTGGTGTTCTCGGCGTCCATTATGTCGAACAAACTCGGGTGGGCCGTCGGTTCAATGACGGCGGCCTTTATCCTGGCCAGGACGGGATTTGTCGCCAATGTGGCTCAAAACATAAACGTTCTGAACGGTTTGAAAGAGATGATGAGCATAATACCGGTTGCCGTGGGAGTGGTTGCGTTGATCGTTCTTATGTGCTTCTACAAACTGGATGAAGGGACCATGGCAAAAGTCAAGGCGGACCTGGATGAAAGACGCAAGGCCAGCGGCCAGGCTGCTGCAACAACCTAAGAAATGAAGAACACAATTATCGGCGAATCACTGCCCAACATGCCGTGGGAGGATAAACCCCGGGATTGTATTGACGTGCTGTGGAGATACAGCGGCAATCCCATATTGGACTGGAACCCGATACCGAAGGCCGCAAGGATATTCAACAGCGCGGTCCTGCCGCATAAAGATGAATTTGTCGGGGTCTTCAGGGCCGACCAGAAAAACGGGCGGGCGACGTTGTTTTTCGGCAAAAGCAAAGACGGACTGCAATGGAAGATCGGACCCGACCCGATACGATGGGTTGACGAAAAGGGGAAACCAAATCCGATCAGCTACGGTTATGATCCGAGATTCGTCAGGATTGGCGACACCTGCTATATCATTTGGTGCGACGATATGCACGGGGCGTCAATCGGCCTGGGCAGGACCAGGGATTTCAAGACCTTTATCCGCATGTCGAACCCGCTTATGCCCTTCAACAGAAACGGGGTTCTTTTCCCAAGAAAGGTCAACGGCAAGTATCTGCTGTTGAGTCGTCCCAGCGACAGCGCCCACACGCCTTTCGGCGACATCTATATGAGCGAAAGCCCGGACCTGATCCATTGGGGAAATCACAAGCACGTGATGGCCAGGGGCGGAAGCGGATGGTGGCAGGGCACAAAAATCGGCGCGGGGCCGATCCCAATTGAGACAACGGAAGGCTGGCTGTTGTTCTATCATGGAGTATCAGGGACGTGCAACGGCTTCGTTTACAGCTTTGGCGCGGCGATACTCGATATCCGCGAACCGTGGAAAGTGTTATACAGGACCCGCGATTATCTGCTCACGCCGGAGAAGTTGTACGAGACAACCGGCTTTGTGCCGAACGTGACGTTCCCCTGTGCGAACATCTATGACGCCAGGACGGGCAGAATCGCCATTTATTACGGCGCCGCGGACACCTGCACGGCCGTCGCGTTCACGCAGGTTGATACCTTAAT
>Ga0326728_10014758_pt1 | contig 16459 bp, 16 predicted proteins | sample MB3enrmetagenome_FD_207602 | JGI IMG/M metagenome (GOLD analysis project Ga0326728, IMG submission 207602) | Lab enriched peat soil microbial communities from McLean, Ithaca, NY, United States - MB31MN | ecosystem: Environmental > Terrestrial > Soil > Wetlands > Peat | place: USA: New York...
CCAACAGGAACCATACGTTGGCCAACTCATGATGGTTGCATTCAATTTCTGCCCGACGGGTTGGTATCTCTGTCAAGGGCAGTTGCTCCCAATCGCTCAAAACGAGGTTCTCTTTTCTCTTCTCGGTACGACATACGGTGGTGATGGCACAAAAACCTTTGCACTGCCGGATCTTCGAAGTCGCGTGCCGCTCGGCCAAGGCCAGGGTCAAGGTCTTTCATCTTACGAGCTAGGCCAGATGGGCGGGCAGGAAACCGTCACATTGACTCAGGCACAGATGCCCCAGCACAATCATTCTTTGTTTGCCTCCACCGGCGCAGCCAATTCATCCAAACCCAACGGCGACGCTTTGGCCAATACGCACAGCACGCAGATTTATAGCACTGTACATCCTTACGCTGCCATGAACGCGAGCAGCATCGGCGAAGCTGGGGGAGGTCAGCCCTTTGGAATCAGCCAGCCATACCTGACGATCAACTATTGTATTGCAGCCCAAGGAGTGTACCCACCGCGAAACTAGTGGACTAATCCGAAAGCTGCGCCGGTGCAAACCGCGAAGCCTACCCCCTGGTTCTCCCAGGTCGCGGTCCGGCAAGGTCCGATCGGCGTAAAGAGGAAACAGGTAGGGTACCTTTTAAATTTGGACAAGATTCACAGGGCAGGTCAGAAATGGCTCTGCCTTTTTGGGGAAGATCGTGCCTCCGGTTGAGGATTACGCTGCGCTGTCTTCAGTTGCAGGTTCCGGCTCTTCGCCTCTAAACTCCCCGTCCCTCTCGACTTTGACGCTTACCGTGATTATTCGCAATGGTGTCGTGATCTCTCCTCCAAAATAGTTAAAGATACTAAAGTTATTATTGTGTCTCGTAAATCCTCTTTAGCGATTTCCAAAAGGGCTTCTATCTGGTGTAAGTCATGAAGTTGGCCGGCCTGAAACTGCCAATGTGAAGCCTCTGACGCGTATTTTAGGTTTCCCTTTGGGGGCCATCTAGTCTCTTTGCCTCCGTAGAACTTTTCTCTTTGTTAAAGTGCGCATTTACGGATGCAAACTCTCAAATAATTCTTGTGACTTATCAGAAAAGAGGAGGAGAGAAAATGAGAAAGCTTGCATTGCTGGCAGCAGTTGTTTGGTTGATTTCGTGTTACGGGATGAACGCAGCGGCACAGACCTGGAGTAAGGGGGCCGTGGTGGCGACGCATTTTGTTGGTCCGTCGGGGGTTCGCATTTCTGGGGGCGGGCAGGGGGACATCGGCCACGGGGATATCGGGATGAACGCGTTATGTCAAGCGACGTACGGCCCCACAGCCCACATGTGCAATATGGACGAGTTTTCCCATACGGCTGGCGTGGTTCAACCTCCCCCGAAAAACCCTCCCTCGTCAGCCCTATTCATGTGGATACAGCCCAGTGTGCATGACTGTTTGGTCGAAGGGTCGGACGTCGTGTGTAGCGTTTCGGACCTTGGACGAGTAGTCTATTCTCTAGCCTCTTCCGCATGTGCCGTATCAGGACCCATCGGGGAGAGCGCGATGGTTTCGTACCCCTGGTCCACCTCAAATCCCTCGGTTTACGGGTGGGTTGTAGAGGTCCCCACTGACCAGTCCCTCACCCCGACCATGCTCCTTCAGGCATGTGATAGTAACATAAATGTTGCATGTTGCGCTCCCTGACGGCTGAAGGTCTGCAGCGTCCTTGATGCGCAAGTTTTTAGCAAGGCCGTCTGTGCTTTGTGTGATCTGGTCACAGCGCTCGGAAACTTGGGCTGATCTTTAGTCCAACGCAGAAACCCTTGCCCTTAGGGCAAGGTCAGAGTTCAGTGGCTCTGCCATCTGAACGGCTCATCCGCAACATGCGAGGCCAAGCTGGCCCCACAACTTTGAGCCAGGAAAAGCAGATGCGCCGTGTATCAGCTATTACAGAATGATTTTGAACTATCAATTCTCGGTACCGAAGATCATGGGGACTTAGGTTTGTATCTCGTAAGTCCCGGAATAAGTCGGCACCGTCGAGAGGATTAATAATTTCATCCCCTTCCAGGGGTTAAACCAAAACCGGCCCCTCTGGGGTCGGATGTTTACTAGAGGAGAACAGGTGATGAGAGTTAACCTGCGGTCTCCTGCTCACCTGCTCTACTGTTCTTTTTTCCGGATTATATGGAAATCAAAGCACCGGACCCCGGCTCAAAACCTGCCGGGGTGACGTAATGCCGACCTTGTATACACGTGGATAGTGTGACGCGTGCCAAGGCTCCAGCCACTTTGAGCGGCCCACGGTTTTCCAGGCCTCCGGCTTGGCCGGAGGTATCGGACTAGTAATGGTGGATACGACCAGATCGGCTGTTTCCTCAAGGGGGCGGGAAAAGAAATAAGCGTTGGGGCCATCAGCGAAATACTCAAGCCAGCCGCAAGAATCGACGATGTTCATATTCTATCGGGTTCCCTTTCGACCGTGGTGTCAATCCCTTTGAGAAACCCCTTCATTTCTGAAATCTTTCTGAGGGGAATCATCTCGATTCTGTTGTCGTAGGCAACCATTTGAACTTCTTGTCCAGGCGATAGCTTCAAGGCATCTCGAAGTTTTTTGGGAATAACAATCTGGAACTTTGGGGAAATCTTAACTGCCTCCATACGTTAACTCCATCGATAGTAGTTTCGTAATATTATAGCTTCTGGCATAGCGATGCACAAGCAGTGTTCCTCAGCTCCATCCCCTGCGTAATACCGCCGTGATCAGGCCCTTCTTAAAGATGCAAGCCGCAAAGCGCCCATTCAAGAAATATTAGCGAAGTCTCCATTAAAAGGTATCCCTTGGGCAGGGAAATTCATCGTCGAAGAAGATCGGTGCAGGTCTCCTGTTTCACGATATGGGCGCTATCGTACCAGGAGTTCTCATTCCCGAATCCATCTTCCTGGAAGCGTAGTCAAATCCATTAATATAGACGAGGGAGCGGAAGTTCTGAAAAGAGGAGATATTATTCATGAGGCTTCTAAAAAGAAGCCCGAAGGGAAATAATCCACTTCGGACTTCTTTAAGGGTGATAGTCTTGTCTCGACGGCTCACAAAATTCCGGTAGCTCAATCCAAGCGCTTATTCAAGCTGCATTTCCCATTTCCCGTCGTTGCATTTGAAACAATAGTCATCCCAATATAAATCCTTGCAGGATTTTGATCCGTGCGGATACATTATCTCATCGTCCAAGCAACTCTTTTTTTCTTTCTGATCTTCCATTTCGACCTCCTGTTCCTGAATCGAGCCTATCGTACAATTGGTAAGAACCATGGCCAATCATGGCAAGACGGTTTCTTGAGATAAGGATGGAACTCGATTCCGGATCCAGACATTCCGGCCAAAGATATTTGAAATTTCAATCAAGGAGCAAGAAGCAAGGAGCAAGAAGAAGCAAGCTGGAATTCACCACGGCCGCAAAGGCTACGGAAAAAATGCGCCGCAGGCCGGCGCATTCTCGCCTCTGATCTTTTCTCCGCGCCCTTTGCGCTTCTGCGGTAATTCTTTGGCTTTTCAACTAAAAACTAAAAACTGAAAACTAAAAACTAATCGGCGTAAGCACAGGCGCGTCGGCAGGTTTTGAACTGATTTTGGTGTTATTCCTGACCCAGAACTGTGCTCACGGCAAAGGCCAGGTCGCGCAGGGAGAGGGGCTTCATGAGAATCTGTCTGATTCCCAGGGACTTCATTCTGCTTTTGTCGAGGTGGTCGCCGAATCCCGTGCAAAGAACTATCGGGATATCGGCACGGACTTTAAAGATCTCCCCGGCCAGGCCGGTGCCTGTCATGTGAGGCATCGTCAGATCGGTAATGATCAGATCGAAGCTTTCGGGACCGTCCGTGAAGGCTGCCAGCGCGTCTTGGCTGCTGTATTTTGGGACGACCTCATAACCCAGCGTCTCAAGCATGTCCTTCACCATGTCCACAATGAGCCTTTCATCATCGACCAGCAGAATCCGGCCGTGTCCCGTGAGCAGGGGAGTAGATGCGCCGGGCGGGGGCTGCGGAACCGTCGCGGTCCTTGGGAGGTAGACGTCGAAAGTGCTTCCCTTCCCCGGTTTGCTGGAGACTGTGATGGACCCGGACAGGTTCTTGACTATGCCGTAGACCACCGCAAGACCGAGGCCCGTCCCTTCGTCGGGGCCTTTGGTCGTAAAGTACGGGTCGAAGATTCGTTTCTTGGTGTCTTCGTCGATCCCCTGTCCCGTGTCGGTGACCGAAAGCTTCAGGTAGGGGCCGGGTTTCACGTCCGGTGTCTTTCTCCTGGCGCGGGAGCTTATCTCTACCTTCTCCAGAGTGACGGACAGTGTTCCGCCCTGCGGGCGCATGGCATGGGCCGCATTGGTGCACAGGTTCATGAGTACCTGGTGGATCTGGGTGGCATCGGCCATTGTGGTGCTGTCGACGGCATCCGGATGCAGGAACTGGCGGATATCGATCGTGGAGGGAAGCGATGGCCTGAGAAGTTTGAGGGCTTCCTGGGCAATAATGCCGACCTGCACCGGCTTGTATTCGTGACTCGATTTGCGGCTGAAGGTAAGGATCTGCCTGACCAGATCTTTTGCGCGATTGGCCGAAAGAAGTATCTGCTTCAAATTATTTCCAAGTTTGCCGTTTTGCGGCGCCAGGTCCAGCGAGAGTTCGGAATAACCTATGATCGGCGCCAGGATATTATTGAAATCGTGAGCAATTCCTCCGGCCAGTTTCCCGATGGCCTCCATTCGTTGCGCCTCCTCAAGCTGGGCCTTGATGAGCTTGCTCTCCGTGATGTCTACGGCGGTGCCCTCCAGGTAGGCGGTTTTTCCATCTTTGTCGCGGACCAAGCGAACGTTGAGGCTGGCCCATGTAATGCTCTTATCCTTTCTATAAAACTCGACCTCGAAGTCCCTCACCAGCCCGTGTTCTTGTATCATGCGAAGCAGTTCAGGACGTCTTCGGGGATCGACATAAATCTGTGAAACATCGCTGACCGAGCTTTTCAGTTCCTCGGTCGAATCGTAGCCAAGGGTATGTGCTATCGCAGAATTGACACTTAAAAAACGGCCGTCCGGGGTAACCTGAAATAAGCCCGTCACCGAGTTTTCGAATATATCCCTGTATTTTTCTTCAGCTCTGGCAATCGCTTCCTCCATGACCTTCTGATTGGTAATGTCCCGGATCGATTCGATCGCTCCAACCACATTCCCATTCGAGTCATACAAAGCGCTTGCCGTCGCAAAAATATAGGCGCCCCGGCCTTTCAGCGAAGGGATGAAGACCTGTCCCGCCAGGACCCCCTTACTGTTTTCCAGAACCGAATACTTTCTTTCAACTTCTTTGCAGGGGGCGAAAACAAGATCAATCAGGATTGGCCTTCTCTCACCATAGAATGGAAGGGCATATTCGTAGTCGCCTTTGCCCAGGACATCGGCGGCCCTCACCCCCATCATCTCCTCCATCGCCCGATTCCATGCTATTGTCTTTCCTTCATCATCAATGACAAACGTCGCATCTGGAAGAAAATCAATAATATCCGCAAGTTGTTGCTGGGATTCTTTGAGCGCCTGCTCGGCCGACTTTCGGCTCGTAATGTCCCGAAACATTCCAAGGACGAGTATTTCATCACCCACTTCGACGCGGCTAAGACTTATCTCCACATCAAAGGTCGTTCCATCGCGCCTGTTGAGAGTCCATGCAAAGAACTGCGGTTTTCCGGAAAGGGCGTCGGCGAGCTTCTTCAGGATCTCCTCTTTGGAGTCTTTTCCATCGATCTGCGCCGGAGGCGACAAGACGTATGGGTATTTACCGATTATTTCATCTCTGCCGCATCCCCACATTTTTACGGCGCTCTCATTGCAATCGGCAAATATGTTCTCCCGGATAACGAATATGGGGTCGATAGCGTTCTCGAAAAGAGTCCGGTACTTGGCTTCACTGATCCGCAGGCTTTCATTTGCTTTCGCAAGCTCCGCCGTTCTGTCTTTCACCTTGTTTTCCAACTCGTCATTAGCCTTCTGGAGTTCCGTCTCCGCCTGTTCGCGCTGGATATTCCTGATTTCCAGCAGCGAGGCCATTTCATCAAATGATTTGGCGAGTTGGCCCAGTTCGTCGGGTGAATGCGGCAGTCCCGTTCGCGAGCCCAGCACTCCTTTGCCGAGCTGCCGTGTTGTCTGGGCCAGTTGCTTGAACGGTTTTAACAAAAGGTGGCCTGCGGCAATCCATGCGAGCAGCATTGCTAAAATGCCCAGGACGCCCAGGCCGGCCAGATTGCCCAGAAGCTCCATGTTGGCGGCCCGGACAATCCCGGTCTTCGCGCTGCCGACGAGCAGATAGAGATAAGGAGAATAACCCTTTTTGAGACGCAGCCGCTTAAAGGCATAAATCCGGTGGACGCCGTCTTGCCCGGTTTTGACGAATGTGCCCATTTCCTGCTCGCCCGACAAATTCCGGAATGTAGAATTGGAAATGGAGCCGCCCGGACCGAACCGGCTGCTTTCCGGAAAATGAAACAAGCGTATTCCCCTGTAATCCGTAATGACAAATACGGAGCCTTCGGGGAGATTCGCCTCTTTCAGGAAATCGGCATACCCGTCCAACCCGAGACCTGCGATCAGGATTGCGACAAGCTTCCCGTCCGAATCGAGAACGGGATAGCTGAAATGAATGGACGGGACCTTGCTGATTTTGCCGACTACATATTCACCGGCTGAAAAATCGAGCGTATTTACCGCATCTTGGAAGTACTTGCTGTCGGAAAGGTCGGTGCCCCTGTCAAAGGGAGCGGAGGCGACAACGTATCCATCCGGCGTTGTAACACCTAAGAAGCTGTAGTATGCATATTTCTTTTTCAATTCACTGAAAAGTTCATCGCAGGCTGGAGCATCAAGATTTTTAACCGCGGGCAACTGGGCCAGCGTGCTCAGCATCTGTTGGGTCCCGACAGCAATTTGCTCCTGCTGGGCCGCCAGGCTCTGGACCAGGAGCAGGGTGCTGTTTTCCGCCCCATGAATCACATTCCTTCGGTGTATCAGACTTGAGGTTGCGATTACCCCGAAGGCCGGTAACAATACGATCAGCAGCAACACAAATAACTTCCTGGTAATGGACCAGGATGTCAGAAATCTCGAGCGGCGCATATGGAGTTTTCAGTTTTATGAGTTTTCATGGATCGAAAGCCTTCGATGAACCGTCCCCACGCCAAAAGATGTTGCATTCTGTGTCTTCGGCGAATTTCGAAACTTCCTTGATCTTTTTTTCATTGTTGTCGCCGAGAGATAAGAGCGCCTCGAATTCGATGAGCGCGCCGGGGAAAAAGCAATGGAGCTCCCGGGCGCCCCGGTCGGCTGAATTTAGCACAACGAACGCCTGTTTCAAGACTGGGAAGAATATTGTATATGAAATTCTCAGGCCACCCCATTTGCAAAAAACTGCATGAGGATCAACTCTCATGACCGCAGAGGCGCCGCATGGCTTTATTGAAAGAGCACGCAAACTGGTGAGTAACATTATCGGGGCCGCAAAAGGGTGCAAGATGGCCGGCCCGCGACAGGCAGAGGATGCCGGACTTCGGTTGGCGGCCATTGTGGAGGGATCCGATGATGCAATCATATCGGCGACCCTGGACGGCATTGTTACAACCTGGAACAAGGGTGCGGAGAATGTCTACGGTTATTCTGCCGCGGAAATGATGGGTAAACCGATTTTTCAACTCGTCCCCAACGACTCTCATGGTGAGATATTCGATGTGCTCGGGAAAATAGGCCGGAATGAACGTATGGTTCACTATGAGACCACAAGAATCAGGAAGGGCGGCCGCAAAATCAGTGTATCCGTGTCTGCGTCCCCTATATCGAACAGCAAAGGGCAGATTATTGGTTTATCGAGCATTGCGAGGGATATCACCGCGCAAAAGAAATCAGAGCAACTGTTGAGAGAAAGCGAGGAACGGTATCGCTTTTTGTTTAAAGACAGCCAGACGGCCATGCTTTTGATTGACCCGGAAACGGGTAGGATTATGGGTGCCAACCCGAAGGCAAGTTCCTTCTATGGCTACCCGCGCGAGGAGTTGCTCAAGCTCAGAATTACCGACATCAATATTTTGTCCGCCGAACAGGTCAATGCCGAGATGCAGTGCGCACGGACCGAGCAGCGAACGTATTTCAGATTTCAGCACCGGCTGGCGAACGGGGAACTCCGAGATGTCGAGGTCTACAGCGGGCCGATCAAGATTGACGGAAAGCAACTGCTGTGTTCGATGATCCATGACGAGACCGAGCGAAAGAAGGCGGAGGAGACGGTGCGCGAAAGCGAGTCGAGGCTCGATCTGGCTCTAAGGTCCTCGCAAATGGGTGTGTGGCGTCTTGACTTGGTTGAAAACAGACGTGTCTTTGACGATCAGGTCTGCCGTGTTCTCGGCATCGACCCTGCCGGCTTTTCCGGCACGGACGGGGAGTTTTTCAATGCCGTGCACCCCGAGGATCATGAAAAGATCCGGGCTGCTTTGGCTAACGCCATCAACAATAATGCGCCGTATGAAAGCGACTACCGGGCAATATGGCCGGACGGGAGCATTCATTACATCACCACGCGAGGGTCTTTGTTCCACGATGACGAAGGCCGGCCCGTCAGGCTGAACGGTCTGATCTGGGACATTACCGAGCGCAAGCTGATGGAGGAAGAGCGTGAAAGACTCGTTCTGCAACTTCAGGAGGCTCTCGCCAAAGTGAGGACATTGAGCGGGTTGCTGCCCATTTGCGCATATTGCAAAAAGATACGCAACGACGAGGGCTACTGGGAACAGATCGAGGCTTACATTCATGAGCACTCGGAAGCTCAGTTCACTCATGGCGTCTGCCCCGACTGTTACAAGAAGCTGCAGGCCGAGTTGGGAAAACTGCGTAAATCGGATCGAATCGAGAAAATAGCCTGAGAACCCCACCCACAGGGCGGGGCTTTGAATCCGCACCCCATGGGGGGCAAGGCCGGTCCGCTGCTATCGGGTACTCATCACCTCAACTAAAAACTAAAAACTAACCCTCATCTTTGCGCAATGGCGTTTCTCAGCATATCCGGTTCAAATCCCGGGGGGGCCTGATTGTTGCGGGCGTAAAGATAGAGGGCGGTTTGAAAAATGGAATATAGCGCCGAGTGGACCAGAATGAGGCCAACCGCACAGATAAATGCCGGCGCGATTACCAGCCAAACCGGCAGGACGGTTGCCGCAAAGATGAGCAGCACAACGAACAGAATTGCCAGGAAAAAAAATATGAGCCCAAATCTGAAATTCCCGATCAACTGTTCGCCCCAGGTTTTTTTGAGCAACTCCATGGACTGTTTGAAGGCGTCAATCGGGCCTTTCTTTTCCAGGACGAGGACAGGGACGACCAGAAAACTGGTAACCGACCATGCCATTCCAACCAGGCCGGCGACTATCTTCCCTATGGTCTTGGAATTATCTTCCATGATGCGCAACGCCAATCCGACGGTGGACGAAGCAAAAGCCCAGCCAACTATAAACCCCAGGCTGTCGCCTGCCGCGCGGAAGCCGTCCGCTGCCGTTGGGGTTCCGCCCTGTAGGCGAATGGCCGCGCAGGCAACGATTGCGGAGTTGAAGAAAATAATGACCAGGTAATTGCAAAAATACAGGAGGAATAACGGAACGTAGTAATGCACTTGCGCCTCCCATGGAGCCCCTTTGCCGGGCGGCCCCCACTGTCCGCTCAGCAGGAAAGGAACTGCAAAGGAACTTAGTACGACCAGGCAGCAGATTCCCGAAATGAGAGGAAAAATCAGCAACTGCCAGTCATTCTTCAGTACCTGCCATGATGCCCCCATCAACGATATCGTGTTTCTCCACTTTCCCACTGCGAACCCCCTAAAAGTTGCGAAGGAGTACTAATACCAAGTTGCGAACATATGAGGAACATTGGGAAATGCGACTACCAGTTTCACTCCTTTGTGACACCCAGGTTTTCCCCCCTTTTCTAACGCGATATTATACTTGACATACCGTAAATAATGTGTATAATGGCTCTAACAAAAGGAGAGAGCCATGAGCCAGTCAGTATTTTCCGAATCTCAGTTTCACGAAGAACAAGCCGCCTTCGATTTTGTCGAATCCCTTCTCTGGCCGAACGGCCCCGTTTGCCCTCACTGCGGAAGCAAAGAGAAGATCCGAAAGCTTCAGGGCAAAACCACCAGAATGGGATTGTATAAATGCTATTCATGCATGAAACCCTTCACTGTCCGGATGGGAACTATTTTCGAAGACAGCCATGTTCCGCTTCGGCTCTGGCTCCAAGCTATGTATCTCATGGCTCAATCCAAGAAGGGTATCAGCGCCAACCAACTTCACAGAACCCTCGGAGTAACCCTGAAAACCGCTTGGTTCATGGGGCATCGAATCCGTGAGGCCATGAGACAAGGCGAACTGGCTCCTTTCGGCGGAAATGGCGGAACCGTTGAAGCCGATGAAACTTTTCTCTGGAACGATCCTAAGAAGCCGGTCAGACGCGGCTACATGCATAAGAATAAAGTTCTGTCTCTGGTAGATCGAGAATCCGGTGAAGTCCGCAGTGTGCCGATAGACGATGTTTCGGCTAAAACCATAGTTCCGATACTGAAGGAAAACATTGCTAGAGAAGCACGGATTATGACCGACGATGCCGGACAATACACTTACCTGAAAGATGATTTTGCCGATCACGGTTGCGTTCAGCACAGCAACGGTGAGTATGTTTCACTCTCCGATGCTTCGATTCACACCAACACCGTTGAGGGATATTTCTCAATTTTCAAGCGTGGCATGAAGGGCGTTTACCAACATTGCGCAAAGAAACATATGCATCGCTACCTTGCCGAGTTTGATTTTCGCTACAGCAAAAGAGCTGCCAAGGGTGTTGACGATCCCGCCAGAGCCATGATGCTACTCTGTGGTGCAGTTGGCAAAAGGCTTACCTATGAAACGACTCATAGCCAAACCGAAATGAACCCTTCATTAACGAGGTAGCGAGGAGTCCGTGTGGCTATATCTCTTATCCAAAGTACGATTTCCGGCCTCAAGCTCGCCGGTGACATCACAAAGAGCTTCCTTGAGCTTAAATCGATCTCTGAAGTCCAGGGAAGGGTTATCCAACTCCAAAGCGTAATTTTGTCCGCCCAGAGCAGCGCACTTTCGGCCCAGGCGCATCAATCGACGATGATTGAGGAGATACGCGATCTTAAAGAAGAAATCGCTCGCGTAAAAGCATGGGAAGAAGAGAAAAAGCGCTACAAGCTGATATCCCCATGGAAGGGAACTTTTCTGTATGCTCTGAAGGCGAGTTGCAGCCGCTCCGAACCACCGCATTGGATATGCACAAAGTGCTACGAGGATGGAAGAAAGTCGATCCTCAATCCGTTCAAAAGCAACAGGAACTATGTTTTTACATGCCCTACATGCAAGGCCATACTCTACTTGGATTCGTACATTTTGCCGAATCCCGCATATGCGCCGGAGTAAATTTACCATTGGTTGTACCTCACTATGCTAGGAGGACGCATGAAAGACACCATAACCTGCCCTTATTGCCGCAATAAGGGCCTCAAAACTCAATCCAAACCGAGGTCGGATGACATACCTGAAACTCTCGTCTGCCTCAAGTGTGGCCGTAACATCAGTAGTGACGAGATCAAGCAACAGCTTTCCGAGATCGTCGAGAAGCGCATCAGGGATTTCTCCTTTAAAATAGGAACGTAGTTCTTCTAGTTGCTCCACGATCCCGGAATCGTCTGCCTCAATGGTGCAGAAATGTTCTTTATCTGACAAGGATGAATGATCCATTGGTTGCAACTCTATAAAATAGGAAAGGAGCGTTATGGACGAATTCGATGCAAGGATATTACTTCATGATTGCGTGCTTAAAATGCTCATTAATTTCTTGGCAGTTCGCGGCGTTCTCGATATGCAGGATTTCCTTAAATACTTTGATGCTATCGTGGTCAAAATCTGTTCTATGAATCCGGATATGGAGCAGGCAGCAGCCGAATTTAGAGAATGCCTGACGATTTCGCCTCAAGAAGCGCAGCCTTAAATGCTTTACTAATCTGATCGGCTACCAGTAATCTATGACTTCGATCATGTTCGCAGGTGGCTGCCACCAGTTTAAAACCGCACACAGCGCAATAATTCAGGGGGCCATGATGCTGCTGCGATACGACAACGATGTTTTTGCAACTAGGGCAAACGGACACCCTTTGCTCAGAGAACTTTTCACATTCGGGATAATTTACTATAGTTGTTTTAAATTCTATCGACATGATTTTTCCCTCACATAATCTCCGAAGGGAGTTGAAGCTGAAATGTCCAATATTAAGAAAAAGAAAAAAATCGAGCCCGACGATCCAGAGCAATCAGCCCGGTTCATAGAAATGGCCAAAAAGATCAAAGCCGATGATGACAAGGAATTGTTTGAGGAGGCCTGTAGGACGGTCATAAAACCTAAGACTCAGAAAGCCTCGAAGCCAACCGAACCATCAAGCGCTTAACATGGGCCATGATAGCATTCACATCTTCCCGTTCGTAATGAGCACGAGTATGCATTACATGGTTACGGCAAGCGTCTTTGATCGCCCGTATTTCCTGGGTCACTGAATTACAAAATTCCTGAGTCTCTTGTCTCCGTGGTCCAACTTTATAGCTGCCTATTTTCTTTTGAACGTACCCATCCAATTGGTTGAGAATCTGATCCCATGTAACATAAGCAACGGGAACCAACTGACCCTTTTTCCCTTTTTTTGCTTTCCGGAAACCCAAATAATCACAAAATGCCCTCATCCCCCACTCGACAACGCGCATAAGATGGAAAACCGATGCTGTGTAACAGCCTACAGCCAAACAATTGCCCGCTTCCATGATGTCAGATTTGGCAGAAGGGAAAGCTCGACCCACCTCTGGACCAAACAATTCTTCATGGTCCACATATTCGGATAGATCATTAGGAACCCAAAGAAACTTACGAGCGTTCAATTCTTCAATTAAGGTAAAACGGATATTCCTGATAGTGGTTAGCAGCACGGAATAACGTCTATCGGGGGGATATGGGCACATTCCTGACTTTAAACTCAGACATGACGCATGGTCTATTTGTCGTAATGTTTCCCGGAAGTCATATTTTTCGCATTTCACTCTTAGCCATTGTATGGGGCTGCAAACAATTGGGAGTTCAGATTTGTCTGCCTGTCCGTCGCCTCCAATATGGGATTCCCTTTCAATACAAAGGTCTTCTGCATGTTGGAGTGCCGCTATTATCCGACAAAAATGGCCCAGGTCCAGTTGCTCCATAATATCCCACAAACTCCACAGGCGAGAGTTTGGCGCATGCGATTCGAAAGATCGATCTTCCAAATCGCAATTTCCTTGTGTTAAATTTTTAGAGACTGTCATTCTCTCCCCTTCAAACGCGGTATGTCAAGTATAATATCGCGTTTTCTAAAGGGGGGCGGGGGGGATTTCTTAAGAGCGATCCTACCTCTATGAACGCAACTTGGTATAACATTGTCCCTGCCGTACCAGGGTGATCACCATATGCTACACGCGCTAATTTTTCAACATTGCTTGTCTGGAGAGTTTTTTACAATCAGAGGAGAAGAACACGCTGGACAAGACAAAAAGAATAGCCATGGCAAGGCCTGCTTGAATCGATTGGCGATCCGGCAGCCAACAAAAAACCCAGCCACACCGGCCATTGTGTGGCTGGGGTACATGCTTTTTCGCCAGCGGCAGTGTCCTTGCTGCCGGGCATCGTTATTTGGGGGTTACCGAGTTTGAGGGGCTGGATGCCGGGCCTGTACCAACGGCGTTGGTCGCGGCCGCTTTGAATGTGTACTTTGTACCGCTCTTCAAGCCGGTCACATTTATCGGACTGGACGAGCCGGTTTGATTTACGGTGCTGTCCTGAGGTGATGTTATGGCGTAGCTGATTATACTGCTGCCGCCGTTTGATGAAGGCGGATTAAATGTAACGATGACCGTGCCCGTTTCCGTTCCCACGGCTGCCTTCACATTTTTGGGCGGACCGGGCAGCGTGGCGGGAGTTACCGGGCTCGAAGGACTGGATGCGGGTCCCGTCCCTATCTTGTTGGTCGCCGTAACCGTGAATGTATAAGAAGTCCCGTTGCTCAGGCCTTTTACCGCTATCGGGCTTCCCGCGCCTTTGCCTTGCTTTTTCCCTGGGGAGGATGCGGCGGTGTAGGACTTTATCGGGCTTCCTCCGTCATAGGGCAGGGTGAAGTTTACGGTTGCCTGAGCGTTTCCGGGGGTTACGGATATTATTGTCGGCGCTGCGGGGACCGTCGGCCCTCCGGAATTGACCGTGATGGTCTTGGATGCCGAACTCGACCCTGCCGCATTCGAGGCAGTGAGGGTAGCGGTATAGTAGCCCGCTGTACTATAGGTGTGTTTGGGGTTCCGGATTTGGCTGGTCGCCTCGTCTCCGAATGACCAGGCCCAGCCCGTCGGCGATCCCGTCGACGTATCGGTGAAGGTTACTGCGAGCGGGGCGGCGCCGCTGGACGGGTTTGCCGTAAAGCTGGCTATAGGCGCGCCGGGGTTGGGGCCGATTGTCATGGAGAAAACCGTTCCGGCCGCCGAGGCGCCGCCGCCATACTGCATGGTAGTCCCGTAAAGCGTGGACTCCGAAAGGGTCAGCGAGCCTGCGGGGGCGCCGCCGTCATTTCCGTTGAAGTCGTGCAACACCTGATATCCGGAACCGTCCGTGTTCATCTGAAAGATCGTGCCGTAGCCGCCTGTGCCTCCCACACTGGTCATTCCGTAGAGCGTGGACCCCGAGAGAGTCAGGGAGCCCGTAGGAGTGACTCCATCGCTCCAACTGAAGCTGTGCAGTACCTGGAAATTGTTGCCGTCAGTGCCAATCTGAAAGATCGTGCCGTAGTTACCGGGGCCCGCTATACTGGCCGTCCCGTATAAGGTGGACCCCGAGGCTGAGAGCGTCAGGTCGCCATAAGGAGTGGTCCCATCGCTTTGGCTGAAGTTGTGGAGCACCGTGTACCCGTTGCCGTTCACACCTATGCTGAAAATCGTACCGCCGTAGTCTGCGCCTTCCAAAGCGGTCATCCCATAGAGCGTGGACCCGGAGGCCGACAGGATGAGAGAACCGTTGGGCCCGCTCCCATCGCTTTGGCTGAAGTTGTGGAGCACCGTGTACCCGGTGCCGTTTACTCCTATCATGAAAATTGTGCCCAGGCCGCCTGCGCCGCCTTGCGCGGACGTCATTCCCAAGAGCGTGGACCCAACGAGGGTCAGAGAGCCCTGAGGGACAGCCCCGTCGCTTCCGCCGGCGAAGCTGTGCAACACATTAAACCCGCTGCCGTCAGTGTTTATCTGGAAAATCGCGCCGTTGTCGTAGACGCCTCCCTCGGAGGTCGTGCCGTAGAGCGTGGACCCGTAGAGGGTCAGGGAACCATTGGGAACACTGCCGTCGGTTACGCTGAAGCTGTGCAGCATCAGGTAACCGTTGCCATCCGTTCCTATTTTGAAAACCGTGCCGTTCTGGTTGCCGCCGGAGCCCCCCTCGGAGGTCGTGCCGTATAGCGTAGACCCCGAGAGTGTGAGGGAGCCGTGCGGAAATGCCCCATCACTTCCGGAGGTTATGAACTCGTGCAGCGTCGAGAAGGCAGCATGCGAGGCAGGGGCAATCATCAGCATGGCAGCCATGATGCAGACGAAGACCGGTACATGCACGGCAAAATTATTTGCGAACTTCTTTTCTGTTCTCATCTTTGTCTCCATCCGACGTAAATTTCGCTTGACTCGAATTCTGCTTCGAAAAGTTCGTCGCGGCTAGAAGCCGCTCCTACGTGAAATTGCGAACTTTTCATGGTTTCAGGGTGTCCCAAAGGGACGTGAGGAGCTGTCTCATGATAACCGGAATGGTTCATGAATGCTGCATGTCTTTGAACGGTTCAGCAAACTCCAAAACCCAAAAGACAGAAGGAATGTTAAGGAGTATGGGTGAATATGGAAAGAGGAGGCCGCGGCGCAGGAGTGGAAAAGTAATTATCTCGACAGGGGTCCGGAGTTGCACGGGTAAGACCCGAGGACGTTCATCGGGAATCCTTGCCTCCTGGGGATTCTGTGCGTTATATCTTCCTCCATCCAGGAATCCACTGTTTTATGACCACCAATTCAGTTCCATGCCAGGAGGCTTTTATGCTGTACAGGAAGCTGGGCAGGACCGGTTGCGAAGTTTCTGTCCTTGGTTTTGGATGCATGCGGTTTCCCATAATAGGCGGCAAAAGCGCGGTGGACCTTTTCGACCCCTGCAAACCCATCGACGAAGCAGCGGCAAGCGAGGTTCGAACCTGGCAATGGTTCGATGTTGTGAGGGAACAGGAAGCCCTCGCGGGTAGGGCCGAGTCAGCCGCCCGCAAGTAGTACTTCAAAGTATAGGAGGTATGCGAGGCTAGCGAGGTAAAGGG
>Ga0326728_10014759_pt1 | contig 16458 bp, 9 predicted proteins | sample MB3enrmetagenome_FD_207602 | JGI IMG/M metagenome (GOLD analysis project Ga0326728, IMG submission 207602) | Lab enriched peat soil microbial communities from McLean, Ithaca, NY, United States - MB31MN | ecosystem: Environmental > Terrestrial > Soil > Wetlands > Peat | place: USA: New York...
GGATTTCTTGGATACGCACCATGGACGCGGTTCCGCGTTGAAAGATATTGATGACCCAACCCAGGGCAATGACGGGCCAGGTGAGTTGCATCATATAGGTGTTGAAGGCGACGAAAGCACCGACGTCCATCGAACCATAGAGGGAGAGTGTGTCAGTGGCTCCTAAATGAGATCCCAAGTGTACTTCCGTGTAACCGTTGATCACTTCTTTTCCGCCCATCCAAAGCACGATGACGACGGCGGCGCCGAGCATGAGTTCGAGGGTGGGCCAGAGCATTCCCATGAGGCGGACAAGGCCGAGGCTGCGGCGGATGTATTCCTGGTTGGCGTCTTCGAAGGCGGCGATCTCGGCCTGCTCCTGCACATAGGCGCGAATGACGCGGGCGCCGGAGAAATTTTCCTGGGCGCGGGCCGAGATGTCGGAGAACATGGCTTGAATGCGTTCGAAGCGCTCGTGAATGCGGCGTCCGAAATACTGGATGACGATGCTGGCGATGGGCAGCGGCAGAAAGGCACAGAGGGTGAGCTTGGGGCTGATGGCCAGCATGAAGCCGAGAGCTCCAGCGGTGAAGACGATGGTGTTGGCCGAGTACATAATGGCCGGGCCGAGCAACATGCGGACGGCGTTCAGGTCGTTGGTGGCGCGGGCCATGATGTCGCCGGTGCGGTTGCGCTGGTAATAGGAAAACGACAGGCTTTCGAGCTTGGCAAAAAGATCGTTGCGCATATCGAATTCGATATCGCGAGAAATGCCGATGCCTACCCAGCGCGTCAGAAACTGAAAGATGCCCTTGGCGAGTGCGATGGCAACCACGAGCAGGGAATAAGTGAGAAGTTTCTGGCGGGTCACTCCGGAGTGGAGATCGTTGACGGCGCGGCGCAGGACTTGAGGAAAGAGGATCCAGATTCCGTTATTGAAGAGAACGCAGAGCCCGCCCCAGACGAGACCGCCGCGGTAGCGCTTCAGATAGGGAACGAGTGGGAGTAGGTTCTTCGGCACCATGATGTATTGAAAGATGTGTTTCTGTAGATGAAATTGTAGCAGCGGCGGGTGCGAATTTTTCGAGCGCGGGCGTAAAAGCAACCAAGGCGGCGTTGAGCAGCAGCGCGTCCCATAAAAATCGGGTGATCGAACCCCGGTATCCAGCGGATTTCTGGTGGGCCGATGGCCGGATCGTCCGACGAGTTGATTTCAAAAAGGCCGGGCGAAGACGGAGGTAGGAGGTTCCGTTCCTCACCCGGATGGGAGAGAGACTTTCGTAGAGACGAAGCTTGCCGCGTCTCACGCCACGTCAATAACAAGACGGGGCAGGTTCTGTATCTACGGGAAAGAACGTCAGTCTTCGGGCGGAGGCGGCGAGTACTTGCTCATGTCTGCCTCGCGATTGGCCTCGATCTGAACCAGTTTGGCCTTCTGATCGGCGGTCAGAATTTGCATGATTTCGGACTTGACGCGAGCGTGCTCGACCTGGAGTTCGATCATGTTCTGCGCGTTTTGCGTGGCGAGGGCGCGCGTCTTGGCTTCATCGAAGGGACCGCTGGCCTCGAGGGCGTTCATGGCGTCGTGGTTTTGGCGCATCTGCTGCATCAGCGGCTGGAGAGTTGTTTTCTCTTTTGTCCAGATCGCCTTGACCTGTTCATGTTGCGCGCTGGTCAGATCAAGCTGCTTAAGCATGTGGTGAAAGTCGCCATCGGGACCGCCAAAACCGTGCGGACCCTGAGCAAGCGCGGCAGCCACGGCCAGCAACACAGCGCCACCGATAGTGAGAATGCGGATACGAGTGGATTTCATTTGGACTCCTTTTGCATTTTGCATTGCTTATGATCTCGTAGGTCGGGAGGCAGCCCGAACATCTATGCACATAAGAACACCATTCTGAAAAAGATGGAGTAAAGAGTCGGTCAATAGCGGTAAAGTTTTGTAAACGCGGAAAGACGCTGTTAGCTTTTAGCTAAAAGCCGACAGCTAAAAGCCAACAGCGCCTCTCTCCGGTAATCACAAATCTTTACTGCGTCGAGGCCCGCGAAGGTGTTAGATGGTGAGAAGAATGGATCACATACTGGTGGTGGATGACGACGTTGAACTGTGCGGCCTGGTAGAGGAATACCTGACGGCCGAGGGGTTCAGCCTGAAGGCGGTGCATGACGGCGAGCGGGGACTGCAACAGGCGCTGACTAACGAATATGCGCTGGTGGTGCTCGATGTGATGCTACCGGGGATCAATGGCTTCGAAGTGCTGCGGCGGATTCGCAGCAGGTCGAAGATTCCGGTGTTGCTCTTGACGGCGCGCGGCGAGGACGTGGACCGGATCGTGGGGCTGGAAATTGGGGCCGACGATTATCTTCCGAAGCCGTTTAACCCGCGGGAACTGGTGGCGCGAATTCGCGCGGTGCTGCGCCGCACCAAGCCGACGAGCGCAGCGGATGTTGTACCGGAAGTGCTGACGGTGGGCGACGTGCAACTGGATCCGGCGACGCGAAATGTGATGCGAGCGGGGCAAGCGGTCGAACTGACTTCGGTGGAATTCAATCTGCTGGAAGTGCTGCTGCGCGAGGCGGGACGAGTGGTGACGCGGGAGCGTTTAGTGAATGCCGTGCTCAGCCGGAAGTTCATGCCATTCGACCGCAGCATCGACATGCACGTCAGCAAGGTGCGGCGGAAGTTGGGCGACTCGGAAGAAGATGGCGACCACATCAAGACGATTCGCGGCGTGGGGTATATGTTCGCGCGTCCACAGGTGAAGGCGAAGAAATAAAGAGAGCTTCTGGCTTCTAGCTCCTAGCTGACCCGGTTTGCTAGCAGCTAGGAGCCAGAAGCCAGGAGCCATTCAAAGAAATGAAGAGCCTATTCCTAAAGATTTTTCTGTCGTTTTGGGCGGCGCAGGCGTTGTTCTTGGTGCTGGCGATACTGGTGACGATTGCGTTACGCCCGGCGCGGCACGGCATCGAGAACCAAGGGCCGCAAACATTGGCTGAGGCGGTGAATGCATACCAGAGCGGCGGTGAGCATGGCGTTCACGAATATCTGGAAGAATTCTGGCGCACGCAACATGTGCGGGCCTTCGTCTTCGACGCGGCGGGCCATGAACTGAGTGGGCGGCCAGTGCCACCCTGGATTGAGGACGTACGGCAGGGGCGTACATGGCAGGACAGCACGCTGCATCACCGGGGATGGATGGACAACCTGCTGCCCGAGCGGATTCTGCGTTATGCGCTGACGCTGGATGGAAAACGTTACACACTGGTGATGGAATTGCCGCCAGGGCCGAGAGTGTTTTTCGGGCCGCATGAAATTCCAGGTCTAGGGATTACGATTGCGATCATCACTTCGGGACTGATGTGCTATCTGCTGGCGTGGTCGATGACGAGTCCGGTGACGCGCTTGCGGAAAGCGGCGCAAAGCCTGGCGGCGGGCGATTTGAGCGCGCGCACGGGCGCTCCCGCGAGCGGACGGCGCGACGAACTGACGGAGTTGATGCGCGACTTCGACCGCATGGCCGAACGGATCGAAGGGCTGGTCGATTCGCAATCGCGGCTGCTGAAAGACGTTTCGCACGAACTGCGATCTCCGCTGGCCAGGCTGAGCGTGGCGCTGGGGCTGGCGCGGCAGCGGGCGGCGTTGGAAGTCGCTCCGCAATTTGCTCCAGAACTCGAAAGCGCGCTGGACCGGATTGAAATCGAGGCCGACCGGCTGAATCAATTGATCCAGCGGCTGCTGACCATTTCGCGGCTGGAGTCGGGCGCCGACGGCCTGCGCAAGACGCAGTTGTCGCTGCGGGAGTTGGTGGAGCAGGTGGCACGCGACGCCGAGTTCGAAACACCGGGGAGGGGCTGCCGCGTATCGTATTTGGCCAATATCCCGGCCCATACGCCGGTCGATACTCCCACCGCTGCCGCGGATGAATTTCTGGTGGAAGCCGATCCCGACTTGCTGCGCAGCGCGATTGAGAATGCGGTGAGGAACGCCACGCGTTATACTGCGGAAGGTACGACGGTGGAGGTGCGGCTGGAGCGGGAGCGGCCGGCGAACGGCGAAGAAGAAATTATTGTTCGCGTGCTCGATTCCGGTCCCGGCGTCCCCGACGAAGAGTTGCAAAAGATATTTGAGCCTTTTTATCGGCTGGACGATGCCCGCAACCGGCAGACCGGCGGGGCGGGTTTGGGCCTGGCGATCGCGGACCGGGCGGTCAGGCTACATGGCGGGCAGCTACGCGCATCCAACCGGAAAGAGGGTGGGTTAGAGATTGAAATCCGGATTCCGGCGGTTCCGCCTGTTCCAGCGGTTTGATATTCGGTTTGCTCTTCCCGCTCGTTCCTGATACACAAATATATTTCAGCCACAAGCTTCAGTGACCGCAACGGCTGGCGGGTTATCGCCGGCGAACGGGAAGCGGCTGGGAGTACAGATGTCGAAGAAAATTGGCTTGATCGTTGCGCTCGTGGGCATCTGCGCCCTGAGTTTGTTTCTCATCAATTGCGGCAGTTCCTCGTCCCGGCCCTCGGCACTCTTGTATGTGCTGACCCAGGGCAGCACCGGTGTGGGGAACAACGTGACTTCCTATGCCATCGATGAAAACAGTGGGAATCTGTCGCTGATCAATTCGAATGCCAGCACGTGCACACCTGCGGGCGAGACGTGTGGACTTCCGCTGCAAATTTTGCTGGATCCGACGGGCGCGGTAGCGTTCGTTCTAAATCAGGGAGTGCCTTCCGCCTCTGTGGCGCCGACGATCTATGGCTTCAAGGTGAACTCCGACGGGAGCCTTGGAACGGGGACAGCCGCCGCGACGCTGACGGTGGGAGATATCCCGGTTGCCATGACGCTCGATGCGGGTGGCAATTTCTTATACGTCATCGATCAGGGATCGAACCCCACGCCGACAAATCCAGCCTGTCCGCATACCCCCACCAGTGCGGTCGACGTGTGTCCGTCGATTTCGGTATTTGCAGCGACGCCAGGCTCGACGAGTCTGTCCTTGGTGGGAAGCCCGACTTACTTAAGCAAAATTCCGAGCGCGCTTTCGGCCCTTGTGTTTCCCAACGCCAATGTCCCTTGTGGCGCTTCGACGGCCGAGGATTTTCTCTACGTCACCAACAATCACGACCTGTCCCAGTCCACGCCGCAGTATGACAGTACGATCAGCGTGTACTGCGTGGATTCTTCTGGAAACTTGACCGATCTTTCTCCGCAACTGCCGAATCCACCTTATGTCACTCAGGGCGATCCCATCTCGGTGCAGGCGGTGAACACGAACCTGGCCGGGCAGGCCAATACCGGCGGCGTATTTGTGTATGTGGGCAGTCAGCCGGGGAATGGCGCTGGCACGATCGGTGTATTTCAGATGTGCACGACGATGAACTCGTCCTGCACATCGCAGGATGTGGACGATGCGTTGCTGGTTCCGGTGGGAACGACGCCGACTACAACGGGCGAAAACCCGGTAGCGATGATCGTGGATCCGACGAGTCATTTTCTCTACGTCCTGTGCTACATGGGAAGCAATGTTTGGGGGTACAGCATCACCGCCTCCACGAGCGTGCTGACGAGTTTAAACCCGCCGAACCTGACAACCGGATCTCTACCGGTGTCAATGGCGTTTCACCCGAGCGTAAACAATACCGGCCAGTTCCTCTACACCTCGAACAGCGGGTCGAATAACATTTCGGGCTGGATCCTGAGCACAACGACCGGAGCCATGAGCGCGTTGAACACGGTGATCGCGCCCGAGACGCCGAGCGGCATGGCGGCGCACTAGAACCATTGAATCATTTGGTCATTGAATCCTTGAGGCATTGAAAACCCTCCAGGAACTTAGGGTTTCTATGTCCCAATGATTCAATGCTCCTGACTAGTACTGTGACCGCGTGATTAGTACCGTTTTACCGCTGAGCGTAGCGCCGCCGTCCCGGCGGCTGTCCGGCGGGCGTCCTCGCCCGCCGTGCCGAGGGCGAGACGCACTCGGGACAGCCGGCAAGATGCCGGCGCTACCCGTTTTGCACGCCGTAATCATCATGCGGTCACGGTATTAGGTTGGCATCCGAAGGATCAAATAGCCGCCGATGAAACCGAAGACCAGGTCGGGAGACCAGGCGGCGACGGCGGGCGGAAGTTGGCTCAAGTTGCCCATCGCCTCGAACAGGCCCGAGATCGTCCAATAGACAAGGCCAATGCCAATGGCGGTCGCCACGCCGGTCAGAGCTGAGCGCTTGCCGGTGGTCAGCGCGAAGGGAATGGCGAGGACGGCCATCACCAGTGTAATCATCGGGTAGGCAATCTTTTTTTGCAACTGCACGCGCAGGCGCACCACGTCGAAGCCGCTCTGCTCGAGATCGTAAATATAACGGCGCAGTTCGTCGTAACTCATTTCCGACGATTGTTTGATTTCCTTCTTGAAATAGGCGGGCGTTTCGGAAAGCTCGGGGTAAGTGGCGGCGTCGAACTTGCGATAGCTCTCGATGGCGGAGCCGTTCAGGCTGCGCTCCCACCCCTGCTCATACACCCAGCGGCCCATGGCGCTCGACCAATGCGCGCGCTCGGCGGCGATGCGGTGCGTGATCTGGAAGGTGTGCGGATCGAACTGGAACACGGAGACGCCTGCGAAAACGTCGCGGTCGGGATCGAAGAATTGATAGTAATAAATGTCGGAGTGCTGGCCGAACATCCACTGGCGCTCGGGGCGCAGGTAAGTTTGCGCGGGTTTGCCTTTGATTTCGTTGCGCAGAGCGTCCTGCCTTTTATTGGTGTAGGGGAGATAGAGCTGGTCGGCGAGAAAGAGCACGCCGGCCACCAGCGTGGAGGCGATCAGAACCGGGACGACGATACGGTAAAGACTGATGCCGGTGGCCTTGATCGCCGTGATTTCATTCGACCGCTGCAGCAATCCGAAGGTGATCAGCACCGCCAGCAGCATGCTGAGCGGCGCAATCGGATAGTAAAGGAAGTAAGGCGTGACGTTGAGCAGGTATTCGCCCACGGTAAACGGCGAGACCTGATTTCTCAGGATGTCGCCGAGCAACTCAAACAGGGTGAAGACCAGCAACAGCATTACGAAAGCGGCGACGATCATGGCAAAGTAGAGAGCAAAGTCGCGCAGCACATACTCGTCGAGGATGGTCGGGAAACGAAGATTGAAGAGGCGCCGGCGAGCGGGCAGATTGTGATTGACGCCGTGGTTAACGCCGCGGATAACGCCTCCAGCAGGCCCCGGGCGAGACGGCTCGCCTTTCCCTGGCAGCGTCGTCAGGCCGGGCGGCGAAGATTCCTCCACCTCAGCCTTGGAGCTTGCACTTCTAAACCTCGATGTCTTAAACCAGGATGTCTTAAACCTTGATGACTTAAACCAGGCGCGGAACCCAGCCAGTTCGATCGGCCGGCGTTCCGATCGCCACAACAGAAAAACTCCTCCAACCAAGAACACGAGGTCGGCGAGCCAAACGCCGGTGGCCGGCGAGAGGCGTCCTTGCTTCGCGAAGGACACTCCAATCAGAGAAATCGAATAGTAGAGAAAGACCAGCAGAATGGTCATGACAAATCCGCTGGACTTCCCGCCTTTCTTGGAAGACAGGCCGAGTGGGATTCCGACCAGGGCAAACACGATGCAGGCGCAGGGCAGCGCCAGCCGGCGATGGTATTCAATCAGGTGCCAGCGGCGGGTGGCGGGGTCGGAAGTTTGCGCGATGCGCAGGAGGTCGGCGAATTTGAGCTCGCCCAACGATGCCGGTTCGTGTTCCTGACTGTTTTGTGCCGCGGGGATCTGGATTGGGATGTCAGTGGTCTGAAAGGTGTCGATCGTGTATTGGTCTGGATTCTTGGGATCGCTTTCGTGAGTGGATCCGCCGGTGAGATGCAGGTCCAGGGTATCCGGTCCCTGGCTGACGAGCAGGCCTTCGCGCGCCAGGCTGATGCTGGGCGCAGAAGGGTCGGTCAAATCGGCGAGAAACACGCCTTTCCAGAGGGCACCGCCAGACATGGCTTTGGCGTCCTGCACGTAGAGAACTTTCTTCGGAAATTCCTCGTAGAACACGCGGGGCTGGACTTCGAAAGAAGCCTGAGAAGACTTGAGGCGGTCCTGAAGTTGTCCGAGGGCGGCGAGCGAGCGGGGCGCGAGATAGACACTGTTACCGAGTGCGAGCAGCCAGGCCACTACCACGAAAATTGAGATCACGCGCAAAAAGGTCCATACGCCCAGGCCGCTGGCGCGCATGGCGGTGATTTCGCTGTCCGCGGCCAGACGGCTAAGTCCGATGAGGATGCCGACCAGCACGCCCATGGGAATGGTGTAGGTGAGTGCGCCTGGGACGGTGAAAAAAAACACTTGTGCCACGCTAGGCAGTGGGGCGCTGTTGCGGACCACGAGTTCGAGGATGAGGTCGAGAGCGCGGGTGAACAGGACAAAGGTGAAAACCGCCGCGCCGATCAAGGCGTGGGAGACGACTTCTCCCAATATGTAGCGGGTGAGGATGCGCATCCGCAAGGTTTATAGGCCCAATTGCGAGTCTAGCATGAGAAGGGGAGGGATGGGGTAGTGTAGCTTTCGGAATTGCCAAAGTTTCGAGGGCACCACACTGGTTTCTAGGGGCGACTCTCACGGCCCACTATAATAAGCTGTTAGTTCCTGCTTTTTTCGACTCACTTCCATGTTAGGAACAACGTAATGAACGGCGGCAAAGTTCGGCAGACGGTTCGGCGGCTCTGGAAGAATCGAGGTTTTTCCGCGTCCGTTGTTTTGACGCTGGGGCTGGGCATTGGAGCGACCGTCTCTGTCTTCAGCATCATCTATGCGGTGATGATAAAGCCACTGCCGTTTGCCGAACCTGCGCGATTGTTCAGCGTCTATCAGAGCAAAATCGCGAACGATGAAGGCGATCTGGAGGGTTTTTCCCCGGCCAACTTTCTCGACTTTCGCGAGCAGAACCATGTTTTCACTGGCCTCGCGGCTTCTTGCGGTTTCAATTACAACTTGACCGGCAGCGGCGATCCCAAACATCTGCGTGGAGTCGCGGCTTCCGCCGGTCTCTTCTCCGTTCTTGGCATCCAGCCAATGCTGGGACGCACCTTTTTGCCGGACGAGGATAGTTATTCGTCGCCTCACGTGGTTCTCCTAGGCCACCACCTTTGGTCGGGAGAGTTCCGCGGCGACCCGCAGATCGTGGGCAAAACGATCTCTTTGAATGGCGATCCCTACTACGTCGTCGGCGTCATGCCGCGCGGGTTCCGTCCACTGGACGATAACGAGACGGACCTGTGGATTCCCTTGCAGCAGCAGATTCGCCCCGATCGTATGCTTTGGCGCGACCAGCATTTTCTGCAAGTCGTGGGCAGGCTGCGCCCTGGCGTCACGCTCGATCAAGCGCGCGCCGACATGAATCGCATCGCCGCTCAACTACGAGCGCAATATCCGAGTTCGGACAATGGTTCGGGCGCGGTGGTGATGCCTCTGCAACAGGCCCTGGTTGGCGATACGAAACAATCGTTGCTGCTTGCGCTGGGAATCGTTGTCCTCGTTTTGCTGATTGCCAGTTCCAACGTGGCGATTTTAATGCTGGCCCGCGTGAGCGGACGCACGCGCGAATTGGCGGTGCGAATGGCCCTCGGCGCGAGCGCATCGCAAATCCTCGGCGATGTGCTGGTGGAGAGCGTGATTCTCGGCTTGTGCTCCGGTCTGCTAGGACTTTTCTTAGCGTTGCTTGGCCGCAAGATGTTCCTCCATTTCGCCCCGGCCAACAATGTTTTCACATTGATTCAAATCAATCCCGCCGTGCTGGCGTTTGCCGTGGGCGTGTCCGTCGTCGTTGGGCTTGGCTTTGGATTGCTGCCAGCGATCAAGGTGATGCGGACCGATGTGCAACGTACACTCCGCAACGCTGGAAATGCAACGACCATGGATCCCGGCGGGCGTTTTCTCCGCCACGCGCTAGTTACGGGCGAGATTTCTCTTTCCATCGTGCTGCTGATTGCCACGGGGCTGTTGCTGCGCAGCATGATCAATTTGCAACGTCAGCCGATCGGTTTTCGCGCGGAACGTGTGCTTACAAACTGGATTGGGCTGCCGCGCATCCGCTATCAAAATAACGGCGACGTTGCCAGTTTCTTCACCCGTGTGCAGCAAAACTTGCGCGAGTCGCCTGGAGTGGAGGCAGTTGGCTTAGTCTATCCATTGCCCATGCAGGGGAGAGATTTCTGGGAAAGCTTCACCATCGCAGGAAGAAACGCAAATCCAGGGGAGTATGAACAAGCTTCGCTGCGTTTTATGGATTCCGGATATCTGAGGGTGCTGAATATTCCGATACTGAACGGGCGCAATTTTACCGACGCGGACGATGCCAAGGCGCAGCCCGTGGCCATCGTCAGTGAATCTTTCGCGCACAAGTATTGGCCGAGGAATGAGGCCGACGCCATTGGAAACTACATCACAATCCTCCGCGACCCCGCAGTTCCGCGGCGCGTGGTGGGTATAGTTGCGGACGTGAGGAGTTCGGTTGACGAAGATCTACTCCCAACCATGTATGTCTCCTATAAACAAATGATCTTTCAATCGATGCAGATCGTTCTGTTGAGTCGTGATGGGGCGGGCGCTGCCTTGGCTACGATTCGCCGCGCGGTACAGAGCGTCGATCCGGAGCAGCCGGTCGACGAGATGGGTTCGATGGAAGGAATCGTTCGCGATGCGCTACAGCCCTGGCGATTCGCGCTTTCGCTGCTGGGCGGACTGGCCGGATTGGCGATCGTCCTGACAGCGATTGGATTGTTCGCGGTAATTTCTTACTTGGTGCGCGAAAGGACCAAGGAATTAGGACTCAGAATGGCGATTGGAGCCACGCGGGGCAACGTCATGCAACTCGTATTGCGCCAGAGTATGAAGTTGGCGCTGATCGGTACTGGAATTGGGTTGGTACTCACCTTCGTGGCCGTGTGCTTGATGACCGACATGGTGTACGCAATTCAACCAAACGATCCCGCAATCATTATCGTCGTCGCCCTCACGGTCGCTGCAATTTCGATTCTCGCAGCTTATATTCCGGCGCGCAGGGCCGCGCGAATCGAGCCGTTGACGGCGCTTCGAGAAGAGTAGCAACGGACTCGTAAGCGTGATCCCATGTCATCCCGCGTCACCAAAAGCGCGAGCCGTGGAACACCACCTCAGTGACACGCCGCTTCGTCCTGGAACTTGTTGTCGGCAGCCATGGCGGCGAGGGCGCGTGAGCAACTCAGGATTTGTTGGTCCAACGGATCGTTATCCAGCGAGCCGGGAGCTATGTATTCCGCGTTCTTGCGCAAAGCAAGATAGTTGTCGCTCAACTTCTGCAGGTTGTTGAGTTCGGCGGAAAGCAGTGCGAAGGCTTTGTGGTCATCGTCTGTCGACATGGCGGCGGAGACCAGGGCAAGGCTCTTATCGGCGATTCTGCGCTGCGTCGAGATCCAGTCTTCCGGTAATGGAAGGCTGTTCTGGATGGCGTTGACAATGCCGACCCGCCATTCTCGGACGACTCCCATCTGTTCGATGCTCGCCTGCAGGAACGCTTTGGAAAAACCTGGCTTGGGCTTGGCTTCCTCTGCCGCCTCGTGGGCGGAAGGCGGGGAAAGGGTGAGGATGATCTGGCGTCCCTTGAAGGTGAGGGATGATTCCGTCAGGCGCGCCAGTTGTTCAAGCTCCACGTAGGATTTGCCGTTGATCTGAAGAATCGGCGCTTGGCCAGCATAGCCCGCGACCGTCAATTTTCCGCCCGGCACGGTCCCACTCGGTAATGATCCGCTCGTCGATTTAGTCTGCGGCGATTTACTCTGCGGCGGCGCTTGCGTGTGGCCGATGGCAGACAGCATCAACAATGCCGCCAGCGTCGTCGTGAATGCGAAAACTCTCTTCATCATAAACTTATCTCCTGGGGCATCTCTCCCCGGTGCGCAGAGATCGCGCAAAAAATACAACCTCTCGTGAGTTCTCGTTTGCGCGTCCGCGGCTACGCTTTTCTTAGAAACAGCGCGGCCAGCGGAGGTAACGTGAGTCGCAGGGAATAGGGTCGCCCGTGGGTCTTTTGCTCGATGGCTTCGGTGCCTCCCATGTTGCCCGAGCCGCTGCCGCCATATTCTAGACCGTCGCTGTTGAGAATCTCTTTCCAGTAGCCGCCTGACGGTACGCCAACCATGTATCCGACTCTGGGCACGGGAGTGAAATTACACGCGACCAAGATTGGGCTTTCGTCGGGCTTGCCTTTGCGGAGCAGCGAGATGACGCTGGCGGGCGCGTCGTTGCAGTCCACCCATTCAAACCCTTTGGGATCGTTATCGAACCAGTGCAAGGCGGGCTCGCTGCGATAGGTGCGGTTGAGCTGCGCGACCCAGTTCATGAGGCCGCGATGCACCGGGTATTCCAGTACGTTCCAGTCGAGGCTGCGATCATGCGACCACTCGCTCACCTGGCCGAACTCGCAGCTCATGAAGAGCAGCTTCTTGCCGGGCTGGGCGAACATGTAGGCCAGGAGCAGGCGCAGGTTGGCGAAGCGCTGCCACTCGTCGCCGGGCATTTTGCCGATCAGCGAACCTTTTCCGTGCACCACCTCGTCGTGACTCAAGGGCAAAACGAAATTTTCGTGGAACGAATACAACATGCGAAAGGTCAGTTGGTTGTGGTGATACTGGCGATGGATGGGGTCGTTTTGGAAATAGCTGAGCGTATCGTGCATCCATCCCATGTCCCACTTCATGCCGAAGCCCAGGCCGCCGAGATGGGTGGGCCGCGAAACCATGGCATAGGCGGTGGATTCTTCCGCGTAAGTTTGAATGTCGGGATGTTCTTTGTAGGCTTCGAGGTTGAAGCGGCGCAGGAAGTCGATGGCTTCCAGGTTCTCGCGTCCGCCGTACTTATTGGGAATCCATTCGCCCGGATCGCGTGAGTAATCGAGATAGAGCATGGAAGCGACGGCGTCAACGCGCAGGCCGTCGATGTGATATTTGTCGAACCAGAACATGGCACTCGACATCAGGAAGCTGCGCACTTCGGGGCGGCCGTAATTGAAGATGTGCGTCTTCCAATCGGGATGGAAGCCCTGGCGCGAGTCGGCGTGCTCGAACAGGTGGGTGCCGTCGAAGTAGGCGAGGCCGTGGTCGTCGGCAGGGAAGTGCGACGGGACCCAGTCGAGAATCACCGAGACGCCGTGCTGGTGCAGGCAGTCCACGAAATACATGAAGTCCTGCGGCGTGCCGTAACGCGACGTCGGAGCGAAATATCCCGTCGTCTGATATCCCCAGGAACCGTAGAAAGGATGCTCCATGATGGGGAGGAGTTCGACGTGGGTGAATCCCATCTTGTTGGCGTACTCGGCGAGGCGGGGCGCAATCTCGCGATAGGTGAGCGAGCGGTTGTGCTCTTCGGGAACGCGCATCCAGGAGCCGAGGTGGACTTCGTAAATGGAAATGGGCGCGTGCAGCGTATTGGCGGCGCCGCGCCGTTCGAGAAAGTCCGCGTCGTTCCAGGTGTAGTCGAGGTCCCAGACAACGGAAGCGGTGCGAGGAGCTTTCTCGGCATAGAGGCCGACCGGGTCGGTTTTGTCGGCGCGGTGCCCGTGGTGGTGAGAGACGATGTGGAACTTGTAGAGCGTGCCTTTGCCCACGCCGGGGATGAAACCTTCCCAGACTCCCGAGTCGCCGCGCGATTGGAGCTGATGGGACTGGCGGTTCCAACCGTTGAAGCTGCCGATCACCGACACTTGGCGGGCGTTGGGGGCCCAGACGCTGAAGACGGTGCCGGCGGTCCCGTTCGATTCCGCGAGATGCGCGCCCATCTTTTCATAAACGCGATAGTGGCTGCCTTCGTTGAAGAGATAGAAATCATCGGAGGTCAGCAGGGAAACGTCGTAGCGGACTGGAGATGCTTCTTGAGTCGGAGTGTCTTGGGTCATGGTTTTCGCTTAGGTATTGTGCTGTCATCCTGAGCGAAGCGAAGGACCTATGAATTTGAAGCCGTCGCAATGCATAGGTCCTTCGCTTCGCTCAGAATGACAATGTTGACTTATGCCATGGACTACGGCGTCACCACACTAGTGTATGCGAAACCGGAGAAATTGGACTTGGTTACCCAATCATGCCGGCAAACGACCAGCGATTATTGATCAACGACCAACGCCTAACCACGCTGGTCCTTTTGCGCGTCGCGCTTGGCCCGCGCCCAGCCTTCTTTCACGGTTTGCCGCGCGCGGCCGAGCGCCAGCGCATCCTCCGGCACGTCGTCGGTGATGCAGCTGGCGGCTGCGACATACGAGCCGCGACCAATCTTTACCGGCGCGACCAGCGTGGAATCGCTGCCGATGAACACGCCATCTTCGATGACCGTCTTGTGCTTGTTCACGCCATCGTAGTTGCAGGTAATGGTGCCGGCGCCGACGTTCACGCCTTCGCCGATTTCGGCGTCGCCAAGATAGGTGAGGTGGTTGGCCTTCGATCCTTTGCCCAGCTTGATCTTCTTGGTCTCGACGAAATTGCCCACATGCGCGCCTTCGCCAATCTCGCTGCCGGGGCGCAGATGAGAGTACGGGCCCAACACAGCTCCGGAGGCCACGCGCGAGTCTTCGACGATGGTTCCTGGCTTTACCGTGACGCGGTCGGCAAGGACGGAATTTTCGATCACGCTATAGGAACGTATGCGGCAATCCGCGCCAATTTTGGTAGAGCCCAGCAACTGGACGAAGGGTTCAATCACGGTATCGGCGCCGACTTCCACGTCGCTGTCGATGACCGATGTGTGCGGGTAATAAATGGTAACGCCGTCGTCCAGCAGTGCGCGGCACTTCGCCATCCGCAATCGCGCATCGAGCATCGTCATCTCGGCGCGCGTGTTGCTGCCGAGGACTTCGCCAGCAGCAAGAGTCTTGAACGCGACAACCTTCTTGTGCGCCCGGTGAAACACTCCCGCCATATCGGTGAGGTAGTATTCGCCGTGCGCGTTCTTGGTGGAAAGACTGTCGATATGCTCGTACAAGGCGGGTACATCGAAGACATAGAAGCCGGAGTTGATCTCGCGAATTTTCTGTTGCTGCGCGGTCGCGGATTTTTCTTCGACAATCGCGCGTACTGGGGTGCGCGTCCCCGTGCCCCTGCGAATCACTCGCCCATATCCATAAGGATTGTCGAGTTCGGCGCTGAGCAGAGTCATGGTCGCTTTTTCGGCAGCGTGGAATTCGCTGAGCTTCTGAATGGTTTCGGCTGTGATCAGCGGAGCGTCGCCGGAGAGCACGATGACTTGGTCGTATCCCGAAAGCGCATCGCGCGCCACCATAAGCGCGTGTCCGGTGCCGCGCTGTTCGGCTTGCAATACGAAGTTCACACCGGTGGCGCGGACTGCCTCGCGCACGCGCTCGGCCTCATGGCCGACGATGATAAAAATGTCTTGCGCGGGTACGACTTGTGTGGCCGTGGCGATTACGTGCGCCAGGATCGGCTTGCCGCCGACTTCATGCAGCACCTTGGGATGGTTCGATTTGAGCCGCGTGCCCTTGCCCGCAGCCATGATTGCAATGGCAATGCGCGGGGTGGGCGGGTTGGATCGAGAAGATTTCGACTTGGTTTTTAATGTCTTTGCCATGCTCAGTCAATATACCGCGAATCCCATCATAGAGACGCGGATTGCCACGTCTCAGAATGCCGACATGTCGGACTGCCAGCCCTAAAGGGGCGTCTGCTTTGCGAGAACTGTCGGCATCGCTAAAGCGATGTCCTGATACGAAACCGGCCGCTTAGACTAGACGGGCGAGACGCCCGTCGCTCCACAATTCAACTGCGAATCGCCTGCCCAGCCGGCGCTTGGGCCATGAGCGCCATCAGGTCGTGGGCGACGCGGTCGGTGGCGTGGCGCGCGACCGCGCCTTCGTCCAGATACTCTCCCAGCAGCGGGCACACGCCCAGCGCCTCGATCGCTTCCATGTCGGCAACGATTTGCGAACCGCCCTCCAGAGCGTACTTGACCTTCATTTCTGGCGATGCCACCGCGCGATTGATCAGGGCGTAGTCGAACAACTGGACGCCGGCGTGGTCGTTGAGCGCGCGAATGTGCTCAGCCGCGGTTAAATTAAGACTTTCATTGGCCTGGGTCATCAAATTGCAAACAAATACTTTAATGGCTGGCGAATCGGTAATGGCTTGGGGAATTCCGCGCACCAGCAAGTTGGGAATCAGGCTGGTGAAAAGCGACCCGGGGCCGATCGTGATCAGGTCGGCCGCGGCAATGGCTGCGAGGGTTTGCGGCAGCGGCTCCACGTCGGGAGGTACCAGGACGAGTTCGCGAATCTTACCCTTGCCCTTGCTCGCCGTGATGCGGGTTTCGCCGCGCACCAGCGAGCCGTCCTCGAATGCCGCTTCCAGTTCCACGCTGGTCATGGTGGCGGGATAGATATGGCCGCGCGTGAGCAGGATTTCCGAAGAAAGCCGCACCGCTTCGGCAAAATCTCCGGTGAGCGAAGTCAGCGCCG
>Ga0326728_10014760_pt1 | contig 16458 bp, 17 predicted proteins | sample MB3enrmetagenome_FD_207602 | JGI IMG/M metagenome (GOLD analysis project Ga0326728, IMG submission 207602) | Lab enriched peat soil microbial communities from McLean, Ithaca, NY, United States - MB31MN | ecosystem: Environmental > Terrestrial > Soil > Wetlands > Peat | place: USA: New York...
GACGCGCGGCCATGGGCCGCTTTGGATACTCGGATGCCATTCAGTATTTCATCAGCCTGACGAGCGATACCAACTGTCCTCCCGGCCTCGCGTTACAAGCGCTGTTTGCTTATGGCGGCGCGCTGATGCAAATGCCCTCGTCGGACACCAATAATCCGCTGGCTAATTTTGAGCAGGCCATCGGGGTGTTCAAAGCCATCGGCCAGTCGTATCCTCAGTCCGAACAGGCCGCGCTGGCCTGGGGTGAAATCGGTGATTGTTATTTGCAACTGGCCGGGCAGCCGCAGGGCGCGCATTTTTACGACGACGCGACCAACGCTTACGCCCAGGTCATCAACTCGCCGCTGGCGGATGCCGCCGCGCGCAGCCAGGCGCAGATGGGCATCGGCTTGGTACTGGAAAAGTGCGCCGCGCAGGCGACCGGTCCGCAGAAAACGGCGTTGTTGCAACAGGCGTTGCAGAGTTACCTCGACGTGCTCTACGGGAAGAATCTGCGGAGTGGCGAAACAGCGGATCCGTTTTGGGTGAAAAAGGCCGGTCTGGAGGCGGCCAGCGTGGCCGAGACGCTGGGGGAATGGCCGCAGGCGGTGAATGTCTATCGGCGGTTGGAGGAGTTGCTGCCCCCCTTGCGCGATTCGCTGGAAAAGAAAATTGCCAATGCCCAGACCCACGTTACTCCGGGACCAAATTGACGCGCGGTTTGGCACCCGCACGCCCCGAGTTTAGCTTCACTCGGGAACAATGAGTGAAAGCGTCACAGCCGGATCCATCATCTCGTTCGCTCACGGTGCTGGGAAGAGAACAAAGCGCTGCTTGCGAAACTGGAAAACGCCTAACAAAGTTGCGGCTGCGGAAAATCCTTTGAAGCTTGAGCGGAACCGATCAAGTCGCCCCAAGCCGGTAAACGTCGTTCCGTGGGCTGCGGGACGGCTTTTTTGTGCCCGAACGGCTTACAAGCCACGTAACTGCCTATAGTCAACACCATTAGTGTAAGAAAGTCAAGTATCCGGCCAGCCCGTAATCGTCTCTGATGTATACGGAACCTTTCCCCAAGAATTTGACCTTGTAACCGACAAAGCGCCGGATTACACAAGAAATGCGAAATGAAAGTAAAAACATTTGAAGTCGTTCTCCATAAGCTGCCCTCCGGCAAGTCGCCGGTGACGGCCCTCGAAGAACAGATCAACCAATTCCTCGCGCAACACCCAGACCTGAAGTTGGTGACCACGCACATGAGTTCCCTGATCCTGCCCCCCGATCCGAATGTCATGCCCAGAAGGGAGGAATCCTCCATTATCGTTTTCTGCGCCCTGTTCTATAACAACTAGAGAACGGAAGTGATAGGCCAGTGTTTGTGATGATCCACCTGACATGCTCTTTGTGGCTGGCACCCTTGCGGCAACGGCGTATACATGGTGGATGTGAGAAAGAGCAGAACCAAGTGCTGGAGCCTGTATGCCTTCATATCGTAGGAGATTCATCCCTCAGCGCACGCAGGCGACAACGTTGCCGGGTGGTGAAAAGTGTTCGCTGCCAGAGAACGAACAATCCCTCATCCGAGAATTCATGCAGGCGCTCGTGGAGGACATCGCGGTTGAGATTCTGATTTCAGATGCCTTGGCCGACCGAGAACGCCTGACCCACGAATTTGCCGATCCCGTAATAAGCCTGCGTGTCCGGCGCAAACACCAGTGGTTTGACCTTGGTGATTTCAAGTAAGCCGCCCTTGGCCATCACGCGGTCTTCGGCCTTTACGTCCATGACCTCGCCGACGAACTGCGTGTGCAGCCCAAGCTCGATGACGTGGGCCAGCTTGCATTCCACGATCAGAACGAACTCCTGTACATACGGAGCATCCACCAGTTCGCTTCTCACCGGCGTCAACTTCGTGGTCGCAAACTTATCCACACTTCTGCCGGAAACCAACCCGAAGTAATCCGCCTGTTGGACATGATCCTCTGATGGGATGCTGATGGTGAAGGCTTTTCGCGCCAGAATGTTGCCATGGGTGTACGTCGCCTTACGCAGGGACACCGCAACGCAGGGCGGTTGGGAGCAGCAGATGCCGCCCCACGCGGCGGTCATCACGTTCGGCTTGCCCGCTTGGTCGTAGGTCCCCACCACAAACACCGGCGTCGGGTAAACAAGAGTTTTTGCGCCTAGAGACTTTTTCATAGAGGACACCATTCTAAGCCGGACTCACACAGCAACCAAGCCCGGAAGTCAGCCGCGAAAGCGGAACAGAAACGGACGAACCGGCGCTGGCTCCAGATCGTTATCGAATTTCATGCCGACACTCTTCACGCAGGCTCGCGGTGAGTTAGGCGGCTTCTTCACGGAATACCCAGTGCCAAGATCGAGGTTCACGAGGACAGCACTGGATGTGGGGGCAAACCCCGAGAAGCTGCTCTGGAACCGTTATTGGAAATAGCTGGCATTTGCCATGCTATGGGTTGCGGTATTCGATTCGTGGACGGTGGAAGAACTGATGAAACGTTATGGTGAATACACAGAACTATCTGGCACAGTTGAAAGTTACGATTCAGCGGTTGTATAACTGCGGAGCGGTTCACCTTAAAACGGTGTCCGTGCATGAAGCGTTTCCAGACCAAACTGTCTGGCAAGGTGAAGTCGAGGTCTTTGACCTCATAAACCATCCCACGGCCAAACGCTGTTATGGCTGGGCGTATGGCGAGCCAGAGGAGTTTATCACGGTCTTGGAATTGCCGCCGGTCACGGATGCACAAAGCGCGGTAAAAGTCGGGGTCGCCCGTCAAATCCAAGGGCGAGGGCGAAGTGAACGCTGGAAACAAAATTCAAATTAAGGCATTGCCCAAAACTCAAGGGGCAGTGGCCGTTGGCTCCAGCGCGGTGTTAGAAAACATGAGGGCAGACAGCGGATGCACCCGCATCGCAGACTGTCTGCCCATCTGAAACATACAATTCCTTCTACTCCGGCGGTTGCCCCAGTGCAATCGGTAAATGAATCACAACCCCTGCTCAAAATCGCCTTGGACGTGCATCTGGCCGGGCATGTCGTCGCCCTACAGGAAGACGGCAGCAGTCCCAAGCCGCCTCAGCGTTTCAAACCCAGTGACTTCCTCAAATGGATGCAACAAAAAGTTGCTGCGGGTCATCGGATCATCACCTGCTACGAAGCCGGGCCTTTCGGCTACGGCCTGCATCGCCAACTCAGTGCCTTGGGCGTGACCAACTACGTCATCCGACCGCGAAACTGGGACGAACATCACAGGCGGGTCAAGACCGACCGCACCGACGCGCTTTCGATGTTGAACGCCCAGAACAGGAACGGCGGCGCACTCAGACCCGGCGGCGGCAGTCCCTGGTGCGGGATTTGAAGCTGATCGCCGGGCGGGGCCGAGGGGTAGCCTTGCAATACGGTTTTCGGCTCAAAGGCGACTGGTTTGGACGCCGCAACTGGCCCCGCTGGGAAAGGCAATTGCCCGCTTGGTTCATCGCCTTGGTCGAGCCGCTGCGCCACAGCGCCCTGTTCCTGCACGACCAAATCGAACAGTTAAACGACCAGATTCAAGCCAGCAGTGTCCGGCCCCGGCCCAAGGGCATGGGCGGCCTGACCGAGCAACTGCTGGACCGGGAAGTCGGCGACTGGCATCGCTTCCAGAATCGCCGCCAAGTTTCCAGCTATCTGGGTTTATGTCCCAGTGAAAACAGTTCGGGCCAGCGACACCAGCAAGGTTCAGTGACCAAGTCTGGCAACCCCCGCTTAAGATGGGTGCTGACCGAACTGGCCTGGCGCTTGGTCCGCTTCCAACCCCACTACCGGCTGACCCAGAAATGGAAACCCCGTTTGTTGGACCCGCACGCCACACCGGGCCGAAGAAAACAGGCGTTAGTGGCGCTGGCCCGCGGCTTCGGGGTGGACTGGTGGCGCATCTGTACCGGCCAGACCACGCCACAGAAACTGGGACTTCACATGGACGCCTGAATCACCAGCGATGACCCCTCACTGACCATCCCTTTTGGCGGAGCGGCGTCGCGCTCGACCGTGGCCTGGGAAGCTTCAAACCTTCCGCTCGTTAGAATGAGCCGACTCGCTCCGTCCGCCCAAACTATCGCATAGGTTTTGTGGTGCTCAGGCAGACTGACGCACGAATAGGAGGAGAAGCTTGGGCTTAAACCCCAACGCCACGCGGACGGAGACGCCCACCAAAAAAACAAAAAAACGCTGTTAAGAAAAAAATGTGAAACCGTTCACTTAATACTTGACTGCTCAACCCTCATAGGAGGCCACATGACTCTCATGCATTAATCCAAAAATCTCACGCCTCTCGACAACGTCTTACGCACCGGACAAACACGTATAGCAGACATGATAGCTTCTTTCTGCTGGGCTGTCAGCTCGCCGCTCAAGTCGACTGAATACCTGAAAACCACCTGCTCTGAACCCGAACGGTCGAGCGTAACTTTGGTAACAGCCTGAGTGAGTGGAATGGCGTGCTTTGCTGCATACATCGTCGCCGCCATATTCATGCAGGTAGCCAAAGCCGCCTCAAGCAACTCGTGCGGACGAAACCCTGCCTCGCCACCACCTTTGTCTTTGGTAGTGTCGGCTAACGCCAAGTGCTGCCCATCACTGAACTGAACCCGAAAAGGCTGTGCTTTGCTGACTGTACTTATCATAGAAAGTGTCGGGTGCTACTGCGGCCTAACGATCCAAAGCTGAGCCACGGCCACCGGCGGCCAAGCTCCGAATGCAATAATGACATCCAATCTTCATCGTTCAACCCAAATCTCAAGGGGCAGTGGCCGTTGGCTCCAGCGCAGTATTAGGTTGCTTTGTCGTCGTGTTCCAATCTCTTGCCCATGCTCACGACATCATCCTGCGAATAACCCAGATGCCGATAAAACTCAATGCCGCCATGGTTGGAAGTCCGAACCTGCAAATTGATTTTCGGGCAGCCTGCCTCGCGAAGCAGGCGCTCAGCCTCCGTGACGATGGCCCGCGCCAAACCCTGCCGCTGATGTTCGGGGTCAACCGCCAAATAGTTGAGCCATCCACGATGTCCCTCGTAACCAGCCATCACGCACGCGACAATCTGGCCATCAAGCACACCTACCAAAAATAAGTCGGGCCTCACCCTCAGCTTGCGTCGAATATCCTTGTGCGGGTCATTCCACGGTCGAACCAAGTCGCATCGCCGCCACAGCGAAACAACGGCCTCCTCATCTTGTGGCTGGAATGGTCGAATTTGCATGAGTATGTCGAACAGCCCAACCTATTGATTAAGCCGATAATTCATATTGCACCAATATTTTGTAACGGATTCTCAAATGTGTCCAATTCATGCCACCGCTCCCGAATAATGTCGCGTAGCCGTGTGCGACTCACAATCTCCAAACGAACCCCATCTGGGTCGGAAAAATAAATTGCGTAGTAATCCGGCGTGTATTCCGGGTAGAAGCGCGGCTCGGTGATCGAAATGCCGAGCGACTTCAGGCCGCGTGCGGCCCCATCCACATCAGCGGCGGCCTGCACTTGAAAACAAAGATGATTCAATCCGGGCGCGAGTGGGTCATGAACCGTTGCGCTCTTTGCCTGCCGGAGCGTGAATTGAAAGTGAGGATTGTAATAATGAATGAAGGGTTCGCCATCCACTTCGCCCGTGCCTTTCCGAAAATCCAAGAATCGCATGACCTTGTCATAAAACAATTCCGAGCGGTGCAGGTCTGATACGGCAACGTAAATATGGTCAATGCCCGTGACGTGAAGTTGATAGTTGTGTTTCATTGGCAGTGCAGTCACCCACCCTTACAAATTACCTTCCACTTTCGCAACCAATTTGCTGAATGGGACGCCGAATGCGCGGCTGATGCGCGCCACGGTGTGTGAAAACTCATTTTTCGACTATCCCATTCATCTGCCCAGCCCGTCAACGTTCGTCATATCGAAAATGTGCTCGTTACCGAATTTCAGGTCGGCACTTTTCACACAGGCTCGCGCACTGGTTAAGCTTTCGGCTCAGCCTTGACATAAATCTCTCGCGGAACGTTGTCGAAGTATTTGAAGAGTGCCGGGCACAACCAACCCTCCATCTTGAAGTCGGCGGAAAAATACCAGTTGCCGCCGTACTCCTCCCGACGCCACTCCAACTTGTTGGTATGGCCGGGAAACGGCGAAGCCGCGAACAACAGGCGAAATCCCTGGTCGGCGTCTGGAATGTCAGCCACCAAAACATCAATCATAGTATCCGCACCCGACACGAACGGCTCTTTGTCCAGCCCAACCCGCGGATCGTCGAATACCCACATGCCTTCGTAACGGTACGGAACGATGAAATTGATGCTGTTCATTCGACGCCTAACGTTTGGCGACCGCCGCTGGTGGGCAGGGTTGAGCGTGAACGGTGCGCCCGAAGTTGTCGCTCCGCACCGGGCGGAGAAGCATAGCGGCGGTTCGCTAAGGCACGCTGATTCGGCGTTGCGGTCATTGCTTTGGAGATTGTTTATGCCCTGGGAACGCCTCAATGCCCAAGATGGCGAGGCATGTCGTTTCCACATTTGCCACGCCAATCTTCTTGCCGGTCGCATCGTAATCGGTGATCCAGCCACCTGAGTCGTCTTGGAGCGCCAGCAACTTGTTGAGCAAACCCTGCGGGGGTTCGGCGGGCGGCGACAGGTGATTGGCGGCGAGCAGCGCAAGGCCGAGCTTGTAGGTTGAATAATGGTGGTCATGCCTAGCCGCAGCATCGAGGAACCCCTTGCCGTCCCACAACCGCATGGCCGCTTCCCAGTGTTGGCGGGCTGCTGGCTGGTTCCTTTCCGCAATGCAGGCCAGCAGCAGGAGATCGGCATACCCATCCCAACCATCGAATACTTGGCCGGTCGCCACCTCGGTGCGGATGATTTTATTTCCGGCACGACGCACATCCTTCAGTTGATGCTGACGAAACGGCAATGGCTCTCCGGCTTCTCCGAAGATCAATTCAATCCTACCCGATTTATAAATACCCTCACGGTGGATCGCGCCCATGATGCTCTGGGCGATCTTCGGGTGGCTGACGGCTAACACCTTCGCGGCCAGATAATTATCATGAAACAGCCAATAGACGTTCGCGCCACGATACTCAGGCAACAGACTCAAATCGGGATCAATCAGGTTCACCAAAAAGGTTCGTCCTCTTTGAATCGCATCCGAAGGCCCCAAAGAAGTCCACCCATTCAACGCAAACATGAATAAGACCATGAGAAGGGTGACCAAGGTTCGCAGTCGAATCATGGATAGAATTGATCTTTTCATCTGAGCGATGTGGCATAAACGTCTGACGACGACAACAGAGCCACGCCGGGCCTGCGATGTCAACCGTCAAAGCGGAACGTCAAAGCGCCAACCGGTGTTGGCTCCGGTGGCTGGTTTGGTGGTGTCATACGCCGAGATAGAAAATGTAACCCATAAGCATGAGGAGCAGGAAAGCAATAAACGCAAGCATCCAAATAAATCTCCGAATCACCTTGTGGAAAAACTGCTCAATCCAGTGCGGTACGGCGGTGCCCCAAATAAAACAACTGAGCGCGAGCAGAAAAACGGTCAATACCACCTCAAATAGAAAAAAGCGAACCACCTTGAAAGTCAGAGACGCATCGGGTGGTGAATGACTTGTGCAATACGCGTAGAGCACGAAGCCGGTCGGCACCATAAAATAAACCCCATGACACCGAGAAATATCCTGTCCTGAATACTCCGGGTGATGTCCAAACCGCCAATCTTTTGGTGCCCTTGTTATGGAGTCTCCATAGCCGCCTAACGAATCCAAGCTGAGCCACGGCCACCGGCGGCTAGGCTCCGATTGGAATAATGACTCTCAAATTTCATGGCTCAATCCAAAACTCAAGGGACAGTAGCCGTTGGCTCCAGCGTGAGGTTAGGCATCATCGTCACTGTTTCACCAATGTAACATCCAAAACCTGATAGGAACCATTACCGGGTACATCAATCGTCTGCTCGAACGGCTTGGCTCCCTCCATCTCTACCCTGACTATGAAATGTCGCGGTCGAAGCGTAAATGTCGCGCTCGTCCCGATGCCACTGGCGAGACACTCGCCGACTGTAAGTGCTTACGCAGCCTGTAAGTTGTTCGGGCTGAACCGCCATGTCCTGTGGGCTGCGGGACGGCTTCCAAACTGCGTTACCGATGGATAAGAGAACTCTGAAATGGGAGTGAAGGTTGCATTCACCTATCAGCTCTGGGCAAAGCGCTTGCTTGGCGTCGGACGCAATCAAAAACGAGCACGAAAATTTCAAAATACAAAAACCGCATGATAATATTCCACAAAAATGTGCTGAGATGGAACAGCTCAATGTGTAGGTGAACCCTCGTTATAGACATCGTCACAGTACAGAAAATAGCCGCCACGGTTCCCCAACGGCGATTGATGACCAGGGTGGGAATGGCACAGCCGAATACAAAAAGCGGTCCCAGAGATATGTCAGGGGGCAGGATGGTACTAAGCATTACCGCGCCCGTGATGACAGCGCAACTTGTCGCAATGGTAATCCAGTTCATGGAAAATTCCTCGTGCAAAGAGGACGGCTTCAGAATTGATTCAGCCTGTTGGTTCCCAAAGCAGCGCTTTGTCCGGTCGTATATTGTCCGCCCCGCCGCGAGAAGGCGTTTAACTGAATAGTCTTTGTAATTCCGCGATAGCACCACTAATACTATAGCGAAACTGTCAGTAGTAGGAAAACAAAAAAGTATCTTTCACTGACTGGAGAGGAGATTTGCAAGTTGGCCAATCACGACCTTTATCCGGGCGCGCAATCCCGAAGCAGCCTAAAGAACAGATCATCTTGCCCTGAAGTTCCTTCAGGGCCGCGTCATCCCTCCGGAAGGTCGAGACGCCCCAAATTGGCCACAATTATTTTATACCCACGACTTGCGGATGAGCCAGGTTTTGATGATTTGGGTCAAGCCGACGTAACAAAGCAGCGTCAACAGCAGGAACGGCCAGAACTGCCGCGGCAGGGGTACAAAGCCCAAAGTTCCTGCCACGGGCGAAAACGGCAACACCGCGCCGATGAGCATGATGAAAATCGTCGTCATCGTCAGTTGCCAGCTTGCCCGTGATTGGATGAATGGAATCAGGTTGGTGCGAATCACATGGACAATGAGCGTCTGCGTCATGATAGATTCCACGAACCAGGCGGTGTTGAACAACGCGGCAGCATAGGTGTGGTCGGTGTCAATCGGATGGGCGAACCGCGCGGCCAGCGCCGGCGGCACCACGAGCGCCAGATTGCTGCACTTGAAGAAAAACCACATCAGGCAAAAGGTCGTGTAATCGAAAATCGAGCTGATGGGGCCGATGAAAATAATGAACTTGGCGATTTCACCCATCGCCCACGGCCGCGGCTTGGCAATCTGCTGTGGACCAACGTTGTCCGTCGGAATCGGCACCTGTGAAAAATCGTAGAGCAGATTGTTGGAAAGCACCTGGATGGGCTGCATGGGCAGATACGGCAGCCACGCGCTGGCGCCCAGCACACTGAACATGTTGCCGAAGTTGGAGCTCGCACCCATGCGGATGTACTTCAAAATGTTCACGAACACTTTGCGTCCTTCGAGCACGCCTTCCTCCAGCACCATCAGGCTCTTCTCCAACAGAATCATGTCGGCGGATTCCTTGGCGATGTCCACCGCGTTGTCCACGGAAATGCCCACGTCGGCGGCGCGTAAGGCGGGCGCGTCATTGATGCCATCGCCCATGAAACCGACGACGTGTTTCCGGCGTTGCAGCGCCTGCACGACACGTTTCTTGTGCGTGGGCGAAAGCCGGGCAAAAACATCCGTGGTTTCTACCTCGGCGGCGAGCTGTTCGTCAGACAAACTTTCTACCTGACTGCCGAGCAGGATTTTTTCAGCGTGGATGCCGACCTCACTACAAACCTTGCGCGTCACCAAGTCATTGTCCCCGGTCAACACCTTGACCGTCACGCCGTGCTGTCGCAGAGCTTCGATGGCTTTGGAGGCGGTGTCCTTGGGCGGGTCGAGAAACGCCAGGTAACCGGTCAAGACAAGATTGTTCTCATCGGTTTTGGAAAAGGTGGTCTGCTGGCCCAGTTTTTTCGTGGCCACCGCCAGCACCCGGAAACCGTCCTCGCTCAACTCGTCAACCTGTTGCACCAGGTCGCCGACCAGGACCGGTTCCATCGGGAAAATTTCCCCCTCGCTCTCAAAGTGCGTGCATTTGGCAAAGACCGCCTCCGGCGCCCCCTTGGTTAATAACTCCCGTTCGCCATCCGGCCGCTCGATGGCCACTGACATCATCCGCCGCGAAAAGTCGAACGGGATTTCGTCCACCATTTTGTATTTTTCGAGGCCAAGCTCGCCATGCAGTTCCTTGTATTGCAACACCGCGCGGTCGAGCAGGTTTTTCAGGCCGGTCTGAAAATGGCTGATGAGATAGGCGTCGCGCAGGACGGTTTCGCTTTCATTTTTGAACACGTCGCAATGCAGTTCGAGGATGACGTGGTCAATGGTGAGCGTGCCGGTCTTGTCCGTGCAGAGCACGTCCATCGCACCGAAGTTCTGGATGGAATTCAGCCGCTTGACGATGACCTTCTTTTTCGACATCGCCAGCGCGCCTTTGGACAGGCAGACCGAAACAATCATCGGCAGCATTTCCGGCGTCAGCCCGACGGCCACCGCCAGCGCAAAGAAGAAGGCGTCCTTCCAGTTGTGTTTCATCAGGCCGTTGATGAAGAAGACCATGGGCACCATCACCAGCATGAAGGAGAGCATCAACCAGACGAATTTTTTCACGCCCCGGTCGAAGGCCGTGTCCACCTGCTGCCCGGCCAGGCTGCTGGCCATTTTGCCGAAGTAAGTCTGCGCGCCGGTCGCCACGATAACCGCCGTGGCCGTGCCGCTCTCCACGCTGGTGCCCAGGAAACAAAGATTCGAACGCTCGATCGCGGAAATGTTTTCGCGTGGGTCGCGTGCATCGGTTTTTTCGACCGGCAACGACTCGCCGGTCAGTGTGGCCTGGATGATGAACAAATCCTTGGCGGAAATGAGCCGCACATCGCCAGGAATCATGTCGCCGGCGGACAATTTCACCACGTCGCCGGGCACGAGTTGCTGGAGTGGGACTTCCTTCGGCTGCCCGTCACGCAGTACGGTCGCCGTGACTTTGATCATCGCCTTGAGCTTGGCCGCCGCATTGCCGGCGCGGGTCTCCTGTACGAAACGCAATGTCACTCCTAGGACCACCATGACCAGCATGACCGTGCCGCCGGGAAAATCGTCCGTCGCATAGGATAAAATGGCGAGGACCGTCAGCAGGATGACCAGCGGGTTGCGGACCGCGATCCAAAGCCGGTGCAGCCATTCGTGCCGCCGCTCGTGGGCGACCTCATTGGGGCCAAATATTTCCAGCCGCTCTGCCGCTTCCGCTTCGCTCAACCCCGCCAGCGAAGTGTTGAGACGCTGCAAAACTTCGGCGATTTCGCTGGCCGCCGCGTCACGCAGCAGGTCGGTCGCGGTGCGATTGTTCGAATCCTTCGGAGCGGGCATAAGATTTTCACTCGCTGCCAATAAGCGGCAGCGTCAACTACAACGGTTTACCTTAATTGGAGCGCAGTTTTCCCTGTCGGCTCTTTTTCCGCAAGCTTTTGCTCTGCGGGGCGCGTTTCAAATTTGTCAAATTCGCGGCGGCACACCTATACTTCAATGTGCGATTGATTGTCATTGAGGACGACGAGAAGACCGCCCGCGCGCTCCAGACGGGGCTGGAAAAAGAGGGGTTTTCCGTCGTCACCGCCAGGACCGGCGAAGACGGATTTTTCCTGCTCAACACCGGCAGCTTCGATTTGCTGGTGCTCGATTGGATGCTGCCGGGACGCAGCGGCATCGAAATTCTCAAAACGCTCCGGGGGGCGCGGGGCGCAAAAATGCCCGTGCTCCTGCTCACCGCGCGTGATGCCGTGGATGACCGTGTGCTGGGTCTGGAAAGCGGGGCGGACGATTACCTGGTCAAGCCGTTTGCGTTCGCGGAATTGGTGGCGCGGATCCGGACGCTGCTGCGCCGGGCCGCACCCGCCGAGCCGTTGAAGAAGACTTTTGCCGACTTGGTCGTGGATTTGGAGGCGCGCCGGGCATCGCGCGCGGGCAAACCGGTAGAACTGACGCCACGAGAATTTGATTTGTTGGCTTATCTGCTGCGCCAGCCTGGGCAGGTCGTGACGCGCGAGATGCTGGCGAAGGAAGTGTGGGCGGAAACCAACCGCGTCACGCCGCTCGACAACGTCATTGACGTCCATATCGCCCATTTGCGCAAAAAATTGGATGATGGCGCTGCCGTCAAATTGATTCATACCGTTCGCGGCGTGGGCTTTGTCCTGCGCGAGGAGGTGCGCGGATGAGCCCGTGGTGGCAGCGGCGTTCCCGGCGCGTGTGGCTGGCGCTGGGGTTCGCGTTGGGCGGCGACGCCGTGCTGGCCCTCAGCGTCGCGGCTGGATTTGGATTGAAACTTTGGCAATTCATGGACCCGCGCGATGCCCTGCCGGTTTTGGCGCTGGGCGGCGCGGTCGTAACCCTGCTGTTTCTCGGCTTGGGTTACGTCATCAGCGGCTGGGCTTTGGCGCCGGTGCGGGAAACCATCGAACTGGCCCGGCGGTTTTCCACCCAATCCGGGCGCCAGCAAATCGCCGTGACCAACCCGCACGATGAAATCGGCGAGCTGGAATTTTTTTTGAACGAACTGCTGCAGCGGCTCGAAGGCTCGTTTGTTGAACTGGACCGGTTCGCGGCGGACGTATCCCACGAATTGCGCACGCCGCTCACCGCCATGCGCTCCGTCGGCGAAGTCGCCTTGCGCGAACGGAATCCGGCAATCCTTTACGACGCCGTTGGCAGCATGCTGGAGGAAATCCGGCGCATGAACCAGTTGATTGATCGGCTGTTGCTGTTGACGCGCGGTGACAGTGACAAATGGCCGGTGCGTCCCAAGCCCGGCCTGGTGCGAAATGCCCTGACGGAGGTATGCGAGACGCTGGGCATGGTCGCCGAGGAAAAACAGCAGCGGCTCCGGGTCATCTGCGCGGATGATCTGAAGGCGGTTTTTGACCCGGCGCTGCTCCGGCTGGCTTTGATGAATCTGACCCAAAACGCCATTCGCTACAGCCCGTTGGACAAAGCCATCGTTCTGCGCGGCACCGACAACGGCAAGGCCGTCGTTATCGAAGTGGCCGACGAAGGACCGGGCATTGCTCCCGAACACCGGGAAAAAATCTTCCAGCGATTTTATCGCGTGGACGCGGCGCGCGCGCGCGCGGAAGGCGGTGTCGGTCTGGGCCTGGCGATTGTGAAATGGTCGGTCGAGCGCATGGGCGGCACGGTGGAACTTGAAAGCGAAGTCGGCCGCGGCAGCACCTTTCGGATCCACTTGATGCGGGTTGTTTCCTGAGTCATTCCTGAAGAAATCTTCAGTAACAGCTTGTCCGTTTCGCGGATAAAGTTGCGGCTGAAGTTCATGTATTGGATCAGCAAGAGCATCCATCAACTCCGTCGGCTGAATCGCCGGACCATTCTGTTCCTTGCCGCGCTGGGACCGGGCATCATCACCATGATCGCCGATAACGACGCCGGCGGCATCTCGACTTACGCGCAGACAGGCGCGAAGACCGGCTTCAGCCTGCTTTGGGCAATGGTCATCCTGCTGCCGATGGCGTATTACGTTCAAGAGATGACCGTGCGGCTCGGCGCCGTCACCAAGCGCGGCCACGCCGAAGCCATTTTTGATGGGTTCGGAAAATTCTGGGGCTGGTTTTCCATCTTCGACTTGGCGGTAATCAACTGGCTCACGCTCGTCACCGAATATATCGGCATGACCCAGGCGATGAACATTTTCGGCATCTCGCCGTGGATTACATTCTTTACCGTGACCGCGCTGCTCACCGGTATCGTCATCACCGGCCGCTACTGGACGTTTGAAAAAATCACGCTTTTCTTCTGCCTGTTCAATCTGGTTTATATCCCCGCCGCAATCTGGGCGATGCACACCGGCAACGTCAAGGAAGGCTGGGGTGCGGCCGGCCGGGGCTTTTATCATCCGGACTTCGCGTTCGGCATGTCCGGCGTGGCCTTGCTCACGCTGATCATGGCGAACATTGGCACGACTATCACGCCGTGGCAGATTTTCTTCCAGCAATCCGCCGTGGTGGACAAGGGAACGGACATCAAGGACGTTAAATACGGGAAATTCGACACCTTCTTTGGCTCGTTTCTGACCTGTCTCGTGGCGGCATTCATCATCATCGCCACGGCGGCGGTATTCTTCTTCAACCCCGCCAATCCCAGCCCGACCGCCAAGGCCAGCGTCCACTCCACCACCGGCCCGTGGACGACCGTTGACCCATCCTTCCAAACTTGGCGCGATATGGATTCAGCAGCCAAGACCGCCACCGCGATGCCTGCCGTGATGCCCAACCGGCATTGGGGCGAGTGGGCCAAGACGCTCTTCGCCATCGGCCTGTTCGACGCCGGGTTGCTGGGCGCGCTGTGCATTTCGCTCGCCACAAGCTGGGCCTTGGGCGAGGTCTTCGGCTGGGCGCATTCACTCAATCGCGGCGTTCGCGAAGCGCCGTGGTTTTACGTCGCCTACGTGCTGATGCTGATGTCGGCCGGCGTCGTCTCATTGATCGCCAGCATTGATTTGCAGAATATCATCACCATTTTTGTGCAAGTGGTGGCGGTGACGTTGATGCCGGCGGCGCTGACATTTCTGATTTTGCTGCTCAATGACAAACCGCTCATGGGCGACCATGTCAACACCCGCTGGCAGAACATCGCCAACTGGAGCATCACCATTTTCGTCATCGTCATGTCCACGGCCTACGGCATTTCCGTGCTGTTTCCGGAATGGTTCGGCGCGGGAAATTAAATGGAGCTTTCCATGAATAACGCCAAAGAAAACAAACCCGGCACGCCGGCGGAATTTGAACCGTTTCAACTCCTGTATTTCTCCAGGTTGCTCGGCTGCCGGGTTCGCCACGACAAAACCAACAAAAAGAACGGTCGTCTCACCGATCTGGTCTTCCGGCTTTCCGAACCGTATCCCGAAGCGGTCGGGATTTACATCGAACACGGACGCGGCTTGCCGACGGAATTGGTTCCGTGGGAAAAAGTGGTGCGAATCGAAGACGAAACCATTTTCATCACGCCGGCCGGGACCGGCGCGCCTTACCCGCCGTTCGTGGACCAGAAGGGCTGGATTATGCTCAACGAACATCTAATGGGGCAAACGATTCTGGATACCGACGGACGGCGCACCGAAGTCGTCAACGACGTACACCTGCTTTTTTCCAAAGGCCGGATGATTCTGGTTCACGTGGACATTTCGTTCAATGGCTTTCTCCGCAAGTGGCATCTGGAAAAATTCGTGTCCGCCAAGGACCAGTTGATTTCTTGGCGTTACGTCCAGCCGCTCTCGGTGGAAGATCATACCAAGGACATCGTGACGCTTTCGGTCGCCCGCGAACAGGCGCTGGAATTGCCCGGCGAAGACCTGGCCGACGCGCTGGAAGTTTTGTCCGGCGACGAACAGCAGGCCATGTTCGCGGCGCTCGACCCCGAAAAGGCCGCCGAGGTGCTCGTCGAAGCTGAACCGCGCGCCAAGCGGCAACTCATCGCTTTCCTGCGTGAGGAACGGGCGCGGGCGGTGCTGGCCAAGTTGTCCGTGCCACAAGTCGCCGACCTGTTCTCCGATTTACCCCACGAAAAAGTTACCGAACTGATGAAATGCCTGCCGCCGGAGCGGGCGGCGCGCATCAATGCCGTCATGACCGACGCCGACGTGCCGGCCTCGACGCTGATGAGTGACCGGTTTCTCGCGTTTTCCAAGGAAACAAAAGCTCGCGAAGTTTTGGACTTGCTTCGTTCCACTCCGTGCGACCGACGGAACATTTCCTATCTCTACATCGTGGCGGACGAACAAAAGATGCTGACCGGGCTGGTGGACTTGCGCGACCTAGTCACCGCTTCGCCCGACGCCAGCCTTGGCGATTTGATGATTGCGCCGGTGGTTACGGCGGAGCGTGACGCCTTGCGCGAGGATTTGAAGGCCATGTTTGCCAAATACCAGTTCCGCATGTTGCCGGTGGTGGATACGCAGGAGCATTTGCTCGGCGTGGTGCGCTTCAAGGACCTGATGAAAGGCGCGAAACTCGAATACCAGATTTAATTTATGGCGCGTATAAAAACAACCCGGACCGTCAAAGCCGCCTTGTGGACGTTGCGCATTTATTTGCTGATTCTGCTGACGCTCATCGGCATCAAATTCGCGCGTGTCTTTTCCAGCACACAAAAGCCGGACGCCACCAGTTCCACTCCGGCGACGATTGTGCCCGCCTCGACCAACCCGCCAGTCATTCTTAAGAAAACTTCAGCGAGTCTTCAGTAAGCTTCCGACAACCACGGCTAT
>Ga0326728_10014761_pt1 | contig 16454 bp, 14 predicted proteins | sample MB3enrmetagenome_FD_207602 | JGI IMG/M metagenome (GOLD analysis project Ga0326728, IMG submission 207602) | Lab enriched peat soil microbial communities from McLean, Ithaca, NY, United States - MB31MN | ecosystem: Environmental > Terrestrial > Soil > Wetlands > Peat | place: USA: New York...
CTACAGTGAAAACGTCAACTCAGTCAGAAAAACGATGGAAACACTTGTGGATCTTGGCAAACAAGGCATTGCAATCTCTGGAGAAACTTATCAGTCTCGGACAGTCTTTATGTTTACAAAACTAAATGACCTTAAGCCAGCAATGATAGAAGAAGCAACAAAAAATGCCAGAGCAGTGGCAGAAAAGTTTGCTCAAGATTCGAAGAGTAGACTCGGGAGAATCAAAACCGCTTCGCAAGGTCAATTCTCTATCGAAGATCGTGATAGTAGCACCCCATATGTAAAGAGGGTAAGGGTTGTTTCAACAATAGAATACTACTTATCAGATTGAAAGGGATTATTCATGCCCAACGTGACGGCTGCATCGGACCGGGAGCTTCGCCCCCGGCCGCTGATCCGTCACGTTGAAGAGAAAAAGGGAGAAAAAGGGGACAGATTTATTTTTCATATTGCGTTCTACAATGCTCAGAAAATAAATCTGTCCCCTTTTTCCTTCCGCTACGCGCCGCGAGCAACTGAACGCGACCGTTAGCAGGAGAACATGATAACACTATACAAGTACAGGCCCTTTAATGACCATCTTAGACCTGTCATCATAGCTCAAAAAATATGGTTTCCAGCAAGAGCCAAGCTCAATGACCCAGAGGACTTGCTGCTAAATCTTATTAATGACGTGGATGCTGATACTTACCGTCAGTATTTGCTGAAGAGAGCTGAAGTGGAATCGTGGTCGGGCAAACTTCTTAAGTACAACCTCAAGAAGGCTTTTGCCAAGAGGGGTGATCTAACCTCGGCAGCTAGAAGAAAGATAGCCCAATCCCAAACTCTGCTTCAGAAGCACTTCGATAGTCTCGGCATTCTATCCCTGTCGGAACTCGAAGATAGCCCTGTCCTCTGGGAGAGGTATGGGGATCAGGAGAAAGGCGTGTGCATGGTTTTCAAACTGGAGTTATCTGAACATCTCCTGAAAGTGGTGTATGAAACCCCACGACCCCAACCAAGGCTCAGTACGCTACTGCTTAGTGCTGACGCTGACAAGGAGCTGATAAGGGTCTTGAACACAAAGACCACCAAATGGAGTGATGAATCAGAGTGGCGCTACTTTGTCAGAAACGGCAACACCGAATTCGAATTCCTTGGAGTTGTAGAGACGATAAGACTGGGCAAGAAAATGCCTGATGCAAACCGCCAAACAGTCGTGGAATGGGCCAAAGCTGCGGGACGGACGATCCACGTTGTCCCTCAGCCCGATGTTGCATAATGAAGAATGATGAAATCAGGAAATCATCGCTCTTTACGGCTTTTTCCTTTTCCCTGCATACCGGATCTGGTCTTCTGATATAATCGCGGTAATAAGGTCGTGGGGCACGACATCGAAGGCCGGGTTGAACACGCAGACATCAGGTGCAGCCCTTTTCCCCTGGAAGCACATCACTTCATCGGCATCGCGCTCCTCGATCGGTATGTCGCTGCCTGTGGGCATGTCAGGGTCAAAGGTGGACCGGGGAGCAGCGATATAAAACGGTATGCCGTGGGCATGGGCAAGCACTGCCAAAGAATAGCTGCCCACCTTGTTGGCCGCATCCAGGTTGCGCGCGATCCTGTCCGCGCCCACGATCACGGCATCGATCCGGCCGAGCTTCATGAGCCAGCCTGCGGCATTGTCGGTTATCAAGGTGCAGGGGATGCCCTCCTTCATGAGCTCATAAGCGGTGATCCGTGCCCCCTGGAGCAGGGGCCTGGTCTCATCCGCGTATACCATGGCAAGCTTGCTCTGCTCGCTCAGCTTCCGTATCACGCCCACTGCGGTGCCCATGCCTCCTGTGGCGAGGGAGCCTGCATTGCAGTGCGTGAGGATCGAATACGCCCTGCCCTCTTCGAACAGGCCTGCGCCCAGCAGCGACATGGCCTCGTTTGCAGCGATCTCTTCCTCCCAGATGGCATCGGCCTCCTCCTTTAGCGTTTCTGCCAGACCGCCTGATCCAACATTCTTGATCGATTCGAGACACCGTTTTACTGCCCATGCAAGGTTCACCGCAGTGGGCCGGGCACTGATGAGGGTCTCCGCGGCATGTGTTACCCCTTCCCTGCCTCTGCCTGCTGCGAGCACGAGGCCGTACGCAGCGGCTATGCCTATTGCGGGCGCCCCGCGCACGGCCAGGGTTTTGATGGCGAATGCCACGTCGTCGGGAGATGTGCATGCCATCCAGGTCTCCTCGATGGGAAGGCGCCTCTGATCGAGGATGAAAAAGGTGTTGTCTTCGAAATAGAAAGGCTTGATCATAGGTTCAGGAATTCCCGGCTAGGTATGTCTTTTCTGAGCTGTGCGATTTCATGCATGGCACGCTCGCGTATCGCGCGGGCAGGCGGGAGATCAACAACGATCTTGCCCTTGTCCATGACCTTCATGATTAAAGATTCCATGGTGCCTTTGCACTCACACTGCCTCGTATTCCCAAGGGGTACCACAGAATCCTTCATGCATTGTCTGCATCGCAGCACATCCTTTTTGCCGGAGCTCTTGCCCCGCTTCGCATAAGGCCTTCCCTGAACCTCGACGATGTCCATGGAAAAGTCGAGTGTTGCCGCAGAGGATATCTGGGTGCCCACCCCGAATGCATCCACCACATCCTTCAATAAAAGGATGGCTTCAAGGTCAAGCCCTCCGGATGCGAAGAGCTTTACATGCCCAAAGCCCCTGAGGTCCAGCTCCCACCGCACCTCTTCCATCAGGGCCTTATAATCGCCCCTCCGTGATGCCGGCGTATCGAGGCGCACACCCTGGAGCCTCTCGCCCATGGCCTCTGCCACCCTGAGCGCCTCGAACTTCTCGTCCTGAAACGTGTCTATGAGAATGATCCGCGGAACATCGGGCTCTATAACCTCATCAAAGGCAAGGGCCGCCTGAAGGGTATCGCCCATCTGGAGCATGAGGGCATGCGGCATAGTGCCCATGGGCTTTTCTCCGATGAGGCGCGCGCTGGCAACGGTTGCCACCCCGTCGCAGCCGCCTATGAAGGCGGCCCTCTCCACCATGGGCGCGATTGAAGGATGCATGCGCCTGGCGCCAAAGCTGATGAGGCCCTTTGCACCGCATGCCGCCTTGCACCTCGATGCCTTGGTGGCGATGCCGGACGCCTGGCACAGGCAGCCCAGGATTGCGGTCTCCAGGGCCCCGAATTCAAGGTAATCCCCCTCGATGGCCATCACCGGTTCGCCTGCAAAGAACACGCTCCCTTCGGGCATGGCATGGACAGTTGCCTTTTTGCCTTCAAGCAGCACACAAACCTCTTCGAGCCCTGCAAAGATCCCCCAGCCATACCTTGGGTCAGGGTAAGACTTCATGAAGATCTCCATGCACACGTGTTTGGACCCGCCCTTTGCCCGCAGCACCTTCTCGGTGCGCAGGAAATAGACATCGGTGACATCGCCTGCCCTCACCTGTGCCGTATCGGCTATGTGCAGATTCTTCACGGCTCTAAAAGCTCCTTTACGATATTCCCTGCAACCTTGGGGTTGGCCTTGCCCTTGCTGGCCTTCATGACCTCTCCGACGAAAAAGCCCAGCAGCTGCGTCTTGCCTGCACGGTATTGGGAGGATTCCTTGGGGTTGGCCTCGATGATCTTTTTGATGAGATCTTTGAGCGCGCCCTCATCGCTTACCTGTTCGAGGCCGCGCTCCTTTATGATGTCCGCGGCGCTCTTCCCGGTATCGGCCATCTCGGTGAAGATCTCCTTTGCCATGAGGCCCGATACCGTGCCTTTTTTCAGGAGGTCCACGAGACCAATGAGCATGGAGGGCGTCACCAGAAGGTCTTTGATGTCGATTGCTTTTTCATTGAGGACCCGCATGACCTCGGTCATGATCCAGTTGCTGATCTCCTTGGGCGAATCGAGGAGATGGACGCACTGCTCGAAATAATCGGCCAGGTCTAAAGTCTGGGTGAGCTGGTCCGCGTCATAGGCAGGAAGGCCGTAGAGCTCCATGAAGCGCTGCCGTCTTGCAGCAGGCAGCTCGGGCAGTGTATCTTTCATCCTTTCCACCCACTCATCACCAACGATTATTGGGATGAGGTCGGGCTCGGGGAAATAACGGTAGTCATGGCTCTCCTCTTTGGACCGCATGGAAAAGGTCTTCCCCAGAGAGGTGTTCCACAGTAAAGTCTCCTGCTCGACCTCCCGGCCGGATTCTAAGAGACGTATCTGCCGCTCGATCTCATAGTCCAGGGCCCTCTGCACGTTTTTAAAAGAGTTCATGTTCTTGAGCTCGGTACGTGTCCCGAGAATCCCTGCACCCTTTTTCATGACCGATATATTCGCGTCACACCTCAGGGAGCCCTCTTCCATGTTCCCGTCACAGATCTTTAGGTACATGAGGATCTGGCGCAACTCTTTGAGATAGGCTACGGCCTCCTGTGCCGTCGATATGTCGGGCTCGGTCACGATCTCCAGCAAAGGTACGCACGCACGATTGAAATCGATATAGGACAGCGGCTCTTTCTCGTCATGAATGCTTTTTCCTGCATCCTCTTCCATGTGGATGCGCCGTATGCCGATCCTCTTTTTTGAGCCGTTCACCTCGATATCGAGGTGGCCGTTGCTGCAGAGCGGATTTTCATATTGCGTGATCTGGTAGCCCTTGGGCAGGTCGGGATAAAAGTAGTTCTTCCTGGCGAACACATTCCTGTTTTCTATGGTGCAGTTCAGCGCCAGTCCAAGCTTGATGCCGGAGTCCACGACCTTCCTGTTCAGAACGGGCAGGACCCCGGGCATGCCCATGCAGACCGGGCATGTGTTCGTATTGGGATCGAGTCCGAAGGCTGCGGAGCACGGGCAGAAGATCTTGGAGTTCGTCAGGAGCTGGGCATGAACCTCGAGTCCCATGACCGACACGTAATCGCTCACGGTTTCACCTCATGAAATTTTGTATGGTCCTGGAATGTGATGCCTGCACCGAGTATAATATGGTCCATGAATGCGGGCGCCATGAGCTGTATCCCGATGGGCATCCCGTTGTCGCCGAACCCGCAGGGGATGCTCAAGGCAGGGATGCCTGTCAGGTTGGCCGGTATGGTGTAGATGTCAAGGAGATAGATGCTCAAGGGGTCATCCAGCATCTCGTCGAGACCGAAAGCGGTCACCGGAACGGTCGGGCCTGCGATGATGTCGCAAGACTCAAAGGCCTTGCGGAAATCTTCGACAATAAGGGTCCTGACCTGGGAGGCCTTGCGGTAGTACGCATCATAATAACCGGCGGACAAAGCATAGGTGCCGAGCATGATCCTGCGCTTCACCTCGCTGTTGAACCCTTTCGCCCTGGTCTCGCAGTACATCTCGAAGAGATCTTTGTCATCGCCGTGCCTCGTGCCGTACCTCACCCCGTCATACCGTGCGAGGTTGGAGCTCGCCTCTGCAGGGGCGATGATATAGTACACCGCGACCCCATACCTGATGCGGGGAAGGTCAACGGGGACGATTTCCGCTCCGAGCTCCCGGAAGACCGAGACGGCAAACCGGACCGAACGCTCCACATCGTGCGAAAGTCCTTCTGCAAAAAAGATATCCGGCAATCCTATCCGAAGCCCTTTCATATCGATCCCGTCGAGCGATGTTGCCGCATAGTTCTTTGGTACACAGGTGGAGTCCCGCTTGTCATATCCCTTGATGGCATCGTACAGGATCGCCACATCCCGGGCGCTGCGGCCCATCGGTCCGATCTGGTCAAGGGATGAGGCAAATGCCACCAGGCCGTAGCGGGAGACCGTCCCGTATGTGGGCTTCAACCCGGTAATGCCGCAGAAGCTTGCCGGCTGGCGGACCGAGCCGCCCGTGTCGGAGCCGAGGGCCACATCGCACAAGCCTGCAGCCACGGCGGCGGCCGACCCTCCGCTGGAGCCGCCGGGGGTCTTCTTCATGTCCCATGGATTTCTGGAGGGGCCGATGTTGCTCGTGTTCGTGGTGGAGCCCATGGCGAACTCATCCATGTTGGTCTTGCCCAGGATGACCGCACCGCGCGCCTTAAGCCGTTCGATCACATGGGCGTCATAGGTGGGTATAAAACCTTTCAGGATATCGGACGAGCAGGTCGTGCGTATCCCTTTCGTGCATATATTGTCTTTGACCGCAACGGGTATGCCCTGGATTAGGTCCTCATCCCCCCACTCAATAGCCTTACCCGAAATTACGGCCTGCCTTAAGGCACCTTCTTCGTCCACGGTGACAAAGGAATTCAGAGTATCCTGCCTGATCCGGCTCAAGAGTTTTTCCACATGCCTTTCCGGCGACATGTCATTTTTCCGGTAGATTCGGGCCGTATCCAACATGGGTGCTCCCTATTCTATCACCTTGGGGACAACAAAGGCGTCATCATGTACCCGGGGTGCGTTGCTCAATGCATCATGCCTGGATTGAGACGGTGATGCAGAGTCCTCCCTGAGGGCATTTGTCAGGGCATGTGCATGGAATGTAGGTTCTACTCCCGTGGTTTCGACTTCCTTGAGCAAGTCCATATAATCAAGGATAGAGCTCAACTCTCTTTGGAACCTTAAGAGTAATTCCGGCTCAAGCTTGAGCCGTGCGAGACGGGCAACATGCAAGACTTGTGATTCTGTAATCTTCACCTGGACTCCCCTTGATCCGGTTTATTGACAATAAGCATATATAATAGAGAAGTAATATTCTCAAGGACAGGGTTATCATTGAAAATCGTCTAAAAAACAATTGATAATTTTCTATATATTTTTTATACTATATAGTTATGGTTCAAGGGCACTTTTAAATCTTTTATTGCAAGGAGGAACCCCATGGTGAAGTTTGAGGAAAAATCCATCCCGGCCGTCTTCCATAATCGTTCGGAGCAATATGGGCAAAGGGCTATCGTCGCCTATAAAAACATCAACGGCGTGTATGAAGACATCTCATGGAACAAGTTGAACGAGATGGTATGCAGCCTCGGATACTTTCTTATCGGGAGGGGAGTCCAACCCGGCGATAAAGTCGCCCTGTTCTCCCCGAACCGTTATGAGTGGTGGGTGACTGACCTGGCCATCCTGTCTGTGGGGGCGGTGAATGTTCCGATTTACGCCACGAACTCCGCCGAGGAGTCACGGTATATCATCGAGAACTCAGACGCGAAGATGTGCTTTGTCGCGACCAGGGGGCATATGGAAAAGATCCTCGAAGTCAAACCCAAGCTCCCGAACCTCAAAGAGGTGATCATCTTCGATCCGCTGGAAAAGCCGGTCGAAGGGGTTATCGAGCTGAAGACGGCCCTCGCGGAGGGTGCGAAGAGCCCCAAGGTAAAGGATTTCGATGACAGGATTCATTCCATCAAGGCACAGGATCTCGCCACCATCATCTATACATCGGGCACAACCGGTCCGCCGAAGGGTGTCATGCTTTCGCACGACAACTTCTTCGCCAACGTAAATCAGATCTTCAATGTCGATCCGGAACTCTTCAAGAGGGCCGATGAGCTCACCTTCCTCTCTTTCCTGCCGCTTGCCCATTCCTTCGAACGGACCTGCGGGTACTACACGCCGATGTCCTTCGGCATGAAGGTATACTTTGCCGAGGACTTTGCCAAAATCCTGGAAAACTTCCAGGAGGTGAGGCCGGTATGTATCGTGAGCGTGCCGAGGCTCTATGAGAAGATCCATTCGGGCATTGTAGCAAAGGTCGCCACCGCCCCGCCTGTGAAAAAGGCCCTTTTCAACTGGGCAATGGGTATCGCGGCGCAGAACCTTCCGTATATCTGTAATGAAAAGCCGAGGACCGGCTGGTACGCATTCAAGTACAACCTTGCAAACAAGATAATCTTTTCAAAGCTGAAAAACGCGCTCGGTATGGACAGGCTCGAGTTCGCCTTCTCCGGAGGCGGGCCCTTGTCCGTTTCCGATGCGGAGTTCTTCCTCGGCATGGACATCAAGGTGATAGAGGGCTTCGGCCTCACCGAGACCACACCGGTCACCAATGCGAATAATCGCCACAAGATCAAGCCCGGCACGGTGGGCCCTGCCGTGAAAGACACCCTTGTCAAGCTTGGAGAAGGCGGAGAGCTGCTCATCAAGGGCCCGCAGGTCATGATGGGCTACTACAAGAACGAGGCCGCCACAAAAGAGGCCTTCACCGCAGACGGTTTCTTCAAAACGGGTGATATTGCAGAGATAGATTCCGACGGTTATGTAAAGATTACGGGCCGCATCAAAGACATCATCGTCACCTCCGGCGGCAAGAACATCTCCCCGCAGAACATTGAGAACAGCCTGAAGGCTTCAAGATATATCGAGCAGATCGCGGTGATCGGCGATAATCGGAAATATCTTTCAGCCCTTGTGGTCCCGGCATTTACCGAGCTTGAGGGATGGGCAAAGGGAAACGGTTTGGGGTTCACCTCCCGGAAAGAGCTCCTGGAAAACGCCAAGGTGAAAGACCTTTATGCCAGGGAAATCGAAGAGAACATGAAAGACTACGCCCGGGTGGAGCAGATCCGCAAGTTTGCCCTGCTCGAAAAGGAGTGGTCACAGGAGACCGACGAACTGACTCCGACGCTCAAACTCAAGCGCAGGGTTATAAACCAGAAATACAACAGCATCATCGAGAGCCTGTATCCTCCCGAAGACTAGCACGGCAATGCAGGGGGGACGGAGGAATGACCCGTCTCCCCTGCATTGCCTTTTTCATAACCTTCTTTCCCATTGAAAAAAATTATTACATCTATTATATTAAATAAATATCAGAATCGTGCTTGAATCAATACTCTTTTGAGGAGGGTTATCAATGGCTGAATTTAAAGAAACATCTATGGGCGCAATCTTCCAGAACCGGGTCCAGAAATACGGTGACAAGACCCTGGTTATCTACAAAAACAAACAGGGTGTCTGGGAAGAGATCTCCTGGAACAAGCTCAACGAGATGGTGCGTAATCTCGGTATATTCCTTATCAACAAAGGGATCCAGCCCGGCGACAAGGTCGCACTCTTCTCACCGAACCGGTACGAGTGGTGGGTGGCGGACCTTGCCATCATTTCCATCGGCGCGGTAAACGTACCGATTTATTCCACCAACTCGCCGGAAGAGTGCAGGTATATTATTGATAATTCAGATGCCAAGATGTGCTTCGCAGGCGCAAAAGAGCATATGGACAAGATCCTCCAGGTAAAAGGAAAGCTCCCGAACCTGGGTGATGTCATCATCTTCGATGAGCTCGAAAAGCCCATAACGGGTGTGATTACGTTGAAAGATGCACTGAATGAGGGCAAGGCCGCCAAAAATAGGGACGATTTTGACAAGATGCTCAAACCCATCAACATCGAGGACGTGGCCACCATCATTTATACATCGGGTACCACGGGAAACCCCAAGGGGGTCATGCTCACCCATAAAAACTTCGTATCCAACGTGAACCAGCTCAATGATGTAGACCCCGATTTCTTAAGCGGTGACCACATGTTCCTCTCTTTCCTCCCCCTGGCCCACTCCCTCGAGCGGACCGTCGGCTATTACAGCGCCATATTCCTGGGCCATAAAGTGGCATTCGCCGAGAGCACGGAAAAGCTCCTGGAGAACCTCAATGAGATCCACCCCACCTTCATGGTAAGCGTGCCGCGTATTTACGAAAAGGTCCATTCCGGCATCAACGCCAAGGTTGCAAAGGCGCCGCCCGTCAAAAAGGCGCTGTTCAACTGGGCCATGGGTATAGCCAAGGATAACTTGCCCTATATCTGCAACAACAAGGAGAGGACCGGCTGGTTCGCCTTCAAATATAACCTCGCTGACAAGCTCATATTCAGCAAGCTCAAGGCAGCACTGGGCATGGACAGGCTGCAGGGCGCCATGTCGGGCGGCGGTCCTCTGTCGGTGTCCGATGCCGAATTCTTCCTGGGCATGGGCATCAGGGTCCTCGAGGGGTTCGGCCTCACCGAGACTACACCGGTCACCAACGGCAACAAACCGAAAAAGATCAAACCCGGCACCGTGGGTCCCGCATTGAAGGATACCATCATCAAGATCAGTGAAGACGGAGAAATCCTCATCAAGGGCCCCCAGGTCATGAAGGGATATTACAAGAACGAGGCCGCCACCAAGGAGGCCTTTACCTCGGACGGATTTTTCCGCACCGGTGATATCGGTGAGATCGACGCCGACGGCTACATGAAGATTACAGGACGCATCAAAGACCTCATCGTCACCTCGGGCGGCAAGAACATCTCACCTCAGAATATCGAGAATGCACTTATGACCTCGCGCTATGTCGAGCAGGTGGCGGTCATCGGTGACAACAGGAAATACCTCTCCGCATTGATCGTACCCTCGTACGCCTCACTGGAATCATGGGCAAAGGACAATAACATCACTTTCACAGGCAGGAAAGACCTGATCTCCAAGCCTGAGGTCCTCAAGCTCTATGAGAATGAACTTGTCGAGTATATGAAGGACTATGCCCGGGTAGAGCAGATCAGGAAATTTACCCTGCTCGAGTCCGAATGGTCCCAGGACACCGGAGAGTTGACCCCCACCATGAAGGTCAAGAGAAAGGTGATCAACCAGAAATACGGATCTCAAATCGAAGCCATGTATCCTCCTGAATAATGCGATCAAGCTTCTGTAAAAAGGCGGTGAGGAACACCCTCACCGCCTTTTTTCTTGATTATCGGAGCACCTTGAAAGACATTACGTCCGGGCAGCCAACACCGCTGCCCCGATGGCCCCGTTTACCTGTGCGAGATCGTTGACCTCTATCAGTGATCCGAACTTTTTCTCAAGCGCCTTCACCACGCCGATGTTCTTGGCCACACCGCCTGTCATCATTATGGGAGATTGGGCCTTAACGCGCTGGGCCATGGCATAAATGCGTGAGGCCACGGAATCGTGGATACCTGCAATAATGCTCTCCCGGGATTCCCCGCGGGATATGAGCGAGATCACCTCCGACTCGGCGAATACCGTGCATATGCTGCTGATCCTGGATGGATTTGCCGACTTCAGCGACAGTGCACCGAAGTCGTCAAGGTTCACCTCCAATGCCCTTGCCATGACCTCCAGAAAACGACCGGTACCGGCTGCACACTTGTCGTTCATCACAAAGTCCTTCACCATGCCGGATGCATCTATCACAAGGGCCTTACTGTCCTGGCCGCCCACATCGATGACGGTCCTGATGTCGTGATTTAAGAAATGCGCACCTGCACCATGGCAAATGATCTCGGTCATGGCCTTTTGAGCAAAAGGCACACTGTTCCTGCCATAACCTGTGGAGATGATCCTGCTGATGGAAGATGCCTCAATGGAAAGCTCTGCAAGCAATTCATCAAATACCTTTCTTGCAGCTTCTTCCACATTGTACCCGGTAAAGATCACCTTGGTGCCGAGAATGGAATTATTATCCATGACAGCAGCCTTGGTAGTGATGGACCCTATGTCGATGCCTGCGGAACGCATATGGTTGTTGTTCATTTAGATTGCAGTGGCTCCACCGTCCACGAGAATGGTCTGTCCTGTGATGAAATCCGCGGCATCGGATGCCAAAAAGAGTACCGGATGCACGACATCTTTCGGCTCTGCAATACGGCCTAAAGGTATTCCCTTGACTATTTGCTCACGGATGATGTCACTCGACCAGAAGGGCTTGCTGAATTCGGTTTTCACCATCGAAGGCGCCACGGCATTGACCTGGATGCCGTACTGGGCAAGCTCGGCAGCCAAAACTTTTGTAAGCATCTCAACCCCGGCCTTGGCAATGCCGTATATGCCCATGGCAGGAGATGCCTTCCTGCCTGCAATGGATGAGATGCTCACGATCTTGCCCTTTTTCTGATCCCGCATGATTCTTGCAGCCCGCCTCGAGCAGAGGAAAGTCCCGCTGAGATTCGTATCCATGATCTTTTGCCATATGGCGATCTCGGTATCGGCGATATCAGGGGTGAGGAGATTCATTCCCACGTTGTTGATGAGGGCATCGACCCTTTTGAACTTGGCGGTTATTACATTGAACATCTTGTCGACATCTTCTTCCCTGGCGATATGGGCGCTTATCGCGATCACCCTTTCTCCGGCATCAATGGTTTCAAGGGCTGCATCCAGGGCCTCCTGCTTCCTGCCGCATATGGCGACCTTGGCCCCCTGGTTGACCAGCTCCTTGGTCAATTCCAGCCCGATTCCCCGGCTACCGCCCGTCACGACAAATACCCTGTCTTCGAGTCCATAGCTGATCATACCCATAGTGATACCCCCTACCCCTTCTTCTGTTTGATGATCTCCATGAATGCATCGATGCGGGTGCTTGCCTGGCTTTCGGAAAAGCTCCGCTCATCCACCATATGCGACTCCAGCATCATGCACGGGATACCCTTTTGATCTTGGATCATCTTTTGGATATCATACTGGCCGAAGGAATACGGTTTGCAGCTCCTGTTGGAATGCATCACCATGCCGTCGACCTCGTACTTGTCTATCATCTCAAAGATGGTCTTCGCCATCTCGTCAATGCCGATGTTGAGGTATATGCGGGTGTAGGCCTCGGCCATGGAGTCAAAGAAGTTGTTCTCATCAATATACTTCATTGAGCCGCACCAGGCGGTTGTATAGGTGTCGGCCACAAGGCAGGCGTCATGGGATGCGAACGTATCCGAGAGCCATTTAAGACGGTACCACACGGGCAGATTATCCCAGAGGAGCCTGTACCTCTCGTTCGGCAGTGCCCAGATACCTTGTTCGACGCGTTCATTCATCTCTGCAAGGAGCTCTTTATAGAAGTCCACAACGGTCTTTGTCCCCCGTAAGGTAACGATGAGGGCCAGGAAGAAGAAGGCATCGAAGGCCGTCATGGGAGCGGGCTTATGCGCAGCCGTATCGAGCACGGCCTGCCAGAGCCGCTGGCCTTCTATGGAAAGCCGCCCTACTTCCATGCTCCTCTCCGCATCGAAGGGCTTTTTGCACGTCTGTTCGAGAAAGGCAACGTATTCATCGAGCTGTTTGCGCACATATTTCTTCGCCACATCCGGAAACTCGGTATGGCAGAAGGGTGTATCGAAGATGAAGAGCGGCACATTGAAATAGCGGGCATGCACCTCATACCATTTGAGCACGGTCCCGCAGATGTTGTTGCAGCAGATGAGCATGTCGGGCTTCGGCAGGCCGCCGATGGGCCCGCCGTTCTCCCGGGCGCAGGCAATGTCCGCCCTTGCATATGAGCACAGGTCGGTGCTGTAGCCCAAAGCCTCCGCTTTCTCACAGAGATCGCTCCCCATGTGGGAGGCCCCGATCATTGCACCATAGTTCTCGGGATAGACCGGTATCACGTCCATGACAATGAGCGGCTCAACGGGCCCGCCGCTGGTGATCCAGGCCACCTTCTTTCCCGTCTGTGATGCCGACTTGGCATCGATGTAGTACTCGGTCATGATCTCCCGCATCCGCTTTGCGGATCTGAACTTCCTCATCTTCTTATCAGCATCGGGGGTGCTCATTATCTCACCTCATTCTCTCGCGGCTTTGGGCCGCTCATACTTATAATCCAGTCACTATTCACTCATTAAAGCATCTGCACAAAGGTCTCGAACCGTGTCAGCAACTGCCCCTCGGGCGGGAGCTGGCCTTCGATCTCAAGCAACATGCTGGGTATGTTCTCCTTATCGAGGTACTCCTTGAGATAAGGATAGTCGAAGCTGTGCGGGTCGCAGAACTTGAGCAGGAGGAAGATAACCCCTTGGACCTTATGTCCCTGTGAATATCTCACGAGGTTCTCGCCGCGGCCTGTAACAGAGGAATGCTTGGCCGGACAGATAATCCGGCTGAAATACCTATCGGCGATTGCCGTCATGGGATCGCCCTCTTCTTGAATCGCCCCTTCAAAGTACCTCGAACCTGTGCACAGATCGTCCCATACGACAACCGCCCCTGCACGCTCGAGTAAATCGTATATATCCGGCTGGTCGCAGACACTGCCCACAAGCATGACCCTTTTCCTTGAAACTTTTGTTTCAGGTAGTGAACCCTTGAGCTCCTGCATGAGTTCTTCCAGCATTTGGGCAGCCGTTTCCCGATCGAGGATCATGGATGCCCTGACAACGGCATTCAGGTCGCTGCCGGTTAACAGCGAGGTGTCCTTCGCGTGCAACTCATAAAGGTATTTAAGTGATGAGCGGATGATATTGTATGTGTGTATCGATCTCCTGAGGTCATCATCGGTGATGGTAAGGGAAAAACCCTTCTCAAGATCGGCCTTGAACTTCCTGAGAACATCCTCGAGATACTGCCTGGAGCTCTCGGTCGTAAGCTTGACCGGCAGTACGATATCTGCAAAGAAGCGAAACGCCGTGTTCAACCTCCAGATATCCGACAGCCGCTGGATGGAATCGCATGTATGGGGAAATACCGCACCGTCAAGATAGTCAAGCCTTCCGGAGAGAACATCTGCGAGTGCCCCCCTCACGAGAGAGCAACAGTACGCCTGGAGATGCCTGTCAGCGATGCTGGTGTCATCCTTTGCGCCGAAAAGCCTCATCGGGTGGATGCCCGCTGCATGGATAATCTCTTCCGGGGTATAGGAGCAAAAATATCCAATGCACTTTTTCCCTTGTCCCTTCATTTTCCGGGCATAGCCGTGGGGGTTGGAAGATACCTGCTGGAATTCCTGAATTGACTTCATGTAAGCTCCTTCATCATACCAAGGTGCCTTCAAAGGCATCTGTTATCTACCGAATAGTTAAATACATCAGTGTTTGTGCCGGTTACTATCATATCATACTCTTCATTGTTCTCCTGCACTACTTTTGCAATGACATCATAAATCAATTGCCGGCATATTTGCCCTCGGCACGGAGCCTGGCCTTTTCCTCTTCCTCGAGGGTATTGAAGGCGATTTTACCGACAAGGGTCTTGGGCAGATCGGTCCTAAACTCGATCTCGCGCGGGCAACTCCACTTGAGGAGGTCCTGGCTACAGTGGTCAATGAGTTCTTTCTCCATATCCTTTGATGCCTTGGATGGTTCCTTGAGGACTACAAAGGCCTTGACGCGTGAAATCTGGGTCTTGTCCGGTACGCCGATGACGCAGGCCTGGTCGACTGCCGGGTGTTGCCGAAGGACATTCTCGACCTGTGCAGGGTAGACATTGACGCCGGAGGACTTGATCATGCGCTTCTGACGCAGTTTGAAGTAGAAAAAGCCGTCTTCATCCATGGTGGCAATGTCGCCGGTATGGAGCCATATACGTCCGTCTGCATGTTTCTTAAGCACGGATGCGGTTTCTTCCGGCTGGTCGAGGTAACCAAGCATGACGGCCGGTCCGGCCAGGCAGATCTCGCCTTCCTCACCGAGTGGCGCTTCTTGGGTGGTGTCGACCTTAACCACCTTGGCAAGCATGTCGGGGAAAGGAATGCCTATGCTTCCCTCGCGGTATTCCGACAGGGGTGTGGCCATGATTCCGGTAACCGACTCGGTGAGCCCGTAACCTTCCAAAAGCTTCACGTCTCCGCCCTGGCGCCTTACAATGGCCTCGAACTCCTCCTTAACGGTTCGAGGGAGTGTGTCGGCTCCGCTGAAACAGCCTCGCAGACAGGAGAGGTCGGTGGAGTTGAAGTCCTTGTTATGGTTGAGGGCGTCATAAAGGGTGGGAACACCTATCACGAATGACGGCCTCTTCTTTTTGATGAGTTTGGCCACATCCTCGGGTGTGAATTTGGGCACGAGGATGCTCTTGCCTCCGCCCATGAATGTTGCATTCACACACACACCGAGCCCGAACCCGTGAAATATGGGAAGGATGGCCAGGACGTCGCTTTGCCTTTCATCCATTCCGGCCCAGTGTGCCGTCATGAGGCCCTGGCTGATGAAATTCATGTGCGAGAGCATGATTCCCTTGGGAAAGCCGGTGGTCCCGCCGCTGTACATGATGACCGCCATGTCGTCCGGGTTTGCCGGTACCCTTCCGACACGGTGGTATTTCCGTTTCATCAGATCGCCCCACCATACTACTGCGCTGTCTTGGGTGACTTTTGCGATCTTTCTGCCCAGCGTGAGGTTGAAGCCGATCTTCTTGAACAGCGGCATATAGTCCTGGATCTTGGCCAGGATGAGTGTCTTGCAGGGTGTGTTGTGCATCACCTGTTTGAAATTGCCGTAGAAGGGGTCGATGGTGAGCGCCATAGTGCTCTTGCTGACATTAAGATAGAACTCGATCTCCTTGGGTGGTGAGAGAGGATGGATCATGCTTGCTATTGCACCGAGCTTGTTGACTGCATAGAAGCAGATGATGCCCTGGGGACAAGTAGGCATGGAGATGGTAAGCCGGTCGCCTTTTTTGAGACCAAGGGCTGACAGGGCATCCGAGCAGCAATCGATCTCATCGGAAAACTGCCGGTAGGTGCTGGTATAGTCCATGAAATCATAGGCGATCTTGTCCGGCACCCTCTCCGCGGTCTGCATGAACGCCTCATAGAGGGTCATGCGTGGATAG
>Ga0326728_10014762_pt1 | contig 16453 bp, 9 predicted proteins | sample MB3enrmetagenome_FD_207602 | JGI IMG/M metagenome (GOLD analysis project Ga0326728, IMG submission 207602) | Lab enriched peat soil microbial communities from McLean, Ithaca, NY, United States - MB31MN | ecosystem: Environmental > Terrestrial > Soil > Wetlands > Peat | place: USA: New York...
TGCCCAATGCCACCACGGTCCAGGAAACATGCAGTTGTCCGAAAAACGCGGCCACGGCGATGGCGCCCAGCGTAACGCCGAGCAGGATGGTGACGATGGGAATGTCGCGGTCGGTACGTTCCATGTGCGGCGCTTCGCCGTGGCGGAAGGCGTGTAATGCGATGCCGAACGATCCGGCAACGACGCGCAGCGACTTGAGAATGCCGACCAGTCCGGCGGTCGCGATGGCGCCCACGCCGATGAAGCGCACATAGTTACGGTAAATGTCCGCGGCTGTCATCTGCGAAATGGGGATGGTGGCTGGATACAGGCTGACGTTGCCCATATGGCTTCCGATGAACCAGATCATCGGGACGAGCACGAAGTTCACCAGAACGCCGCCAGCGCAAAAGATCAGGGAAATGCGCAGTCCCATTACGTAGCCCAAGCCGAGGATGAAGCTGACGGCATCGAAATTGAAGACCATGCGCCCGCGCTCGGCCAGCGACTTCACCACAGGGAGGAACTGAAAATTCAGGTACTCTTTCCAGACGTGGAACGTGGTGACAAAGAAGTCGTAAATCCCGGCAATGATGGTGGCCTGAATCAACAGCCTGGCTGGGGAACCGCCTTTCTCGCCAGTCACGAGCACTTCGGTGATCGCCGTGGCTTCGGGGAAGGGGAACTTGCCGTGCATTTCGCGCACAAAGTAGCGCCGCAGCGGAATGAGGAAAAGAATGCCAAGGCAGCCCCCGGCCAGGCAGATGAAGATGGTCTGCACCGGGTGCGGGTCGAGATGGAGAATGTATAGCGCCGGTACGGTGAAGACGGCGCCGGCCACTACGCTGCCAGCAGCGCCGCCCATGCCGGTGATGATCATGTTCTCCAGCAGCGTCGAGCGCCGCTGATACATCCGGGCCAGGCCAATGGCAAGGATAGATATTGGGATCGCCGCCTCCATTCCCTGGCCGACCTTGAGGGCGGAATAGGCCGAAGCGACGGTGAAGATTACGCAAAACACTACACCCCAGAGGATCGACCGTAGCGTGAGTTCCGGCAGCTTCGCCTCTGCCGGTACAATCGGTTTGTAGACTTCACCGGGTTTCAGGGGTTTATACGCATTGTCCGGAAGGGCTTTCGTTTCAATTTCGCTCATGCGGGAACCGTCCTTCGCTTGAGTCTTTCCTAGCTGCAATTACCTTTTACCGGTGCTTGCCGTGCTCTTTCTCGGGAGGAAGGATACTTCACTTCAAAACAGCCCACAGTTCAACACCCCACCCTGCGGGAATCAAGTGCAAAGGTCACGCAACTAGCCCCCGCCACCTCTTTGCAGCCGCCCCCCGCTCTCCGAGTCTGGAGCTTTGCAGCGGCCGCTTTCTGAAGCGGGCGCCGTTTCCGGCGCCTTTGTAGGGCAGCCTCCTACGGAAGTTTCCCCTCGGCTGCTACCGCGCTCTGTTCTTCCATCGGCGCTTGCTGCGTTGTCTCCGCATTCACCCGCACTTCCGTCTCTTGCGCATCCACCACCGCAATCGCCGCGATGTTGACGATCTCCTCGACCTCCGCTCCACGCTGCAGCACATGTACGGGTTTGGACATCCCCATCAGGATCGGTCCAATCGTTTCCTCGCCGCCAATTCGCGCCAGCAGCTTGTAACACGTATTCGCCGAAGTCAGGTCCGGGAAGATCAGCACGTTCGCCCCGCCGTGCAAGCTTGAGAACGGGTACGTCTCCGCGATGATTTCCGGCACCACCGCCGTATCCGCCATCATCTCCCCGTCAATCATCAATGCCGGATCGGCTTTGTGAACCAGTTGCACCGCCTGCCGCACCTTCACTGCCAGCGGGTGCGGCGTGCTGCCAAAGTTGGAAAACGACAGCATTGCCACTCGCGGCGTTACGTTGAACCGCCTCGCCGTTTCCGCCGCGCACAGCGCGATCTCCGCCAGATCCTCGGCGCTCGGCTCGATATTTACCGTGCAATCTGCCAGGAAATAGATGTCGCCGCGCCGTGTCACGAGCGCATATAGCCCGGAGACCCTGTGCAGCCCCGGCCGCGGCTTGATCACCTGCAGTGCCGGCCGGATGGTGTCCGGAAAGTGTTGCGCCACGCCGCCCACCAGTGCGTCCGCGTCTCCCACCTGCACCATCACCGCCCCAAACAGGTTCCGGTTGTTGATCAGTTCCCGCGCTTCCGAGAGCGTCACCCCGCGGCGCTGCCGCAATTCATACAGCGTCTGGATGTACGCCTCCCGCTTCGGCCATGTCGCCGGGTCCACGATCTGGATCTCCGCCATCTCCATGGACAGATCCACCGCCTTTGCGCGAATCACTTGGGTATTCCCGAGCAGTATCGGCTGCGCGATCTTCTCTTCCACCAGGATGTGCGCCGCCCGCAGAATCTTCTCGTGTTCTCCTTCCGGAAACACCACGCGCCGCGGCTTGTTCTGTGCCTTGTGAATGATCAGCCGCATCACCTCGTGCGCCTTCCCCAGCAGTCTTTCCAGCCGCTCGCGATATTCGTCCAGGTTCACCGGCTCGCTCGCTACGCCTGTTTCCATCGCCGCTCGTGCCACTGCCGACGCTTCCCACACGAGCACCCGCGGATCAAATGGTTTCGGAATGATGTATTCCGGCCCAAACCGCATGCGCTCCACTCCATACGCGTGGCACACCGAATCCGGCACGTCTTCCTTCGCCAGTGCCGCCAGCGCCCGTGTCGCCGCCAGCTTCATCTCCTCGTTGATCGCCGTGGCGTGCACGTCCAGCGCCCCGCGGAAAATGAACGGGAATCCCAGCACGTTGTTCACCTGGTTGGGATAATCGGAGCGCCCCGTGGCTATGATCACGTCCTTGCGTGTGGCCACCGCTTCGTCATAGGTAATCTCCGGATCGGGGTTCGCCATCGCAAACACGATCGGCCGCGCCGCCATCGTTCGCAGCATCTCCGGCGTAAACGCGCCCTTCACCGACAATCCCACGAACACGTCCGCGCCCTTCACCGCTTCCGCCAGCGTGCGCCACTCCGTTTTCTGCGCGAACCGCGCCTTGTACGGGTTCATCCCCTCGATCCGGCCTTCATAAATCACGCCTTTCGTGTCCGCCATGAAAATGTTTTCGTGCTTCACTCCCAGCCGCACATAGTGTTCCGCGCACGCTATGCCCGCCGCGCCGCTTCCATTGAACACCACGCGCACTTTCTCGATCGGCTTGCCCACGATCTCCAGCGCATTCACCAGGGCTGCTCCCGAAATGATCGCCGTACCGTGCTGGTCGTCGTGAAACACCGGGATCTTCATCGTTTTCTTCAGCGTCTCTTCAATGTAAAAACATTCCGGCGCCTTGATATCCTCCAGGTTGATTCCCCCGAACGTCGGCTCCAGCAGTTGGCACACCTTGATGACGTCGTCTGGATTCATCGAATCCACTTCCAGATCGAACACATCCACGTCCGCGAATCTCTTGAACAGCACTCCCTTTCCTTCCATCACCGGTTTCCCGGCCAGTGCTCCAATGTTCCCCAAACCCAGCACGGCGGTGCCATTGGACACCACCGCCACGAGGTTTCCTTTCGCGGTGTACTTGAATGCGTCGTGCGGTTCCTGCTGAATCGCCAGGCAGGGCAGCGCCACTCCCGGCGTGTACGCTAGGCTCAAGTCCCTCTGCGTGCGGCACGGCTTCGTCGGCGTTACTTCGATTTTTCCTGGGCGCGCGCCAAAGTGATACGCCAGCGCGTCGGACTTCGTTATCGGCATGTTTTTTCTCCAGACTGCAGGCCCCTAGGCGTGTGGGGAGGCGAGGCGAGTGAATCCCTCGACCTCGAAGGCACGTCGTTCAACTTCCTATCTGATTTCTACCCGTCCAACTAAATCCCAATTCTGCCCGTGGCACAGTCACTCCTGACTGTGCTCTTGGGTCTGTAGTAGCCGATCTTCAGATCGGCCACTCCTCTGACTTACGATCCTATTTCACAACCACGCCCCCGTGTTCAAATACTCATGGATCGCTTTTGCCGCGCGTCTCCCCGCTCCCATCGCCAGGATCACCGTCGCGCTTCCTGTCACGATGTCGCCGCCGGCAAACACGCCTTTTCTCGACGTTCGTTGCGATTCGCCATCCGCCTCAATGTAGCCTCGCTTGTTCGTCTTCAGCCCCGGCGTCGTCGATTGCACCAGCGGATTCGCCGATGTTCCCGTCGCGATGATGGCCAGCGAAAGCGGCACCTCAAACTCCGATCCCGCGATCGGAATCGGCCGCCGTCGTCCTGAAGTGTCCGGTTCGCCCAGTTCCATTCGCACGCAACGCGCTGCTCTCAGCCAGCCTTGCCCATCCTCCAGAAATTCCACCGGATTTGTCAGCACCTGGAAATCGATGCCCTCTTGTTTCGCGTGTTTCACCTCTTCCACGCGCGCCGGCATCTCCGTCTCGCTCCGCCGGTACAGCACGTACGCCCTTTCCGCCCCCAGCCGCCGTGCCGACCGGATCGCGTCCAGCGCCGTGTTCCCCCCGCCAATCACCGCCACATGCTTCCCGCGTAAACTCACCATCGGCTCGTCGTACCGCGGGAATTCGTACGCGTGCATCAGATTGATCCGCGTCAGAAATTCGTTCGCCGAGTACACCCCGTTGAGGTGTTCTCCTGGAATATTCAGGAACACCGGCAATCCCGCGCCCGTGCCGATGAAAACAGCGTCGTAGCCTTCCTCTTCAAGCAGCTCGTCAATCGACACCGTCTTCCCCACCACCACGTTTGTCTCGAACTCCACGCCCATCTTCCGCATGGTGTCGATCTGCTCGCGGATCACCTGCTTCGGCAATCGGAACTCCGGTATCCCGTACACCAGCACCCCGCCAATCTCATGCAGCGCCTCGAACACGTGTACCTGGTGGCCTCTCTGGATCAAGTCGCCCGCCGCGCTCAATCCCGCTGGCCCGCTTCCCACAATCGCCACTTTCTTGCCCGTGGGCGCCGCATTCGCTGCCGGCGGCGCTCCTGCCTTCTGCTCGTAGTCCGCCACAAACCGTTCCAGGTAGCCGATCCCCAGCGAATCCACTTTTTTGTGCAGCAGGCAGAACCCCTCGCAGTGATCTTCCTGTGGACAGACGCGCCCCGTGATCGCCGGCAGCACGTTGTCCTCACGAATCTTTGCCGCCGCCCCCAGGTAGTCGCCCGCCACGATCAGCTTCACGAAATCCTTCACCTTCACGCCTACCGGGCAATAGGTCACGCACGTCGGCTTCGCGCATTCCAGGCAACGCAGCGCCTCTTGCCGCGCCAGTTCCATCGAATATCCCAGGTTCACTTCCGTGAAATTCATTACCCGCAATTCCGCGGCCTGCTCCGGCATCCCCTGCCGCGGTATTTTCATCCGCTCCTTCATCGGCACCGGATTCGCGGAGGCTTCTTTGGCTGGGCTCACGGCTTGCCTCCCGCAATCGTCACCGGCGCCGTCTCCGCCAACTCGCTCCTGCACGCCCCGCGCTGTCCGTCGCCCTCGAAAGTGTGCTGGAATCTCTCCAGCGATTCCTTCTCCGCATCCCGGTACATCCGGTTCCGCCGCATCAACACCCCAAAATCCACCTCGTGCGCGTCAAACTCCGGCCCGTCCACGCACGCAAATTGACTCTTCCCGCCCACCAATACCCGGCAGCCTCCGCACATTCCCGTTCCGTCAATCATGATCGGATTCAGGCTAACGATCGTCTTTATCCCGTGCTCTCGCGTCAGGTCCGCCACCGCTTTCATCATTGGCACCGGCCCCACGGCCAGCACCAGTTGAATCGGCTCGCCCTTGCCGATCAGTTCCCGCAGCTTGTCCGTCACCAATCCCTTTTCCCCGTAGCTCCCGTCGTCCGTCGTGACGTACAGCGCGTCGCTCACTTCCTTCATCTCTTTTTCCAGCAGCACCAACTCCCGGCTCCGCCCTCCCAGTATCGTCAATATCCGGTTGCCCGCTTTCTTCAACGCCGCTGTCGTCGGATATGCCAGCGCCGTTCCCACTCCTCCTCCCAACACCGCCACCGTCCCGTATTTTTCAATCTCCGATGGCTTGCCCAGCGGCCCCACCACGTCCAGTATCGCCTGGCCCTTTTCCAGCCCATTCAACTCGTAGGTCGTCTTCCCCACCGCCTGCACTACAATCTGGATCGTTCCTTTTTCGCGGTCCGAACTCTCAATCGTGATCGGGATGCGCTCGCCCCTCTCGTGCAGCCGCAATATCACAAACTGGCCCGCTTGGTGCTTCTTCGCGATCCTGGGGACATCGATCACAAACCGTTTGATCCCCGGTGCAATGAATTGCGCATCCAAGATCCTGTACATGCCCGCCTTTCCCTCTCCCAGGTTTTCCCCCGCCCTTCACTTCACCACATTCCGCAATTCCACTGCACTACAAGCTCATCGCACCGCCACCGTCTCGTCCATCACTCTTAGCGGCGGCAAAATCTCCGTCCCTTCCGAACCGCCCAACGCCAACCCGATGCTCTCCGGCGCCGTGATCAACGCCCGCTTTCCCCCCGCCTCCAGGTACGCCAGCGCCGCTTCCACTTTTGGCCCCATGCTCCCCGCGGGAAACTCACCGCGCATCAAGTACTCATGCGCCTTCGCCCAGCTCACATGAAACAGCGGCCGCTCGTCGTCCTTCCCGTAGTTCAGGTACACATGCTTCACGCCCGTGGAAAATAGTAGCAGTTCCGCTTCTAAATCCCTCGCCAGCAGCGCCGAGCAGCGATCCTTATCAATCACCGCCTCGCTCCCGCGCAGCCGCCCCGCCCGCCGCACTACCGGAATTCCTCCGCCGCCCGCCGCAATCACCACAAACCCCGCATCCAGGCATGCCCGGATCGCCTCAATCTCATAAATCCTTCGCGGGTGCGGCGAAGCCACCACCCTCCGCCAGCCTCGTCCCGCATCCTCCACCACTTTCCAGCCAAACTGATCGCGCCTCTGCTCCGCCTCTTCTCTCTGGTAGAACGGGCCGATCGGCTTGTCCGGCCGCAGAAACGCCGGATCATCCGCATCCACAATCACCTGCGTGATCAGGCTCACCACTTTTTGCGGCATTCCTTTTTCATACAGCGTGTTGTCCAGCGTTTGCTGCAGCAGGTAGCCCATCGCCCCTTCGGTCTCTGCCCCGCAAACGTCCAGATGCTGTGCCTTCCCCGCTCCTTGCGCCATCTCCGATCGCAGCAGTGCTTCGCCCACCTGCGGGCCGTTTCCGTGGGTCACCACCACGCGGTAGCCCTTCTGCAGCACCGCGCCAATTCCTTCACACGTTTCCCTCGCGTGCGCCTGCTGCTCCTCAAACGTGCCGCGCTCGTTTTCCCGCGTCAGCGAGTTCCCGCCAATCGCAATCACCGCAATCGCTTTCATCGCCTGTCCCACATCTTCCACTTCTCTCACCTTCGCGTCGCTCACAAAAAGACACTGTCATCCCGACCGGAGGACCGCGTCGTTTGCGGTCCGGAGCGGAGGGATCTGATTTCCCCCGCCGCCTCGTGAACCGCAATCTACCTCTTCTTCCCGTTTTCCTCTTCCTGTCCCGCCATCAACGCCAGCAAAATTGCCTTATGCGCGTGCAGCCGGTTCTCCGCCTGTTCCAGCACCACCGACTGTAATCCGTCCACCACCTCGTCCGTCACTTCCTCTCCGCGATGTGCCGGCAGGCAATGCATGAACAGCGCATCCGCCGGCGCCAGGTCCATCAGGTTTTCGTTCACCTGATACCCCGCAAAATTCCGCCGCCGCTCTTCGCTCTCCTTTTCCTGCCCCATGCTTGTCCACACATCCGTGTACACCGCGTCCGCCGTTCCCATCACTTCCTTCGGGTCTTGCACTACGCGGATCTCCGCCCCGGTGCTCGAAGCGTCCGCGCGCGCTTCCATCAGCACGTCCGCATTCGGATCGTAGCCCAACGGGCACACCATCGTGAGGTTCATGCCCACTTTCCCTGCTGCGTGCGCCAGGGACAGCGCCACGTTGTTTCCGTCTCCCACGTACACCAGGTGCAGCCCCTTCAATTCGCCCTTGGCTTCCCGAATCGTCAGCAGATCCGCCACCGCCTGGCACGGGTGCAGCAGGTCCGTCAACGCGTTGATGACCGGCACGCGTGCTTCGTGCGCCATCTCTTCCAGCAACTGCTGCGAAAACGTGCGCACGATCATTATGTCCACCCATCGTGAAAGATTCCTCGCCACGTCGCCCACGCTCTCGCGCTTCCCCAGCCCGATATCTCCCGGCGCCAGGTACACCGCGTGGCCGCCCAATTGTTCAAATCCCACTTCAAACGTCACTCGCGTCCGCAACGATGGCTTCTCGAATATCAGTGCCGCCATCTTTCCCTGCAACGCCGTCACGAACCCTTTGGGATGCGCTTTCACTTCCGCCGCCAGCTTCAGCAGTCCTTCCATCTCTGTGATCGTGATGTCGTGCAACGACAGGAAATCCCGCTTATGCGCTCCCGGTGCGGGCTTCAGATGCCACGGCGTTATTGTCGGCATGGCGCCCAGACGTTTGCGGTACATTGGCGTCTCCTCTCATTCCACCTTCACTTCCACTTCTTTCTGCACGAATCGCCGCATCACTTCCGCCAGCGTCGGCTTTCCGCGTTCCGCCACTTCATACGTCACCCGCAGCGATGGCTGCCCGATCGCCACCACGTGCCGCAAATCAATCGGCGTCGCGATCAGCACATAATCGCACGGTGTCCGCCGGATCGTCTCCTGCAGGTCCGCCAGTTGTTTCTCGCTGTAGCCCATTGCCGGCAGCAGCGCGCCTACGTGCGGGAACTTCACGAACGTGTCGCGAATGCTTCCCACCGCGTACGGCCGCGGATCCACCAGCGTTGCTCCCGCTCTCTGCGCGCCAATCACGCCCGCGCCTAGCGTCATTTCGCCGTGTGTCAACGATGGCCCATCCTCAATCACCAGCACGCGCGTGCCGCGCAGCTTTTCCGCCCCTTCCACCTTCACCAGCGATTCCGCCTCGATGATCTCCGCCTTCGGATTCCGCTGCCGCACGTTTTGCCGCACGATCTCCACCGCCTCCGGCCTCGCCGAATCCACCTTGTTGATCACCACCACGTTCGCCCGCAGTAGGTTCACTTCGCCCGGGTGGTACAGCACCTCATGCCCCGCGCGGTGCGGGTCCGTCACCACGATCTCCAGGTCCGGAAACACAAACGGCGTATCGTTGTTCCCGCCGTCCCAGATAATTACGTCCGCTTCCTTCTCCGCTTCCGCCACGATCGCCGCGTAATCCACTCCGGCATACACAATCGTCCCGCTCTTTACATGCGGCTCGTACTCTTCTCGCTCCTCGATCGTGCACTGCTCGCGGTCCAGGTCGGCCATTTCCGCGAACCGCTGCACCCGCTGCTTCCGCAAATTCCCGTACGGCATCGGATGGCGGATCGCTACCGTCTTCAGCCCCGCCTCTTTCAAGAGTTCCGCCACGCGCCTCGATACCGGGCTCTTCCCGCATCCCGTCCGCGTCGCGCAAACCGACACCACCGGCACCGTCGCCGGCAGCATCGTGCGCTCCGCGCTCAACATCTGAAAATCCGCTCCCGCGGCCAGCGCCCGCGACGCCAGGTTCATCACCTTCACGTGCGATACGTCGCTGTACGAAAACACCGCTACGTTCACCTTCTCGTCCCGGATCAACCGCTCCAGCTCTTCCTCCGGCACAATTGGTATTCCGTCCGGATACAGCGGCCCGGCCAGCTCTTTCGGGTAGTTCCTTCCCGCTATGTCTGGTATTTGTGTTGCCGTAAACGCCACTACGCGGCTCCAGGGATCCTCCCGGTAACACACGTTGAAATTATGAAAATCGCGGCCTGCTGCTCCTAGAATCACAATTCGCTGTTGCATAAAATTACCTCCGGCGAGGAGTCTCGAGGGTCCATTTAGTAAGGAAGGCCCAGGTGCTGAAGTACGTCTATTACAGTCACAGAGCCTGCAAGCCGAAAGCCACCTACATCCGTCATGTCGTTTCACTAATACTCTGCATTTAAATGACTTATGGAAAATGAGAGAAGGGAATTACCCTTCCTAGCCCGCTCTCCTGAGAATAGCGACCCAACCCCTACCCCACCCTGCGCCAATCCACCCACCCCCCTAACTCACTCCATATTGTCATCCCGACCGAAGGCCCGCGTTGTTTGCGGGCCGAAGTGGAGGGATCATGGCTAGACTGTCGCCTGGCGCTGGTCGCTGGCACTATCCTGGTCCAGCGCCGTAGGCGCGAAACACGTTAGCCCAGGGCGTAAGCCCTGGGTGCACGGCGCGCAACGATTCCTAGCGCCGTAGGTGCGGCAGGTCTTTTTCGTGCCGTATAGGAACCGCATATTTCTCGACAACATGGAAGGCCTGGGAGAGATGCGTCGAGAATTGCCGGAGGCAATGTCGGCGGGAGCGGAGAATTGTCGGCGCGCCGACAGTATTAGTTATAATATATAATCAACCAGTATTCGAACATGAGGGAAATTGTGGCGAAATGGGAACCGCGCGCAGAATCAGCAAGTTAGCGCGGTCATTTTCGAATGAAATGAGGCAATTTCGCGCGCGCCACGTGCCGGATTTCGAAATTATGGCCGGCTGTGGTGCGAAAAGAGGCGCGGGATTCGAGTTCGCGAAGACGGACCGGAGTGCCCGAATGGAATCAACACTTATGAAAAACAGGGGGGAGGGTCATCACCACACATGTGGGGCAGATCCTCCGCCGGATTTGAGGTTCTAACCGGGAGATACGAGAAGTGAGAGTTGCTAATGGATGTATAACTGGGGACTCTCGAGCTTCTCGAACGCTACGCGAACTTCCCCTTGCGCCTTCGGCCTGCGCAGCCCGTCAAGGACTAAGAAGAATGCTCCAACCGCCCGAGCACTTAGCGTGTTCCACCCACCAGTTGGACTCGACGATTAAGAGTGCGAGAGTTGCGAAGCCGTACCTGCCAAGCCAACGATTAACATGCCGCCAACAAAAGCCGGAACTGCAAAGCAAATGATTTCGAGTAGACCATACGTTTCGACGGGAATCATGCAGATCAAAAAGGTGCCTCTGATGCTCTGTTCACGAACTGGGGTAAGCGCAATTCGCGCCTGGTATGTTAAGACGGAACCCATAGCAAGGTAGCGACCCTGAAGAGCAGCAGCCGTGGCGAACATTCCGAACAATCCACCCTCCACAAGGGTGGATACTGAAGTCTTCCGCTGGCGAATCGCCTCGCTCACAGGCTGCCTTAAAAGTGCGCCATAAAGAATCCCCCCTAGTAAAACGTAGGTCGAGATGACAAACATGTTGTTCACAAAGGATGTTGATCGGTCAGCGGAAAGGTGTTGGAACAAACTCCACTGGAGGGAGAGCAGATGGATTGCTCCTCCCAGCAGGGCCAGCACGAGAGTCATTTTAAGGGACAAAGGGTCGTGTTTCATTTCTCAAGTACCTCGTCACGACTAACTACGCTTATGGCGGCCAGGCGGGAATTGAGTTGCTTGTTTTCTGTCGGCGCATCATTGGCTAGGATACCGCTTTCGCGATTCACCGAGAAGCAGAACGACGCGGAGGGTGCCCCATCCTCGGTTTGTGAGGGTGGGTCTTGGGGTTTCCGATCTTCAAAGACTGGGGGCGCTACTATTCTTCGCTCTCACCCACGCTGAAATACGTGCAATCCGGATGCTGAAACACCAGCGCACTGACGCTCGCTTCCGGGTCCATCATGAATCCTTCCGTCAACTGTACACCGATCTCTTCCGGCCGCAGCAAACTCCAGATCCCCGCCTGGTATTCCAATTCCGGGCACGCCGGATACCCAAAGCTGTAGCGTTTCCCGCGATAGCGCGACGTGAACCGCTGCGCCATGGTCATCTCCGCCGGATCGGGGAAGCCCCAATCCTCGCGAATCCGCCGGTGCAGCCACTCCGCGCAGCCCTCCGCCGATTCAATCGCCAGCGCCTGCAATCCATGCGACTTGAAATAATATCCGTCGTGCTTGGCTTTCTCCGCGTGTTCCCGCACGCCCTCACCCGCCGTCACCACAAACAGCGCCACGTGATCCCTCTGCCCATCCCGCGCGGGCAGCACGTAGTCGCTCAAACACAGTTGATCCCCAATCTTCTGCCGCCGGAACTTCCACGTGAGCACGGGCTCTTTGCCGCCCGGCTCAAACAGGTGCAGCGCCTCGCCCTCCGCTTCCGCCTCAAAAAACTGCCACACCGCGCGCACCTTCATGAACGTCGCGGCCTCGCGCTTCACCTCTTCCATCTCGTTAAACAGCTCCACCACCTTTGCTTCCCGCGCCGCCAAATGTTTCTCGAAATCCCCGCGATACCCCATGTGCCTTCCATACAGCATGTACGGGTTGATATAACTCCACACCTCGCGCAAATCCGGCACCAGCCGCACCTTCCGGTCCAGGTAGCCCACCTTCGGGATCGGCAGATCCGTCCGCACCTTCGGCGAACGCGTCACCGCCGGCTTCTCTGCAATCTTCACCGTTGTCGTCACGCTCACGCCGTTTCCGGAAATTGCGTGTTCGCTCAACACTTTCGCCCGCGTCGCCGGGTCCATCAGTTCATTCATCAGCCGCAACCCCGTCATGGCGTCCTTCGCGTAGCACACCGCGCCGCCATAACTCGGCGCAATCTTCTGCTGCGTGAATTTTGCGCTCAGCGCGGCTCCGCCCACCAGCAGCGGCACCCCGATCCCCGCATCCTTCAAATCGTTCGCGGTAATCACCATCTGCTGCGCGCTCTTCACGAGCAGTCCAGACAATCCGATCGCATCCGGCTTGTGCGCCTGGAACGCCTTGATCAGATCTTCCGGCGGCACCTTGATTCCCAGGTTCACCACGTCGAACCCGTTGTTCTTCAAAATAATTTCCACCAAATTCTTCCCGATGTCGTGCACATCCCCCTTCACCGTCGCCAGCACCACCTTGCCGCGCTTCGCGGTGTCCGCCTTCTCCATGAACTGTTCCAGGTGGCTCACCGCCGCCTTCATTGCTTCCGCCGACTGCAGCACCTCCGCCACAATCAATTCATTCGCGTTGAAAAGCCGACCCACCTCGGACATCCCCTTCATCAGTGGCCCGTTGATAATGTCCAGCGGCGCCGTGCCCTCTGCGCGTTTCCGCTCGAGGTCCGCCACCAAACCGTCGCGCGTCCCTTCGATGATGTAGTTCGCCAGGCGCGTGTCCAGCGGCACATCCTCCGCCTTCAACTTCTCTTTCTTCTTTGTCGTGCGAAAATGCTCCGTGATCGCCGTGATGTGAAATTGGTTCAGCGCTGCCCTCTGCTCCTTGCTCTGCTCTCGCCAATCCGCTGGCGCGTTCCGCAACATTTCGCTCCGCGGATGCCCCATGAGCACTTCTTTCGGCGTGTGCTGGAACAGCAGGTTCTCCGCCAGCCGCCGCTCGTGCTCTGGAATCGAAGCGAACCGCTCCAATTTCTCCGTGTTCACAATCGCCAAATCCAGCCCGGCCTTCGTGCAGTAGTACAGAAATACCGAATTCACCACCTCGCGCGCGCCCGCCGGAAGCCCGAACGACACGTTGGAAATTCCCAGAATCGTCCGCGTATCCGGCAACGCCTGCTTGATCAGCCGGATTCCCTCCATCGTTTCCACCGCGCCGCCGATATAATTCTCGTCGCCCGTCGCGCACGGAAACACCAACGGGTCGAACACAATATCCTCTGGCGCCATCCCATACTTGTTCGTCAGCAACTCGTACGACCGCTGCGCAATCGCCAGCTTCCGCTCCCGCGTGAACGCCTGCGCCTGTTTCGGGTCTTCGTCAATGCAGCCCACCACAATCGCCGCGCCAAAATCGTGCGCGATCGGCACCACCTTCTCGAATTTTTCCTCGCCGTCTTCCAGGTTGATCGAATTGATAATCGCTTTGCCCTGGCAATACGTCAGCGCGAGTTCCACCGCCGCCGGATCCGTCGTGTCAATCATGATCGGCGCCTTGATCTTGCGAATCAGCCTTTTGTAGAACGGCGGAGTATCCTTCTTCTCATCCCGCTCCGTGCTTTGCAGGCACACATCCACGATGTGCGCGCCGCCCTTCACCTGCCGCCGTCCGATCTCCGTCGCCTCTTCCCACTTCTCTTCCGCCACCAGGTTTTTGAACAGCCGCGACCCGATCACGTTCGTCCGCTCGCCCACCAGCAGAGGCCGCGTCTGCTCATCCGCCTCGATCGTCTCGATCCCCGAATAGATAGCCCGATGCGAATCGGCCGGCCGCACCCGCGGCTTCTTCCCCTCCACCATCTGCGCCAGCGCCCGGATGTGCTTCTCCGTCGTCCCGCAGCACCCGCCCACCAGGTTCAGCCAGCCGTGGCCCACAAACTTTTCCAGTTGTGCCGCCAGCGTCGAAGGCGTCTCCCCGTATTTCCCCTCTTCATCCGGCAGCCCGGCGTTCGGATAGCAGGACACAAACTCGCTCGTCAGCGCGCTCAGCGTCCGTATGTGGTCGGTCATGAACTCCGGCCCGGTCGCGCAATTCATCCCAAACGCCAGCGGGTGTGCGTGCCGCAGGGAAACCCACATCGCCTCTACGGTCTGCCCCGCCAGCATCGTTCCCATCGGCTCGATGGTCACCGAAACGATGAAGGGAATTGCCGCCCCAATTTCCCGCGATAATCTCTGAATCGCCAAAATCGCTGCCTTGATGTTCCGCGTGTCCTGGCACGTTTCCACCAGCAACAAATCCGCGCCGCCCTCCACCAATCCCTTGGCTTGCACGAAATACGAATCCCGCAGCCCCTCAAACGTCACCCCGCCCGTCACCGTGATCGCCTTGGTCGTCGGCCCCATCGATCCGGCCACAAACCGCGGCTTTCCCGGCGCCGAAAAATCTTCCGCCGCTTGCCGCGCCAGCACCGCAGCCCACTTGTTCAATGCGTGCGCATCTGCCTGCAGTCCGTACTCCGCCAGCACCAGCGGCGTCCCGCCGAAGCTGTTGGTTTCAACAATGTCCGCACCCGCCTCGAAATACTTCCGGTGAATATCCAGCACCACGTCCGGCCGCGTCCGCACCAGGTTCTCGTTACACCCTTCCAATGCCGCGCCGCCGAAGTCCGCCGCCGTCAGGTTGCGTTGCTGCAGCATCGTACCCATCGCGCCATCCAGCACCAGGATGCGTTCCGTCAGCAGCTCCCGCAAAGCCTTCTCGGATTCTTTCAGGTTCCTCATGCCATCCTTCGATACCTCGCCCGGCCCCTCTCCTGCTGCGTTGGGTTGCTCGCGGTATCCTTCTATTTTACTTGCCCTTGCCCCAGAACCGAACCCTTTTCCCCCGCCCCTCTCGACCTGGCATTAACGTGAGCCTCGCGGCCCCTTGCCCTAATCCTTTGAAAATGCCCCGAATATGTCATTGACGACTCGTGAACATCTGTCCCCAAGGCCCTTGCCCCATGGCTCAGCTTTGTCTACCCTCAAGTACAGTGGCCAATAAACGTATGTCCCCGAAACTTACAGTCTGTCTGCTCTCGCCGCACCCCCTGGTGCTCAGCGAATTTGAACGCCTGCTCGGCAAAGCCTCGCAGTTCAAGGTGATTGCCAAGCAGCTTGAATCCACTCTGGCTCCCGACCTGCGCAACCTCGAACCTCCTAAGGCTCAGGTCTACGTCATTGATGCGCACGCCGCACGCCAGGCTACCGGGGCGCTCCTCACCAACATCCTCGAGCGCTACGCCGATGCCCGCCTGATTGTTGTTGGGGATTCTGTCAACGAGGCCAACGCCTATTCCTTGCTCCGTCTGGGCGTGAAGGGCATTCTCACCTACGCCGAAGCCCGCGACCAGCTTTCCCGCGCCCTTCCGCTCGTCTCCAATGGCGGTTTCTGGGTGCCGCGCTCCGTGCTTTCTGGTTTCGTGGATTCCATCCTTACCAGCCAGGGGCGCCGCCTCAAGACCGATACCGTCACCAATCTCAGCCGCCGCGAGCAGGAAGTCCTCGATTCCTTGCTGGAAAATCTCTCCAATAAGGAAATCGCCAGCAAGCTCAACATCGCCGAGCGCACCGTCAAGTTTCACGTCTCGAATCTTCTGAGCAAGTTTGGGGTGCGCCGCCGCGCGGACCTGATCCTGCTGACCTTCCAGCGCCGCATGGCCCAGGTCTAACCAACGTTCAATTTTCGTCCTTGCAGGAGTCCAGCACGCTGGACCGCATCTCGGCAAGGCGTAAGCGCGATTGTCATTCCGAGTGCAGCAAGGAATCTGCTTTTCCCCTGGTCTTTGCGAAAAGCAGATCCTTCGCTTCGCTCAGGATGACAACAAAGTGTTGGATGTGGGAGTCCCTGCTAGAATCAGCGTGGCCAACGGCTAGCTTCCCTATCTCAATCCCCCATCTTATACCGGATGATGCACCACAACGCCTGCACCCCATCCTTCCACGTAATCTTCTTTCCCTCTTCGTATGTGCGTCCCGCATAACTGATGGGCACTTCATAAATGCGCCATTTGCCTTTGGCCACT
>Ga0326728_10014764_pt1 | contig 16452 bp, 13 predicted proteins | sample MB3enrmetagenome_FD_207602 | JGI IMG/M metagenome (GOLD analysis project Ga0326728, IMG submission 207602) | Lab enriched peat soil microbial communities from McLean, Ithaca, NY, United States - MB31MN | ecosystem: Environmental > Terrestrial > Soil > Wetlands > Peat | place: USA: New York...
GAAACCGTGCGCCTCTACACCGGCAACGCTTTCGACATCGTCGGCGAGCGCCGCCAGACCAACTTCCGGGTCGACACGAACGCGCACTGGGCCGATGAATCCTTCGAGATCAAAGTGCGCAACCACAAAAAGGAGCCGGTGGAAGTCCGCGTCGTCGAGCACATGTACCGCTCCCTCCAATGGGAGCTGGCGGCCAACTCCGCCGCGTGCACCGAGAATGACGCTCGCACCCTCGAGTTCCGCCCCACCATCCCGGCCGGCGGCGAGGCGGTCATCACCTACACGGTCCACTACACCTGGTAATGAGATCGGGCTAGACTGGGTTGTCGCCCCCATGAACCCGGTCGGCATCGCCATCGTCACTTTCAATTCCCAGCGCTGCATCGGGGCCTGTCTCGATGCGGCGTTGGTGACCGGAGCGGAAGTTGTCGTGGTGGATAATGGCTCGGCCGACCGGACCGTCGCCGAGGTGCGCCTGCGCCCCGCCGTCCGGCTCATCGAGAACGGCTGCAACGCGGGCTTTGCGGGCGGGGTCAACCAGGCGGTTCGCGCGCTCCCTTCTCCGTTCGTCCTCCTGCTCAACCCGGATGCCGTCCTGCGTAGCCCTCTCGACGATCTCGTAGCCGCCTGTTCGGAGCCCGGCGTCGCGGCGGCGGGCGGCCGGCTGATCGACGAGTCCGGGGCGACCGAGATCGGATTCGTGGTGCGCCGATTCCCTACGCCGCTGACATTGGTGCTCGAAGTTCTGGGCGTGAATCGGCTCTGGAAGGGAAACCCCGTGAACCGCCGCTACCGTTGCTACGGCCTCGACCACAGCCAGTCCGCCGATGTCGAGCAGCCCGCGGGAGCCTTTCTCATGCTGCGGCGGGACATCTGGGACCGGCTCGGCGGCCTGGACGAGCGCTTCTTCCCCTTCTGGTTCGAAGATGTGGATTTCTGCCGCCGCGTGGCCGATGCTGGCCTACGTATCCGCTACGCGCCCGGAGCCGTGGCCTGCCATGCGGGCGGCCACTCCGTCCGTCACGCGCCCTGGGAAGTCCGAAAGAGTTCCTGGAACTTGAACCTGATGCGGTATTCCCGCAAGCACTTCGGCCCGCTGGGCGCGAGAGCTGTGTGCGCCGCGGTGGCCGCCGGATGCCTGCTCAGGCTCGTGCCGGATCTGCTCGCCCAGCGCCGTCTGAGCGTGCTCCAGACCCACGCCGCGATCCTCCGCCAGGCCGCGGCCGCTTTCCTGCTGGGCAGGTAACGGCGCGTCAGTCCCGCCCGAACAGCACCTCTCGTTCCGGCAGCGCTTCGCCGTCCACCGAAATCCGGAGGGTCTGCCGCCCGGCGCAACCTTCCGGCACGCGCACGTTGAACAGGTAAAACCGCGACAGCGGATCGACGCAAAACAGCGCCATGGCCTCCACCGTCCGGCCCGCCAGGCTCACCTCCAGGCTGCCGATGTCCCGGCACCCCTCCAGGCTCACCTGCATGGTGTCGCAGCTCACCACCCCCTGCTGCGAAATATCCTGGCCGTCCGTCACGCGCACGATCCGCGCGCGCATCGGCGGACACGGAGCCACCACCATCCGCACCCCGTTCGAAACCCTTCGTCCTCTCCATGCGAGCGTCATCTCGTTCGCGCCCAACGGCGCAGTTTCCGGAATCTGCGCGTTGATCTGCCGCGCGCCGTTCTCGTCCTCGGGCCCGATGTACCGGATCGGGACCGCTTGTTCCCCAATCCGCAGCGCCAGTTCCGTAAGCGTGCAGCAGTCTTCCGGAATCCCCGCAACCCAGAGCGTCGCGAATCCCCGCGGGCCGCCCGCCAACAACTCCGGCCGGCCGTCGGGATGCGCGACCGATTGGATCGTGGCCCGCAGCGAATCCTCGCTCGTCCCCGCCTTCGTCGCCGGCTTCTTCAGCGTCAGCCAAAGGTATTGCGTGTCCGCCCCTTCGCTGGAAATTGTCAGCCAGCCGCTCTCCCGCGCATGTTCCAGCAGCTCCCGCTCCGCGAGCCACGCGCCCACCCACGTGTCGCACCGAGCTTCCACCGGCGGAGCCCCGTTGAACTGCGCCGTGAACACGCCTCCGGGCTTCAACACGCGGAACGCCTCGTCCATGTACCGGAACACCAGCGCCCGTTCCGGAATATGCTGGAACACCGCGTACGAGAACACGAAGTCGAATGTGGCGCTGGCGAACGCCGCCAGGTCGTTGTTCCGGGCCACGTGGAAATGCGCGTGAGGAATGTCCGCCAGCCGCGCACGCCCCGCCGCCGCCATCTCCGGAGAAATGTCCACGCCGTCTATCTCCCCGCAGTCCGCCGCCAGGGAGCGCATCAGCCGCCCCAGCCCGCAGCCGATTTCCAGGAATCGCCGCTCGCGCTTCTCCGCGGTAGGCAAGTGCGCGTAATCCCTCCGGGCGCGCGCCAGAATGTCCGCCGCGCCGCCGTCGAATTCCTCGTCGCTCTGGTTCCGCCGCTGGCACGCCACGTAATACTTCGCGTCCGATCTGGCCCGCTCGTCCCAGTCGCGCCGCATGCGCTCTATCGGCTCGCTCATGAGAGCATCCAGTATAATACGGAAATGCGTTACACGGCCGCGCTGGCGGTGTTCTTAGCCGCTCCCGCCGCCTTCCCCCAGAACGAGCCGGAGTGGACCGCGCTCTCCTCGCCGCGCTACTTCAACTATCACGGCTCCGAAAAACAGCCGCGGCTTGAGCCCGGCGGACCTTACGACTTCTACTTACCCGGTCGCTTTCCGCCCGCCCAGCCCATGGCCGACCAGCTCGGATGTTACAACAACCAATACGCGCCTCCGTTCTGGTTCGATGGCGCCAAACTCATGGCCGGGCCGCGCCAGGTGGATTCTCCCGCGGTGGGAGCCGTCTTTGTGACGCCCGGGCCGATGCGTGGGCTGGCCTTCCTGGGCTCTTTCGCGCCCGGCCAACAGCCCGGCGTAAGCGGCGCCGTCTTCTACAGCGATAACCCCTGTTACATGGGCACCCTCGAATACGGCTTCATCCGCAATTACTCCGCCGGATCGGGTTACACGCAGTTCTATTACGAAAGATACGCCAATTGCCCCGCCTCCGGCCCCCTGCGGTGCCACGGTACTAACAACGCCAGTCCCGAAACTGTGGTGCACGATTGTGCGAGCGGCATCAACTTACCGGACGGATACCTTCCCCACGCTCCGGAAGGCCACGACCCCGTCATGGCGAATAACATCGAGCTCTACCAAGCCTATGTGTTCCTCGATCCCGCGGACCGCAAATACAAGTTCAAGGTTCAAGTGGTCGATCCGGCCACCCGCGCACGCCACTGGGAATGCGTCGTCGACCCCTCCTCCCCCGACCCGTTCGCGGCCTGCCCCGGCGGCGGCTACAGCCAGAACTCCTGCGGCGGCGGCTACCCGATAGCTTCGCTCTCTAACGCCGCCGGCGCCATCACCGCCACGCTGAACTCCAATAACGGCGCGCTCCCCGCCGCCCGGCTTGTCATGCACATCGACCGCGTCCTGGCCGCCCGGTAAGCCGGCCTAGCGCCGGATCAACACCACCGGGGCCTGCTCCGCGCCGGCGACGCTTTCGAAGAACGCCCGCGCGGCCGGGTAGTCGGCGGGCGGGGCGGTAATAGCGTGGACCTCCAGCGTCTCCGTGAAGACTAGGTCCGCGCCGTCCAGAACCCAAGCGGCCTCGTATTGGCCGAAGGGAGTCGTCAACTTCACCGGGTCGGGCATCTCATCCACCTTGAAGCCGGCGGGCAACTGAACCCTGACCTTGTCCTGCTGCAGCTCGGGGTCCAACACCAAGGGCAGCGTGCGCTGGATGGACGGAAGGTTGTACCCGGAGCGGAAGGCCAGCGTGCCCGGCTTGAATACCAGCAGGCGGCCTTGCATGGACTGGCCGAAGGAGTCGGCGGAGAACTTCAACTGCATGTCCAGCCTGCCCTCCTGACGCGAATCGCTGGGAGCTATGGAGACCAGATTGGCGCCGCCCAGCGATCGCGCCAGGCCCCGCTCCATGGCCAGTCGCAGATCCGCGGCCGTGCTGGTCTGGACCAGGTGGCGCATCCGCGCGGCGGCCTGTCCGAAGTGTTTCATCTCGCTCTCCGCCTCAACCGCGCCACGCTCCGACAGCTTGGCTCCGACCGAAGTCTCGATGCGGTTCGCGGAGGCCGGCAGGAAGGGCATCTTCACCAGCGGTTCCTTCTCCGCGCCATCCACCAGGGCATAACTGCCCTGCTCGCGAATGGGGAGATCGCCGACCGGAGTGTAGGGATCGGTGGGGTCGAAGAACAGCAAACGGCCGAGCTGCGGATGCACGGCGATGGCGGGCGACTGCGTGGCGTCCCCGACCTTGATCGCAATGATGGCGTGGTTGAACTGGTGGGGCGACGGCCACTCCGGCCGCACGTAGGAACGGTCCCGGGCCCAGATCGACATCATGTAGGACGGTATGCCCAGGGCCTTCAGCATGGTGCGCATCAGGTTGGCCTTGTCTTTGCAGTCCCCGTACTGCTTGTCGAAAACCTGGCGGGCCAGGTGGGGCTTGTATCCCCCGCCGCGCCCGACTTTGGTCGATATCTCCACGTAGTTCAGGCCCTGTACGAAGCGCCCGATGGCTTCGATCTTCTGGATCTCGGAACTTGCGGAACCGGCGAGTTCCACCGCGCGGCGCGCCATCACATCGTCGAGTTGCGCCTGCGGATCTTCAAGTTCCGCGAGCCAGCGCGATACCGCCGCCCAATCGGTCATCCCGCGCAGCCCGGCCCGGTTGTCCGGAGGCGGAAGGTAGCTGATGGCCAGCCGGGGCGCGAGCGCCTCTATGGATGGGCTGTGCGGCTCGCGATCGATGAAGGGCAGGTCCCGCAACTCCCAGGTGTAGCTGGACCCGGAGACCGTCGGAGCCACCGCCGCGTGATTAAAGGTGACGCCCTGGGCCGTCCAGCCGGCGGGCAAGCTCAGCGCGTAGCGCGAGAGCTGCGCGGGCAGCCGGGATTGAAACTCCCACTCGAATTGCGTGAAGACGCTCTTGTCTTCCTTTAAGTACTCGTAGCCGAAGACGCTGCCGTCCTGGGCGTCGGATTCGGCGGCCAGCACGCGCACCCGAAACTCGTTGTAGATGTCGTCCCGGTTCGCGGCGATATCGGCGATGCGGTCCTTGCCATAGTGGATCGCCGCTCCGCCGGGAGCCAGCATCCAGGCGTGGAATTCCTTTACCTTGGCGCCCGAGGTGTCGTAGAAACACTCGGCGACCGCTTCGTCGCGGCCCTCGCGATTCAGTATCCGCATGGCCTGGCGGTACCGTGTTAGAGTTCGCCCGGTCTCGTCGACCGTAACCTGCTCCTCGTCCAGGAGCACCACGGCGGGCACCTTGGCGGCGTAGCTCCCCCTGGGCGCGGCCGCCGCGTCTCTCAGCCAGCCCGGCACGTCGTCGGCGGCGAAAGCCGCGCCCATCAGCCAGGCGGACCCCAGCGCCAGCCGGACCGCGTTCCTCATTGGACCACCTTGGCGGAGGCCGTCTGGCGTAGTGTGATGGCCTTCCCGTCGCGCTCGTGGATCGCGTCGAACACCGACTTCACGGTCTCGTAGTACTGGGCCGGAAAGATCAAGTAAGTGCCGCGTCCGAAGATCAGGCGCCGCTTATAGACCAGCTCCCGGGCGGGCGTGATTCCCAACGAGATGACGTACTCTCCCGGCGGGCCCATGTTGATGTTGCCCGGAGCTTCCGGGCTTTCCAGGTCGAATCCGGCCGGCAGCTTGATGGTAACCGTGTCCGACTCCGTGAAAGCGTATTCGAAATGGATGTCGTACTTGCGCTCGCTCGCCGCGAATCTGGGCGCTTCGCCCCGCTGGAAGTAGCCCGGCTGGATGAACAGGCGTTTTCCCGTCCTCTGCGCATAGCCGGGAATCGCGACATGGTAGGAGTAAACCAGAGCCTGCTCGGGCTCCTCCAGGCCTTCGATCTTCACGGCCGTGATCTCGGCGTTGCCGAGGTGGCTCCTGACCAGCTCGCGGATCGCCTCTTCGCGCTGCGCCGGGCTCCGGGTCTCCATTTCCGCGCGCCGCCGCGCCGCCGTATGGCCCGTGTAACGCAGCGTGGCGTCTCCGCTGAGCGTGCCATCCTCGCCCAGGACGAACAGGCCGTTGCGCGCCGAGACCGACTTTTCCGGGCCGGAGAGATCGGTGCGTGCGAAGACCGGCTCTTTGGGATCCGCGATCAGGGCATCCATCCCTTCTTCCTGCCAGCGCAGCATTCCGAAGGGAAGGTTCTTCTGGGCCACGTCGTAGAAGCGCCACTTCCCGTCCACCTTTACCGCGATGTCGTAGGCGCGCATGAAGTAGTCGTCGGTGAGTTCGCGGCTGGGGACCATGTCGTCGCGGCTGGGGAGCCAGGCCATGCGGGCCTCCAATCCCGCGGCCGAGACCAGCGCGGCGAACAGCATGTTCAAGTCGTGCGGAGTGCCCGTCCCTCGCTTCAGCGTGTCCGCGGGAGTCGAGTTCGCTTTGGCTTTCAACCGTTGCTGCTCCGTCACGTCGTCGGCGTGCAGATTCTTGATCTGCGTCACGCAGTACCGATGGATGCGCTGGATCTTCTCCTCCGCCGTGCTGGCGCCCTCCGTGGCGCTCGCCGCGGCTGCCTTGACCTCGCCGCTCACCTTCGTCTCCTGCTTGTACAACTCGTAGTACTTCTTCCCGATTTCCGGCCAGTATTTCTCGGGCGTGAGCTTCTCGTCCTTCGTGTAGTAGAGCAGCATCCAGGGCCGGACCTGGGCCTCCGCCGGCATCAGCGGCTCTTCCTTGAACGCCGGCACGTCCTGGTACGTCGCGCTATAGAATCCATCCCGCTCCTGAACCATTGGGGTGGCCTTGATATTGAACGTTGCGGAGCGCATTCCGTAGGGAAAGTAATCGTGAGAATAGGGCTTAATCATGTACTTCACCAGGTGGGCCGGGACCTCCAGTTGGAGCTGGCAGCGGACGTGATCGGCGGCGTGGGCCCGAATCTCCTTGTATCGGTACTCGATGATGGCCCCGGGCTCCACCCCCGGCATGGCGAAGGACAGCGCTTTCACCTTGAATCCGCCGGCCTTCACGATGTCGCGCTCGAAAACCGCATCCTTGCGCAGTTCCACGATCGTCCCGTCGGCCTTAATGGTCCGCCCGACCACGTCCACGATGGCGGTCTGGCCGCCATGGGGAATATCCACCGTTCCCTGCTGTTCCTTGCCGCGGTCGGTGAAGATCTTCAGACGGACATAGTGATAAAGGACCGTCTGTATATCCTCGCCCTGGCGCTCATCCATCAGATAGACGCGCCAGAATAGGGCTTCGGCCCCGGCGTCCTTATCTAGCTTGGGCGTCTTCAGGTTCCGCTCCTCGTCGGTGATGGGGAGCCAGGACATGTACGGTGGCAGCGCTTGGCAGCCCGCGGCCAGCAGCAGCCCGAGCGCGGAAGCGCGGAGAAAGCCCGAAAAGGAAAGCGGCGTAAAAGACATAGGGAAGAGTATATCCAAAAAACCGCGCCGGCGACAGTTCTTTTTGGGTTCTGCCCTGAGCCCCGGCCGGCCGATGGCTATACACTGATACGTATGCGGACCCCATGGCCCGCTTGGCCTGTGGCGCGATGAAGCGAAGTTGGGCGATCGGATATCTATCGGTGCTGGCCGCGAGCTTCCTGCTCGCCATGGTGGTTGCCGTGTGGCTGGGCACGGCCATCGACGAGGACGCCTACGACTGGATGTTCCGCCACCACCCCACCACCGGCGGCGCTACCGAGTCGATTCTGCTCGCCGTGGACGAGCAATCGCTGATGGATCCGAACCGCGCCCCGGGATTGCGCGGGCTCCTGGCAGAGGGCCTGGAGCGCGTGGCCGCGGCGGGGCCGAAAGCCGTAGCCATCGACGTGATTCTGGCGGACCGGGGCGATCCCATCCAGGATTCCGCCCTCCAGGCGGCCTTCTCCAAGCTGCCCAACCTGGTGCTGGCCTGCGACATGATCGACGATGGCCGGCGCTGGGAAGATGCGCTTCCCAGATTCCGGCGCCTGGCGGCCGCGGCCGGGCACGTCCACGTGGACCCGACCACCGGCGGCGTGACGCGCCTCGCGCCGCTGGAGAAAGTCGCTGGCCGCGACCGCCGCTGGGCGCTGGCTCTGGAAGCCTACCGCCTGAGCCGCGGCGTGCAGCAGATCGTCGAATCGCCCGGCGATCTGCAAGTGGGCGCGCTGACCATTCCCGCGCGCTGGGACGAGTCGCGCGCCATCCGCATCCGCTATCGCGCCCAGCCCACCGAGCGGATCACGTTCTGGGAATTGAAGAGCCACCCCGAGCTGGCCCAGCGCTTCCGCAACCGCGTGGTCTTCGTGGGAGTGACCGCCCAATCGGCGGCTCCGGACCGGCACATCACGCCGCTCTCGGACGCCCGCAAGATCGCGGGAGTCGAGATCCACGCCAGCATCTTCGACACCCTCGCCGGCGGCCGGATGCTGGAAAGCGCTTCGAACCTCCAGGTGGCGGGGTGGTGCTTCCTGCTGGCCCTGGCCGGAGTCGCCGCCTTCGCCTTCCGCAGCGGGTGGCAGGCCTACACGCTGGCCGCGCTGGTGCTGGTGGCCGCGCACCTGGGCCCCTACTGGCTCTTCACCCGCGACGTGGTCTTTCCCTACTTCGCGGCCCTATCCGCGGCCTGGCTGTCCACGGTGGGCGCGGGCCTGTTCCAAGGACTGATCGTGCGCCGGCAACTGCGCCGGTCGGAGGCGCAAACGGCCCGCTACCAGCAAGCCGTGCACTTCGTGACGCACGAGATGCGAACCCCGCTGACCGCCATCCAGGGCTCCAGCGAGTTGATGACCCGCTACAATCTGGGCGAAGAAAAGCGCAAGCAGATCGCCGACCTGATCAATTCCGAGTCCAAGCGGCTGGCGCGCATGATCGAGACCTTCCTGAACGTGGAACGGCTCTCTGCGGGCGAATTGGAGTTGAAGCAGGAGACCTTCGCGGTGCGCCAGGTGTTGGACGCCTGCCTGGGGCGGGCGCGCCCGCTCGCCGAGCGCAAGCAAATCCGCTTCGAGGTGGGCGAAGTGGCGGACGCGGCGCTCACCGGCGACCGCGAGCTGATGGAGTACGCCATATACAACCTGCTCACGAATGCGGTAAAGTACTCACCGGCGCAGACCGTCGTGACCGTGGAGGGCCGGGCCGACGGCCAGCGCTTGCGGTTGGCGGTCCGCGACCAGGGAATCGGAATGGAGCAACACGAGTTGCGCAAGATTTTCCAGAAGTTCTACCGGACCGGCCGGGCGGTGGCCTCCGGCGAGGCGGGCACGGGGATCGGGCTCTCCATCGTCGAGCAGATCGTGCTCCACCACGGCGGTAGGATTGAGGTGACCAGCGCCCCAGGCAAGGGTTCTTGTTTTACCCTGGTGTTACCGGTCAAGGATAACAGAGGTCACATTTGATGCGAGTCCTGGTGGTGGAAGACGACGCGGCGGTGCGCACGACCATCGTGACGCTGCTCGAGTGCGAAGGCTACCAAGTGGATGCGGTCTCCTCCACCCACGAGGCCATCCGGCAACTGGGCGCCCGCGACTATCCCGTGGTGATCTCCGACATCTATCTCGACGAGCGCACCGGCCTGGACGTTCTGGATGCCGCGCGGTCGCGGAACCCGGACTGCGCGGTGATCCTGATGACCGCGCGCGGCACCATGGAAACCGTGATGGCGGCCACCCGCGGTGGGGCCTTCGACTATATCGCCAAGCCTTTCGAGCTGGACCGCATGGTCGAAACGGTGAAACGCGCCGAAGCTGCGGTATCCGGCGCGGCCCGAGAGGACGAGGTGGAGACCGAAGATCTGCCGGAATCCGAAATGATCGGCAGTTCGGCCGGCATGGTTGAGATCTACAAAGTGGTCTCCCGCGTCGCCCCCACCGACGCCACCGTGCTCATGGAAGGGGAAACCGGAACCGGCAAAGAGCTGATCGCGCGCATGATCCACCGCAACAGCCCGCGCGCCAACCAGCCCTTCGTGGCCGTGGATTGCGGCTCCATCGCTCCCAGCCTCCTCGAAAGCGAGCTCTTCGGGGCCATGCGCGGAGCCTTCACGGGAGCCGAGCGGGACCGCATCGGAGTCTTCGAAGCCGCCAGCCGGGGGACCGTGTTCCTGGATGAAATCGGCGACGTCGAGTTGAACTTCCAGTTGAAGCTCCTGCGGTTTCTCCAGGATCGGGAGATCCGCCCGGTGGGAGCGCCGCGCTCCAAAGTGGTGGACGTGCGGGTGATCGCGGCCACCAACCAGGACCTTCGCCAGAAGGTGGACGAGGGCAAGTTCCGCGAGGATTTGTGGTTCCGGCTGAACGTGGTCCGCATCGTGGTGCCGCCGCTAAGGGAGCGCAAGGGCGACGTGCCCCTCCTGGTGCAGCACTTCCTCCAGAAATACAACGACCGCTACGGGCAGCAGACCAGGCTCACCACTTCCGGCCTGAAGGCCATGCAGGACCACATCTGGCCAGGCAACGTGCGCCAGTTGCAGCACTTGGTGGAACGGCTGAGCATCTTGGCCCCGGGGGGATGGATCGACGAGGCGGGAGTCAAGGAGGCGCTCGCCTCCAGCGAACCGCGCGAGCAGGGCAGCGAGTCGCTGGCCGATACCGAGACCGACCAGATCCGCCGCGTCCTCTCGGCCGCCGGCGGGAACAAGAGCCGGGCGGCCAAGATCCTGGGGATCGAGCGCAAAACGCTCTACCGGAAGCTGGAACGCATGGGCCTTTAGCCCGCCTCAGGCACCTCAAAGGGAGGGTAGTACCCTTACCAACGTGCCAGTACGAGACCCGCGCCGCAAGGCGATATTCCTCTTTCTTTCTATGAAGTTAAGGTCTAGAATGGAGGCGGTATCAAGGGTCGCGGACGGAGTGCTCCACCATCGGGAGGTAAGGGCAGATGTTTGAAACATTAGACGACCAAATCAGGCGCGACGCTAACCTGGAAACGACGCGAGTCCAGCGCGTCCTGCGCTGGGTCCTGGCGCTGGCAGTTACGGTGCTGGTGCTGGGAGGGCTTGTTTTTGGGGTTCGCTCGCTGGGCTGAGCCCGGCGCTGAGCGCGTTCCGGGGCGCGGGGGATTGGTCCGGTGCCACCAGTCTCATGACCGACTTCACGCGCGCGCGGTAGCCGGGGCGCGGGTTATAGGTTGCGAGTATTCCATCTAAGTCCTTGCCCCGATAGAGTTTGGACTGGGCAAGGCGCTCCGCTACCCAATCGATGCTGCCACGGATTGTGGCGAAGCCCCGCGTCGCCGAGCCCCATCCGAAAATGTTGTTCTTGCTGTAGTTCTTGCCCCCGCCCGACTCCACCACGCAGATGCTGGGCAACAGCCGCCAATCCAGGCCGTGACGATCCGCCGCGGCCAGAAACTCCGGCGCAAGGTCGCGGACAGGGCTGCCCAGGGAATCGAAGAACTCCACCAGCCGGGCCAACCTGGGATCCTTCCACCGCTCCGAGTGAGGGACCCCCTGGGCGCAAATGGGCATGCCAGTTGCCGCCGCCATGCCCGCCCAGATGATCAGTCTTCTCAATCCCGAATCCCTCCCGATGGAAGTGCCTCCGCAGCAATGGTTTACGCAGGTGTCCCAGACGAGCGTCCCTAACTGGACGCCACGATTTGATTACGCCAGTATAGCACGGCTCAAGAGGAGGATCCGGAAGGGAAGGTGGTGGGGTCGGGCCTTTCGGCCTGTCTCGATGGGCTTCGGCCCGGCGTCCGGCTGCCCGGCCAACCCGGTATACTCTACCCAGCGAGGCGACTGTGGACCACCAACATGAACTGACCCAACAAAAGGGAAACGTGCTGACCGTGATGGGGAGGAATGTGGCTTGCCCAATGTGCGGTCGCGACCGTTTCAGCCAGCGAACGTCGCTCCTGAATACCGCCGGAGCGAAGCTCTGTGGTCTCGGTTGGGCGAACAAGGAGGCGTACAACTATATTTGCACGCAGTGCGGCTGTATTCTGTGGTTCCTGCCGCAGTAGCCGATCTCCCGCGGAAGCAAACAGGGCGGCGCACCGCGCGGGTCCATCGCGCAGTCCCGAAGCCCGACGGCGGCCTGGAAGCAGCGCCCCACGAAGGGCGCAACAGGGCTGGACGGAAGGGTCGCACGGGTTGGGGCTGGAGCGGTTGGGGGGACGCGGGGTGGGCATGGGGGCGGATTCGGGCTCCGCCCCCAAGTGATTCGTCAGCGACTGATGGGTGTTTTGTCTTCTTGGGTGATGGCGAGGCCGGCAGCGGCGGGAACTGCGACGGCGGCGGAGATCCCGGCTACGGTTGCGGCGCTCGCTACGCCGCCCGCCGTGGTGGCGCCGGCTGCGGCCGTCGCGCCTTTGGCGGCTCCGCCAGCGGCAGCGCCGGCCAGGGTGGACTTGCCCAGGATCTTTAAGGTGAGCACCTTGACGACCTCGCTCACCCCCGCAACGGGCTGGGTCAAGGTGTCGAGGGTTCCTGTAACCCGGACCCGCATACCGAGGGCGGGCGCTAGGTCCTCGCCCTGGAGTTCCACCGTCACGCCCGTGGTTTCATCGGTGAGCAGATAGTGGCCGTCGCGCTGCAAGACCGTTCCCGTGAGCGTGAAAGGAGCGGCCGCCCCGGCCACCTGCGTCTCCATCGCCAGGGTCCGGCCTGGGGGGATGTTGGCCACCAGGATTCCGTCGGAGTTGATTACGCGAACGGGTCCGGCCAGCGCGGAAACGTGGATCTGGCGCGGCCCGTCCAGTGCTACCAGGGCGGTGGAATCGGGTTGAGCGGCGAGGACCCGCAGCGAGGCGGCCTCGATGGGATACGTGGTCGAACCGGCGATCTGTGCCTGCCCGCGCTCCAGCAACAGGCGGTCGCGGCACACTTTGCCCCGCGAATCGGAGCCCAGGATCATCCGCCCGCCGTGCAGCCATTGGAGCTCCGACGGCGCGCGGTCGGTTTCAATGACCGTGCCTTCGAATAAGGTAGCGTTTCCGGAGACCCGGGCCCCGTCGACTTGGAAGCTGCCCCCGGCCGACACCACTCCTATAGCCGGAGTGGCAGCCCACGCGCACGCCAGGCTTCCGGCGAGCGTCATAACAGCGAACACTTTGACAAGGTTCCGATACACGATTTGTCTCCAAGGTGGTGCGAACACTGGAATCATCGGAGGCGCGGGACGAAGAGAAGAGCCTCTTGAGGTCTATTCCCGAGCCGCCTAAGGGATTTGCTCCCCGGCCTTAGCCGGCGTGGAGGCGGCCGGTTCCCCGAACCTCACGGTGGATTCCGCCGCAAAGCGCCGGTAATTGCTGTATCGGATGCTGAGGCGGACGCGCAAGGGGCCTACCCGGAAGTCCAGCGTGTCGTCCGCGTACGTGTAGACCGGAAAGCGCAGATCCCCTTCCACCGGGCTCCAGAGAGTGGTGAACTGCGGGAACAGATTCTCGCTCTTCAGGCTGCGCATCTCGGGGACCGCCTTGCCTTCCGTCCGAACTATCGAAAAGTCCTTCTTGGCGGCCCACACCAGCCCGTCGAAGAGGCGCTGGCCGGCCAGGATCTGGCGCGGGCGGACCTGCATGACGTAGCATTCGACGCCGTCCATGGTTTCCTCTCCCTTGTAGCGCGTTTCGTAGATCCAAAGCTGGTCGGAGTCGAACAGGAAGGGCTGGACTTCGCGGATGTCCCGGTAATCCTCCTCCGTGAGTTGCAGGCGCTGCAGCGTCTGTTGAGGCTTGCCGACGAGCTGCTCGCTACGTTCGGCCAGCGGCGAGAAGACGATGTCGCGGACCTCCCGGTACTGGCCCGCCCGGGCCCCGGAGGGGCTGAGTTCTTCGACGACCACGGTTTGGCGATAGGTGAACTGGTCGCGGGCGCGCCGGGCCTCGGTGGCGCGCTCCGCGACGCGCCTCGCCAGGTCCGGCGGCGGGCTCTGGGCGGGGACGCCGAGCGGCCAAAGCAGAGATACTAGGAGCATGCCCGTGAAGGTCTTGCGGCGCGAGGTAGCGGTAAAACTCATGGCGATTCTGCTGGCCGTTTCCGCGCTCGGAGCGCTGTACGCCCATCTCCAGAGTATACCCGCCCGGCTGGCCGCGCCCCTGGTCGCCGCCTTCGCCCTCGAAGCCGTCTTCTATGTAGTCGCGGGCTGGGAGCCGGCCCGCCGGCTGGTCGAGCAACGGCTGAGGGGGCCGGCCTTGGCCGCGGGCATGACTCTGAGCGGCGTGCTCCCCTACCTGATCTATGCCGCGCCCACTGGGATGTTCCGCTGGCCGGCGCTCTTCTCCGTGGCTGTGCTGGCGGCGCTGGTCTCCTTCTGGTACCTGGCGCTGCCACGCCGCCCGGCATCCACCCTGGCTTTCGTGGCGCTGGTGGCCGGGGTCCTGCTGGCCGGCGTCTTTCCTCCCATCTACGGGACTCCCATGCCCGGGCTGAAACTGGGCATCCTGGGCGAACTGATGTGGACCCGGCTGGCGATCCTGGCCGTGCTCTCCATGGCGCGCATCGAAGTGCGGGGATTCGGGTTTCTGCCGGCGCGCCGGGACTGGGTGGACGGCGGCGTCAACTTCGCCCTCTTTCTCCCCCTGGCCGCCTGGCTGGGGTGGACGCTGAAGTTCGCCCAGTTTCACGTGCATCCGGCGGCCTGGTGGCAGACCGCCGCCTCGGCCGCCCTGACCTTTCTGGGGATGCTCTGGGTACTCGCGCTGCGCGAGGAGTTCTTCTTTCGCGGCGTGTTGCAGGAGTGGTTCGATTCTAAGGTGGGCCTCCTGGCGGTCTCGGTGGTCTTCGGCCTGGTGCACCTGCCGTTCCGCGGGTTCCCGAACTGGCGCTTCGCGATCTTAGCGGCGCTGGCCGGCCTGTTCTACGGGCGCGCCTATTTGTCGGGACGGAGCGTGCGCGCGGCCATGGTCGCCCACGCGCTCGTGAATACCGCCTGGAAGATCTTCTTTAGCTGAAGACGCATTTCGGGGATGAAAAACGGACGGCGATGTGATAATCTGTAAGATTCTGGACAGAGCCTGCCATGCCGCTGTCTGATTTTCCGGAAAGGGCGTCGGATACACTCCCGGAAATCGAGTCTGATTTCGGCGAAAACGAGGGCCGGGAGGAGCGGTTCCCGGTGGTTGGAGTGGGGGCCTCCGCGGGCGGGCTGGAGGCCTTCACGGCCTTGCTGGAGCACCTGCCCACGGACACCGGCATGGCCTTCGTCCTGGTGCAGCATCCGGACCCCCGCCACGAGGCCGTGCCCAGCCATCTGCTCTCCCGGGCCACCACCATGCCCGTCAGCGAGGCCGCCGACGGCGCCCCGCTAGCGCCCAACCGCGTCTACGTCATCCCGCCCCATTTCGACATGACCGTCTCCGGCCGGGTGCTCCGGCTCACTCCCAGAGACCGCCCCGGCCCGCAACCCATCGACACCTTCCTGCGCTCCCTCGCCAGCAGCCGCCGCAACCAGGCAGTCGCGGTGATTCTCTCCGGCCCCGGCTCGGACGGCGCCCTGGGTGTCCAGGCCATTCGGGAAGAAGGCGGGCTCGCGCTGGCCCAGGACCCCCAATCGGCGAAGTTCGACGGAATGCCCCGCGGCGCCATCTCCACCGGCTGCGTGGATTTCGTTCTGCCGCCCGATCGTGTGGCGGGTGAACTGGCCCGAATCGCCCGCGAGCCGCGCCTGATTAACCATAGCCCGGCGGAAGAAGACACGGAATTCACCGGCTCCGAAAAGGATTTTGCGGATATTCTGGATCTCCTGCGCGCCAGCATTCGCGTGGACTTCGATCTCCACCGGCAATCCACCGTCAGGCGTCGCACGCTGCGGCGGCTGGTTCTGCTGGGTCTGCAGAGTCCCGCCGACTATGTGCGCCGCCTCAAGGGGCACCCGGAGGAGCTGCACGCCCTGGCCCAGGACGTCCTCCGGCGGGTCGCGCGTTTCTTCCGCGACCCCGCGGTCTTCGACGTTTTGAGCCGGCGAGTGTTCCCCTGCCTGATTCGCAGGGCGCCGCCGGGCCAGGGCGTTAGGGTCTGGGTGCCGGGCTGCTCCACCGGCGAGGAGGCCTACTCGCTGGCCATCTGCTTCGCCGAAGTGGCCGAACGGATGGAATGCCGCGTCCCCTTGCAGGTTTTCGCGACCGATATGAACGAAGCCGCCATCGAGCGGGCCCGCCGGGGCGTCTACATCGAGAATATTGCGGCGGATGTCTCCGTGGAACGCCTGGCGCGGTTCTTCGTGCGGACCGGGACGGAGTTCCAGGTAGCCAAGCCTCTGCGGGAGCTCTGCACCTTCTCCAGGCACGACTTGCTCAGGGACCCTCCGTTTTCGAAGATGGACCTGGTGAGTTGCCGCAATGTCCTGACTTACCTGGACTTGCCGCATGCCGGATGGTTGTCGCTATTCCATTTCGCTCTGAATCGCGGCGGCTTCCTGCTGATGGGAAACTCCCAGACCGCATCCTCATCCCCGGAGCTATTCGCCCGG
>Ga0326728_10014767_pt1 | contig 16448 bp, 15 predicted proteins | sample MB3enrmetagenome_FD_207602 | JGI IMG/M metagenome (GOLD analysis project Ga0326728, IMG submission 207602) | Lab enriched peat soil microbial communities from McLean, Ithaca, NY, United States - MB31MN | ecosystem: Environmental > Terrestrial > Soil > Wetlands > Peat | place: USA: New York...
CGGCGCGGGCCCGGGCGGGCCGCCCGGCGGCGGCCGCGTTGAAGGCGCGCCAGCAATGGCAGGCCTTCCGGGCCGCTTCAACCAATCCGCCCCCGGATTCGGAGGAAAATGGCAACATCACCGTCGTGTCGCAAACCTGGGTGGCGCCGTTCGTCCAGACCCTCTGGGATCAAAGCACTGACGTCAGCACGAACTATGCCTGTTACAATTATTACACCCCTCCCGGCCCCAACGGGAGCGTCAACAATTACGTTTGCGGTTGCGTCGCCACCTGCATGGCGCAGGTGATGTATTATTTCCAATATCCCAACACCGGCGTCGGCGCCGCCAGCTTTTATATTACGAACAACGGCACGCCGCTGCTGACGCAATTGCTGGGCGGCGACGGGTCGGGCGGCCCTTATCAATGGAGCCTGATGCCTCTGTCGCCAAACTTCCCAACCACCAGCCAGGCGACGGCCCTTGGCGCTTTGACCCACGATGCCGGCGCCACCGTCCACATGTACTACACGTCAGGCGGCTCGTCGGCTTACACTTACATGACCCAGCAGGCCCTGACCAACACGTTCAAGTTCGCCAATGCCGCTTACTACGAAGACGACTCCGGCGCCCTGAGCGGCACGAATTTGCTGAACATGATCAATCCCAACCTGGATGCCCGATTGCCGGTCGTGTTTGGCATCGAGCCCTACAGCGGCGGACATTGCGTCTTGTGCGACGGCTACGGTTACAGCGCCTCCACGCTCTTCCATCATTTGAACATGGGCTGGGGCGGCGATGACGACATCTGGTACGCCCTGCCTGATATCGACACGGCCGACGAAGGCGCTTTCACCTCGGTGACGGCGTGCGTTTATAACATCTATACCAACGGCGGCGGCCAAATCATCAGCGGACGGGTGACCGACCCGACGGGCGCGCCCGTGGCCGGCGCCACCGTGACGGCCGTGCGGAGCGGCGGCGGCAGCTATTCGGCCACGACGGATACCAATGGAATTTACGCCCTGGCCCGCGTCCCCGCCGCCTCCACCTACACCGTGACCGGGACGAAGGCCGGCGACTCCTCCGCCACCAACAATTATTCGACCGGCACTTCGGTCTATAACGGGCTGCCCAGCGGCAACGTCTGGGGGGCGAATTTCGTTTTGACCCCGCTGCTGCTCGTCCTCCCCGAAACCGGTTTTGCCGCCATGGGACCGACCAACGGCCCCTTCGGCGTGATGTCCCAAAACTACACGCTGACCAACGCCTCCGCCTCAGTGATTAACTGGACGGTGTCAAACACCAACACCTGGCTGAGCGTCAGCTCCGCCAGCGGCGCGCTTGCGGTCCAGGGGTCCTGCAACTTGATCATCTCCCTCACCTCCGCCGCCGGCACGTTGGCCGCCGGGAGCTATGCCGGGCCCATTTGGATCTCCAACCTGACCAGCGGCGTCGCGCAGCAATTGCAATTCTCCCTGGTCGTGGCCAGGGGGGATTATCCACTGGCGGTCACGGGCTTCAATATGGACGTGGTGGTCGAGAACACCGCCGTCGGCGGCAACACGTATAACTATGCCGACGTCTTCGACCCCGACTCATTGCTTATAAATTCCGCCACTTGCTTTTACGAAGCGGGGTTGGTGGCCAGCAATGTGTACGGAGGGTCGGCTGTGCTGGGACTTCCGCGAAGCGGCCTCTTTACCAGCCAGGCTGATAATGCGACCACATTTCAATTCGCCCCATATACCAGCAGCAATGTGCTCTACCTGACCTCGGCGGCGAACTCCGGCTCACTCACCCTGACGACACCGATGGCCTGCAAATCGCTCAGCGTTCTGGCGGCATCAGCCCAAGGAGGCGGCAATGGGTCGTTGGTGATTCATTTCACGGATGGCACCAGCAGTTCGGCCATCTCTTTCAACGCCGCCAATTATATGACGACGAACACCGCAGGGCCGGGCGCGGCCATCACCAATTTCGGATCATTGGAGACAGGCGGCCCTTACAACGAATATTATTCCGCCGATCAGCCCAACCTGCCTGGCTATTACTTCTGGTTCCCCTCTCTCTACCAAACCACCATCAACCTCACCTCCCTCGGTTACAGCGCCAAACCGATCAGTGCGGTGACCTTCACCATGCCCGGCGGCGCCGGCACCACCGCCAACACCGTCACGGGCGTCTTCGCGCTCAGCGGCACCGAGGCGCCCTTGACAAATACTCCTGTCTGTTTCCTCTCCAGCCCCGGTTTTCCCGGCCTTTCCAACGGCAAATTCACGATGGAATTGACCAATCTGACCGGCCAGGGTCCGGTGGTGATTTCCGCCTCCACCAACCTGCGCCAGTGGGTCCCCATTTGCACCAATCCGTCCGGCTACGGCGTGAGCGCCATCATCGATTCCAACGCGGCGTCTTATCCCCAGCGTTTTTACCGCGCCACCACGCCCTGAAACACGCGCCCCATCCAGGCGCCCGCCCTTCCCGCTTTCTTTTCCGCCAAAATGGTGTAGCATGAAGAAGGTTTATCTATATGATGCCAAAAACTTTTCCTCCGTTCAGCCTGACGCGCCTGCTGGCGACGGTCTTCGCGCCCAAGCCGGGCGAAAGCGTCGCCATCCTCATCGACCTGCCGGATCCCCGGGCGGCGGCGGGCTTCGCCTTTCTCCAGGACCGCGCCCTGACCATCCAGCGCCACGCGCACGACGTGTTTTACCTGGGGCTGAAAAACGGCGGCCTGAAGGAGTTGCAGTTGACCGGCGGCGGGATGTTCGCCTACCAGGCGACCGGCGGCAGCAACCTCGACCTGCCCGCCGCGGCTTTTGACACGGCGGGACGCGAACTGAACCTGGAGCGGGACGTCTATCCCCGCTACAACATCCTCCTTTGCATCTCCACGTGGTCGGCGACCGCGCCGCTGACGGCCTTCGCCAAACGTTTTGGCTTTCGCGGCGCCACGCTGCACGGCTTGAACGACATTATTTTAAGGACCGGCCTGGCGGTGGATTACAACCAGGTCAGCCGCGACGCGGAAAAACTCCGCCTCGGTCTGACGCGGGCCGATTATTTTGAAATCGATTTCGCGGTCCTGGGACAGACGCACCGCCTCACCCTGCACTGCGGCGGCCAGGAAGCGCAGAAGAGCCACGGCCTTTGCCGCGGCGAGCAGCCGGACGTGGCCAATCTCCCCGCCGGCGAAGTGTATTTTGTGCCGCGCAACGCCGAGGGCGCGTTCCCGATGCGCTACGAAGACGGCACCCTCGGCCTGATGCGCGTCAGCGGCGGACGGGTCCGGCAGGCGGAGTTGCTGCAAGGCCGGCAGAGCGTTGTCGATGAACACAACCGCAAACTGGCATCCGATCCCGTCACCGGCGAAATCGGCGAACTGGGTTTCGGCACCCAGGAACTTCCGCCGTCGGGCCGCGACATCCAGGACGAGAAAATCCTCGGCACCCTGCACGTCGCCACCGGACGGAGCGATCATCTGGGGGGACATTTGACGCCGGACAAATTTGCCAGCGCCAAAAACGCCACCCACGATGACATTCTGTTTTCGCCCACCAAAACGCCCGAGATTCTCGTGACCCAGGCGCGGATGTACCGCGACGGGGGCGGGCAGGTCGTCATTGAAGAATTCCGTCCTTCCGCCTGGTTCCGGCAATTGCTCGCTTCCTGACCCGCCATGGTGGAAAATTATTACGACAGCGGGCGCGCGTTATCGGAATATTTGCTTTTTCATTATGGCGGGCGCCAGGACCGCATCCCCGGCGCCCTGGCCGACGCCCTGCAATTTCCCGTCCGTTGCGTGAGCGAATGCCTCGACCCCGCGCGCCTGCCGCCGCAGGGGCGGGCGCTGGATTTGGGCTGCGCGGTAGGACGCAGTTCGTTTGAGTTGGCCCGCCATTGCGCGCAGGTCCTCGGCATCGATTTTTCCGCCGGCTTCGTCCGCGCCGCCACCGAATTGCGGAACAATGGCTCCCTCAGTTTCGATCATATCGAGGAAGGCGAGTTGAGCCGGCCGCACCGCGCGGTCGTGCCGCCTGACATCGACCGCAAACGGGTGAGCTTCGAGCGCGGCGACGCCGTCCGCCTGCGGCCCGGCCTGGGCCGGTTTGACGTGGTGTTGATGGCCAATTTGATTGATCGTCTGGACGACCCGGCCAAATGCCTGGCGCAACTGCCGGGATTGCTTGCGCCCGGCGGCCAGCTTGTCATTGCGTCCCCTTACACATGGCTGACGGATTACACCCCGCGCGAAAACTGGCTTGGGGGCTTTCTGCGCGACGGCCGGCCCGTCCAAACCTTTGACACCTTGGGGGCCATTCTTGCGCCGTGCTTTGACCTTTACCGCCGGCTGGACCTGCCGTTTGTGATTCGCGAACACGCCCGCAAGTACCAATTGGGCTTCGCCGACGCCACTTGCTGGATCAGAAAATGAATGACCGGGAGAATGTCGCATGAGGAGGCGCGAATGGCCCAGGAATGCCCGCTTGACCCGCCATTCATTGGCCATGAGGATTGGGTCGCTGGCCGCCCTGTGCTGGGCGCTGGCCGGCTGCTCCCCAAAGTCGCACCCCCAACTCGTGGTCGGGATGGAGCTGGCCTATCCGCCCTTCGAGATGATTGATCCGCAGGGCCGGGCCGCCGGCGTGAGCGTCGATCTGGCCCGCGCCCTGGGCCGGTATGTCGGCCGGGACGTGCAAATCGCAAATATTCCATTCGACGGCCTGATTCCGGCGCTGCAAACCGGCAAGATTGACCTGATTATTTCCTCGCTGACCGCCACGCCGGAACGGGCCAAGTCCATCGCCTTTTCCGATCCTTACTTGACAACCGGCCTGTGTCTGCTGGTGGGAAAGACCTCGCCCCTCCAATCCATCGAGGACGGCGACCAGCCCGGGCGCAGGGTGGTGGTCAAGCGTGGAACCACCGGGCATATTTACGCCTCGGCCCACATCAAAAAGGCGCAAGTCCTGGTGGTGGACAAGGAGGACGCCTGCGTGCTGGAGGTCGTGCAAGGCAAGGCGGACGCGTTCATCTATGACCAGATATCGACTTACGAGAACTGGCGGCGCAACCCGGAGACCACCCGGCCGCTGTTGAAGCCGTTTCAAGAGGAGTCCTGGGCGGCCGGCCTGCGGCCGGGCGACACCGCGTTGCTGGCGGGTGTGAATCGATTTTTAAAGGATTTCCGGGAACACGGCGGTTTCGAGCAACTGGGCGACCGTTACCTGAAGGACCAGAAGGAGGCTTTCAGGAAGCTGGGGTATCCGTTCTATTTCTGAGCCATGCGGTGGAGGCGCTATTTTGCCGTGTCCGATGAGCCGGGGTCCCCGCCGCCCTCCTGGACGGTCCGGGCGCTCAATTTCGCGCTGGTGGTGGTGGCGGTCTCGCTCGTTTTCTACTTGTCGTTCCGGCATCTGGCCTATCATCTGCGCTGGAACGCCATTTACCGCTACCGCGCCCTGTTCTGGCAGGGATGGCTCGCCACCATCGGCCTTTCCATCGCCGCCCTGCTGTTCAGCGCGCTGCTGGGGCTGATGTCCGCCCTGGCCCTGCGCAGCCGGCTGCTGGCGCTGCGCTTTCTGGCCCGGATTTATGTGGAGCTGGTCCGCGGCACGCCGTTGCTGGTGCAGATTCTGATTTTCTTTTACGTGGTGGCGGACGCGATTGGCGTGGGGAACCGTTATGTGGTGGGCGTGCTCACGCTGGCGTTCTTCAGCGGGGCCTACATCGCGGAGATCATTCGCGCCGGCATTGAGAGCGTGGGCCAGTCGCAACTCGAATCGGCCAGGGCCATCGGGCTGACCCGCGCCCAGACCTATCGGCACGTCATTTTCCCCCAGGCCCTGCGCCAGATTTTGCCGCCGCTGGCCGGCCAGTTTGTTTCCCTGGTCAAGGACTCCTCGCTGCTGTCAATAATTTCAATCAGCGAATTAACCTGGAACGCCGAAAGCGTCAGCGCCATGACTTACAGCACGTTGGAGAGCTACCTGCCGCTGGCCGCGGGTTATCTTGTCTTAACCCTGCCCATTTCCCTCTGGACGCGCCATTTGGAAAGGCGGCACAGCTTCCAAACCTGACGATGAAACTCGGCCTCCGGCACATCGGCAAGCGGTTCGGCCTCCACGTGGCGCTGGACGAGGTCTCGCTTGAGTTGGAGAAGGTGCATACGCTGGCGCTGATCGGTCCGTCCGGCGGCGGCAAATCGACCCTGCTCAGGATCATCGCCGGGCTGGAACACCCGGATTCGGGGACGGTGGAGATCAATGGCGAGCGCGTTGCTTTCGAGGAAGCGTCCCTGCTGCGGCATCGCCGCACCATCGGGACGGTCTTTCAGGCCTTCAATCTTTTTCCCCATTTGACCGCGCTGCAAAACATCACCCTGCCGCTGGAGAAGGTCCACGGCCATTCCGCGCCTGAAGCGGAGGCAATGGCCCGCCGGCTGCTGGCGCGCTTTCGCCTGGAAGGCCACGCCGGCAAACGTCCGGCCGAATTGTCCGGCGGCCAGCGCCAGCGCGTCGCCATCGCCCGGGCCGTTTCCATCAAGCCGCGCCTGTTGCTCTTGGACGAGCCGACCTCCGCCCTGGACCCGGAGATGACGGGCGAGGTGCTGGACATGATCAAGGAGCTGCGCGAGGAAGGCCGAGATTTTATACTTGTCACACATGAAATGGGCTTTGCCCGCCAGGTCGCCGATCAGGCGGCCTTTCTGGCCGGGGGCCGCGTGGTGGAGGCCGGCCCCGTCGCGCGGCTTTTCGACGCTCCCGCCGCGCCGCAAACGCGCGATTTCCTTTCGCGCATCCTCAAGTACTGACTGGAATCACTTTGACTCCCTTTGACCTGCTGCGACGGGGTGCGATATGGCAGGACCCGGGTTTGACCGTCCGCCGTCGCGCCGGGGAATGGCGCTATGGGGGACAGGTTGACTGGCCTGGCGGGTCCCAGAAATGGGCGATTTTCGTTAAGTAGCACGAGCACAAGGGGTTGCATGTACGGAGTTTGGGTTCGTTTGGCAAAATGCAGGTCAAGGCTGAAGGCTGAAGTGTAGCAAGGCCAATACGCCGGTCGGGGACATCCGCCGCCGTGCTGGGAAACGGCACTACAGACAAGCAGGCGGGAGCCTGGCGCGTTCGAGTGAAGACACGTCTTCATGGAGGCATTATGGCACAGGAGGCGGAATATGCACAGTCCACGGTGTGCAGAAAATTTGTAACGCAAAAAGGCCGTAAATATTGACAAAAACGCGTGTCGGGGGCGTTCTTGTCAAGTATGTATTCTTGACAGAAGGCATTTTTGAGAGCGGCGCAAATGATGCGTTAAAGAAGCGCAAAAGGAGGCTTTGAATGTTTGACCAAGCTGCAACGAGTCCTACCGAGACGAGGCCGTCATTACCCGAAAATGCGGTTTAACCCTTCTTTGTAATTCGCCGGGTCGCCCAAGCCTCATCCTCATGTGGAGCCCGACTGTTTGCGCAGTCGCAGCAATCCGATGAATAGTGCCGCAGAGAATACAAGCACGGACGAATACGTTACAAAGAGGAAAAGAAAACTGATAATGTATCCACCTAATCCATCCTGTTTCAGAGCCAGCATTTGCTCATTTGGGAAGATGTAAATCCAGAGGAGGGTGCCCAAACATGCGGCGAAGGTATATATTGATGTTCCAACGCCCACCAGGCTGCCCATCCGGGCAAGACGGCGATGGAACAACAATAATGTGATGGCGCTGGCGAACCACACCATGTCGATCAAATCCATGACAACCTCACGAACGGTTATGGGGCCGTGCGGTTGCGGGGGGAGTTCCCCTACCCATATGCGACAACCCGCCTCGCTATATATGCATGACAAAAGCATAAACGATGCGAAAATCAAATTGCCGACGCGAGTAAACATACGACGGCTAACGATGAAACGGTGAGCCATTTCGATGGGGAAGGACTGGCTTACGACGACGACCTGGACTCTCAAATCTCATGGCTCAATACAAAGTTTAAAGTGTATCATTCCAACGGCTCCAGGCTAGACAAGAATATGACGCTTGCCGAGCCACACAGTCAATTGGAATACCCAAGGAGGGGGCATCAAGAATTACCAAATGAGAAGGATTTATGCCGTTGGGTGGGAGGGTCGGTCTGCCACGTGCATGGGGTTTGGGGATGGAAAAGCGGCGCAGGCAGCGCGCGACGGCGTGGGGTTCAACCGCCATCCCGGCAGATACCGCCCCGATGGGGCTCCAAGGTGCTTGCATGGGGACTCTACAAATATGCCGCGCCGACGGCGCTGACAAAGGCGGGCTTGCCCGGCGTGGGGGTCAGTGGCTGAGGATGCCGTATTTGGTCACGGCCAGGACGAAGCCAAGCAGGCCGATGAGCAACAGCCAGAAGATCCCCTTGACCGCCAGCACCACGCCGGTGATCAGGATCGAACCCATGATCAGCCAGGCCAGAATCGCCAAATAGATCTTCATGCAGCAGTCAATCTACTCCGCCCGCGCCGGCGCGCAAGTTGGACATGGCGGCGGAGAGGATAAGGGGCGCATCTGAAATTCTTGCGAGAACAGTGACAAAGCGGGACTTTCGTCCCCCTCTCCACGCGCACGCGGGGGGAGCGAAAGGGAGAGGGGAATCGAAAAAGGGCCTCCTCTCCCCTGCCCTCTCCTCCACAAGTGTGTGGAAGAGAGGGAGACAGCCGAAATCTGCAAAAGAAATGAGATGCGCCCAATCGAAACGGGCGTGGTGGCGGTCGCCAGCGATCACCTGCCCGGCCCGAGATGGGGATGGGGCTTGAAGAAGCTGTTGTCAAAGGTGAATTGCCAGGCGATGTAGCATTGGAACTTGATGGGGCCGTCGATGCAGCGGCCGGCGGAGAAGAGCAAATGCTGTTGCTCGCTGAAATCGAAGACCATGCCGATGTTGAAGGCGGTGCCGCGATTGGGAAAATCGGTTTCATACACCGTTTGATGATAGACCTCCGCGCCCATGAGCACGTTGGTCCAGACCTGCTTTTGCAACACGCCACCGGCAAAGGCCCAGTTGTCGCGGCCGGAAAAGGAATTGAGGCCGTAGCCGCCCCCGCCGTAGGCCGTCCACGAACCCCAGCTTTTCTGGATCCACAAGGGAAGGAAGGCCTGGGGATGGCCGTTGCCGAGATTGTTCCGCTCGCTGCCGGTCGGCAGTTCCAGAAGAGGGAAAACGCCTATTTGAGGCATCCAGTTGGTCTCCTGGATGAACCGGTATTTGGCGCCCAGCTCAAGGTCGCCCGCTCCGTAATGGGCGGCCCCGTCGGGCGGCGAATCGTAGGCCAGGGGCATGATCAGGTGAAGCTGCAGGTCCGGGACAGCGCCGTAGTTGACTTCGAAATGCGGGGCGGTGCCGGACCAATCGCCGCCGTATTTTGAATGCATCGAAGCCAGATAAAACTCCCAGTGTTGGTAATCCACCGGCTCCGGGTCGTCGGTGACGAAGGGCGGCCCGCCCAGGGCGGCTTGGATCATGCCCAGGGCGAGGAGGGCGGCCAGGGCAAAAGCCGCCCGAGGTAGTTTGGCAGGCAGGAGGGTGTTGTTAATCGGCGATGACATAGAAGGCCAGGACAATGAGCACGCCCGCAACCACGCCCGAACAGACGATGCCGGTCAGGCGGTTGGCAGGCATTTTTGCACCTTTCTTCGATGCGGCGAGACTCCAGCCGAGCACCGCAAACAGGACGAGCATCATGGCGACATGGGTGATCCAATGATGTCCGGTCAGCTTCTGCATCCAATCCGAGACGCTCCGGCTCGTTTCCTTGGCCACCACGAGCAGGGCGTTCAACACGGCGCAGAGGGCCAGGGACAACCCGAACGAGAAGGTGTGTTTTGAGAGGCCGGTGTTTTCCATGTGATGCTCAACCGGGTTTGGCCAAGAGCGCCATCTTCACGCCCATGGCAATAATCGCGCCGTGCCCTTCGGCCAGCAAGGCCAGCGCCGCGACCAGCGCGGCCACGCACAACACCAGCCGGCGCGCTTCCCTGTTCGCCGCCAAGTCGTTCGACGCCGCGATGGGGAGGTAGGTCGCGAGCAGCAAAAGCGTGATGACAAAATGCTCCTTTGTTTCCATGAAGTAGCGATGAGCCAAGGGCCACGGGCCTTTGAGGATGATGGCCTTATCCGCGCTGTAATCCGCAACATACCAGTAGCCGCCCAGCACAAAGGCGAGCCACATCATAAGCGCCGCCGCCCGGCTCACCCATCGGATTCTGGCCAGGCTGCCTGGGTGCGCATTCAACGCCTCCACAAACACCCACACTGCCGCCATGAGGCAACCCGCCCCCAACAGGGCGTGACTCAACAAAACGACCTCTTTCATAAGGCGACTCCCAAAGCGGGCGAATTGGCGGTTGCCGTCAGCATGGCGGCGTCATTTGCTCCCCGATTTTTGCGGGTGCGTTTCCAAGACGACCTCGTCGTAAAGTTCCTGGATTTGTGCCCGGATCAGTTTAAGGACCCTTTTTCCTTTTGGCGTCAGCCGGTAGTCCTTGCGCGCCCTCCGGCCGCGTCCCTCGGCCGCGACATTGAGCCAGCCCCGGCACACCAGGCGCCGGAGGAGCGGATAAAGGGTGCCGGGACTGATCTCATAGCCGTGACGGCGCAGTTCCCGGATGATCCATTGTCCATGGATCGGCTCCTGGCCGGCGTGATGCAGGATATGCACCTTCCAGAAAGTCAATAATATTTCCCGGTCAATTTCGCTCATGCAGGGTTACGATAACCGATGTCGGAAACCAATATAATCGGCCTCTCTGGCGGCGTCAAGGGGGCCGGGCGCTCACCTGGGGCCGGGCGGTGTGGGCGCGCCGGATTGCTTTTCGATTTCCGCCTGGAGGCGGCGCGCCATTTCGAAGCCGGGGTCCAGCCGCAAGGCCTGGGCGCAGGCTGCCCGCGCCTTGGCGGTCTGGCCGGTCCGTTCATAGACGCTGGCCAGGTTGAACCAGCGCTCCGAGAAGCCCGGGTTCTGCCGCGCCGCCAATTCCAGCCATGCCACCGCCTCCGGCCAGCGCCCGATCTTGGCGCAGGTCAAGCCGAGTTGGGTTGTCAGCCTGTCGTTCTCGGGATAGATGCGCCGCGCGCGTTGCAGGGTGGTGAGGATTTGTTCCGCCTGCCCGGGGGTCAGCGTTCTGGCCGTCCGCCATTGGGTCATTTGCGGCAGGGCGAAGACGGACGCCACGGCGTTATGCTCGATGCGCTTGATGCCCGGGTGTTGGAATTCGGCGCGCATATAGAGGGTGAGGTCGTCCCGCCACGCGCCCATCTGATCCAGGCTCGTGCCCGTCCAAATGGCCGGCAGCGCCGCGGCCGCGAGCAGCGCAAGGCGCGGGCGCAGGCGCGAACCGTTCAGGAACAGGCCCCCCAGCGCCAGGAGAAAGCCCATCATGGGCAGGTAAAGAAAGCGTTCCGCCATGTATTGCATCATGGGCACCAGATTGGAAACCGGCAACAGGAACAGGCCCAGCCAGAGCAAACCGAAGGCGGAGAGCCGCCATGGCGCACGCCGCCACAGCCACAAGGCCAGCGCGGCGAAGAACAGCACCAGGAACACTCCGCCCAGCACGGCCCCCGAAAAGAACGGATGCGGCGGCGCGCCCACCATAAAATCATAATCGGCGCAAAACGGCGGGAGGCCCCAGAGCAGCCGCCAGTATTCCAACGCCACCGGACACATATCGATCAAGGTTTGCGCATAACTGCCGGAGATGGGGGCGCACTGCGCGGATTGGCCGAGGACCAGATGGCGCCAGGCCGCATAGAAAGCCGCCACCAACAAGAACGGGACCGTCAGCGCCGCGCTCCGCCGACACGGCAGCTTGAGCAACCCGGCGAAGATGACAAACGCCATCAGGGCCAGCGGCACCGCTGATTCCTTGGAGAAAGCCGCCAGAAGAAAGAACGCCAGCGCGGCCGCATATTGAGTTGCGCCCCGCCCTCCCCCGTTCCACTTGAGGAGGCAGCGCGTGGCGGCCAGCACGAACACGGCAGCCATCAGGTCGTCCAGACATTTGACCCAGCAAACCACCTCCGAAAGCACCGGGTGCGCGGCGAAGCCCAGCGCGACCAGCAACGCAGTCAATCTGGCGGCGGGCGGCGCGGCGCCAGCCACCGATTCGCAGAGGCGCCACGCCACCGAGAACAGCAGCATGGCGGCAAGGCCGTGCCAAAAGATATTGGCCAGGTGAAAAATCCACGGTTGCGGCTCGGGCTTGCCCCCAAGGGCGTAAAGCAGGGCGTAAAAGGCCGTGCGCATGGGGCGGAAGCTCGGCGCCACTTCGGCCGACTGCGCTTTGACGGAGGTGAAAATCGCCGGGAGATTTTTGAGGGAACGGATGCTGGTGTTTTGGACGACCAGCGCGGAATCATCCCAGACAAAGCCAAACCGGATCGTCGCCCCCCAGATCAGACCTGTAAGAAGCCCGATGAGGGCGTAGCAAAACCACGGCGGATATTTTTCCAAAGCCACGCCGCGCATTATAACCGCGGTTGCGCGGAAGTCGTCTCAAAAGCGGGCGGAGGCGGCCTCACCCGGCCAGTTGACAGGAAGTTCGTGCTGCGAGATGATGCGGAGATGGAAAAGATTATTTATCCGCGCAGTCCGCGCGAAATGATGGCCGGCTGGGTTTATCTGCCGCGGTTCGTCGATAAAATCCGGTTGCACAAGGCGGGCAAGCTGCATGCCGATTACCAGGAGAATTTCACCAAAGGCTTCGACGGCGCCTGGCTCAAGGCCGCCGGGCTGACCGCGGAACAATTCCTCCCCGTGGTCGAGAATTCCCTCACCGACGGCGAGGTGGCCGATTGGGTCGCCAAAAACGTCGGCAAATCGGAGGCCGACAAGGCCGCGTTCCGCGATTTCGTCCTCAACCGCGGGCGCAATGACGAGGCCATGAAAGCGCGGCTGAAAATGCGCAAGGAAGAAGCCGGCCTCGCCCACCGCGACGACATTCAGACCTTTGTCGATTTCATCGACGCCGACGAAAAGAGAATTTGAGGGGCGGCGGATTAGGCGACCTTGATGACATAGCCCGCGCGGGGCGGGCGCCGCAGCATATGGTTGGCGCTCTTGTTCTGGACGAACTTGGCGGTGGCGGAGTTGATTTTCAAAACCGCCCCCAGGGTGGCCCCGGTCTTTTCGAGATCGACCCGGTTGGCGGCCAGATGTTCCGTCATGCGTTCCAAGGCGGGCAGCGCTTCCTTGTCGCCCTGGATTTGTTCGCGCATTTGGGCGGGCGATTGCCCGCGACCGAGGCGGTAGGAGATGTTGGAGATGTGGCAGAGGGCGGAGGAGAGATGGCCTTCCTCAATCCTGGCGCGCAAGTCGTCCTCGCGGCGGCTGCGCACCGCCTGGATGAAATTCTCGAAGTGGTTGGACGCGCCCTGGAAGCTCTTGATTTCCTTGCCGTTTTTATCGAAGGCCTTCGCGCCCGTATAATTGGGCACCACCACGCAACCGCCCTCGCATTCAATCACGATGCCGATTTCCGCCCCTTTGTAGTTGTCCATCCGGGCGGAGCCGGTTTTTTCGGGCAAACCGCGCACCTCCATGAGGAGCGGGGCGCGCTTGAAATCGTGGAGGGTCATCAAGGTGTTGGGCGTTTGGCCGTCGTCGTCGTAACCGAAGCGGCCGCCAATGGCGAAGGCCCGGTAGGAAACTTTTTTTTCTCCCAGGAACCAGCGCGCCACATCGACTTCATGCACGCCCTGGTTGGCCAGGTCACCGGCGCCGTAGTCCCAAAACCAGTGCCAGTCGTAATGAAATTTGGCGCGGCGCGGCGGGTTCATGGGCGCGGGGCCGCACCACAGATCGTAATCCACGGTGGCCGGCACGGGCTGCGGGCCTTCCGTCCTGCCGATGCCCGGGCGCCGTTTGTAGCAAATGCCCCGGGCCAGCACGATGTTCCCCAAATTTCCATTGTTGACCCACTCCACCGCTTCCCGGATGCCGTAGCTGGAGCGCGACTGCGTTCCGGCCTGGACAATTTTCCCGTAGCGCAACGCCGCCGCCACCATTTGTTCCCCCTCCCAAATGTCGTAAGAAACCGGTTTTTCGACATAGACATCCTTGCCGCTCTGCATTGCCCAGACGGCGGCCAGGGCGTGCCAATGATTGGGTGTGGCAATGGAAACGGCATCCACATTCCCGCTTTCCAGCAGCTTGCGGAGATCGGTGTAGCCAGCGACCGGCGCGCCCTGGTCCGCGCACTGCTTGACGCCGGCGTCGAGGATGGCGCGGTCAACGTCGCACAAGGCTGTCAAGCGCACGCCGGCCATCCGGCTCCATTCCTTGATGTGCTCCTTGCCGCGACCGTTGAAGCCAATGACCGCCAGACGGATGTCCTGGTTGGCCCCGGGCACCTGGCCCCAGGAGCGCGCGGACAGGCTGACGGCCCCGGCGGCCAGGGCGGCTTGTTTGAGGAAGCTGCGGCGGGTGAGCTTGTTCAGTGTTCTCATAAATTGACGCAAGGCGCGTGTTGATCCTTCGACAAGTCTTACGGGGTCTGTGTTCGGATGTATTGCTGGTATTCCCCGGCGACGCGCGCCTGCTGCTCGTCGCCCTCGTGCAGGTAGAAGCGATAGCGGAAAGTGACGCTCTGGCCGGCGGGGAGGGTGAAATCGCCGGTTCCTTTGGGCTTGTTTTCAAAATGATGAACGCCGAACGGATTGGCCGCAAAAAGTCCGTAATCCCGCACATGCCACCAAGTCGGATGGCGCAGATTGGCGGGATGATCGAAGATGGCGACGCCAACGATCTTCCCCTGCACCGGCCCATAGTAATCGCACCAATCCGCCCGCTTGCCCCATGTCTCTCCATCCCGCGCGCCTGAAGACAGGACAATATGGCCATCGCCCGGCTTGTCCACGTGGCGCAAACGCATCGACTCCGGGAGCCGGACCGCCATGGCGCCGTCCTTGTCGTCGCCGAACATGACCGGCTTGTCCGGCGGCGCCTGGAGAGTGACTTCAAAATCAAACAGGCGCTGGTTGTCGGGCCGATTGTAAATGCGCACGGTGCGGCGGTCGGTGCAGACAATGCTTCCGTCCGGCGCCAGCCAGTTGTCGGCGGACCGGATGAGGCCCGAATCCCGGCCGGAGCGGATGGCCAGGAATTTGTCATGGACAATCCGGCCGCCATTGGTGATTCCGTCGGTCCAAAAATCCAGGCCGTTGACGCTGGAATGGGCGTACCAAAGGCCGCGATGATGCAGGTGGTCGTGTTGCTCGTCGGTGGAGTCCTCAACGGGCCAGCGTCGCGTCATGGGCAATTCATCCGGGCCGAGCAGCGGATAGAAATAGGGCCGCGGCACGTCCTTGTAGCAATATTTGGTGAAGAGCTTTCCATTGATCTCAACGCGCAGCTTGCCCTCCTCCCGAGAAATCCGCACGCCATTGGGCCGGCCCTGGGTATGGGCGCAACCGGCCAGCAGGAGCGTCCCCAGCAGCGCCGCCATGCCGGCCAAGGCAAAGATTGACGGTGTTTTCATCCTGCGGATTATGGGGAGGCAGGCAGGAGGATAACCAGCAAATACTTTATGCTCCTTGATGGTACCGACGGAGGGGGTCGAACCCACACGGCCTTTCGGCCACCAGATTTTGAGTCTGGTGCGTCTGCCAATTCCGCCACGTCGGCCGCAACTTTCATCACTATGGCAGAACTAAAGCGGACGGCAAGGTGATTCCTGAAAGTCCGTGTCAGCGCACCGCACCTCAGATTCTTGCGAGAACAGCGACAAAGCGGGACTTTCGTCCCCTCTCCGCGCGCACGCTGGAGAGGGAAAGGGAGAGGGGAATCGAAAAAGGGCCTCCTCTCCCCTGCCCTCTCCTCCACAAGTGTGTGGAGGAGAGGGAGATAGCCGAAATCTGCAAGAAACTGAGATGCGTCCGTGTCAGCGCCCGCTCTGCCGCACCAGATTCTCCAACAGCCGGGTGAACGCCGCGGTCCGGCCCAGTTCCTCCAACGTCAGGTGCATGCGGTAGCGCCAGTAATAGTTGGGAATGGCCGGGATGTTGATGCGTTCGGCAGCGACGTCGGGGCAGCGCAGCGCGCCGTCCATGCCCAAGAGGTCCTGCAATTGGAAAATGCTCCACATGGCCGGCGAATCCAGGTGCTGGCGGACGATTTCCAAATTGATCCACGGCTCGCATTCGTCGGGGGCCGCGCCGGCTTGTTTCAACTCCTGGTTGAAGAATTTCTGCGTGAGCTTCTTGTCCTCCAGCCACCAGCCGCGGAGGGTGCTCATGTCATGGGTGGAGGGCGTGACCACGCTGAGATAGGGGGCCTCCGCGGGCCGCGAAAACTCCTGATGCATGGCCTTGGGCATGCGCTGGATTTCCAGACTCAACAGGCCCAGCATTTTCATGGCCTCCGGCACGCAGGCCGGGACCATGCCCAGGTCCTCGCCGCAAATGAGCATGTTGGTGACGCGCTTGAGGGCGGGCA
>Ga0326728_10014768_pt1 | contig 16448 bp, 13 predicted proteins | sample MB3enrmetagenome_FD_207602 | JGI IMG/M metagenome (GOLD analysis project Ga0326728, IMG submission 207602) | Lab enriched peat soil microbial communities from McLean, Ithaca, NY, United States - MB31MN | ecosystem: Environmental > Terrestrial > Soil > Wetlands > Peat | place: USA: New York...
CCCGGCCGGAAGCCGCAATTGAGCAGGCGATAGTAGCCCTGGATGGTGCCTTCGCCGCCATTCACATCCTCCGCAAGAAAATTGACGGTCCCTAGCGCGATCTCCACCGGATACTCCAGCGGCGCGCAGCAATCCAGATCCTGCGGGATATCGTTTTTCAGATACTGCATGTGAGCGTAGCCCACGACTGCGCCTTGCTGCTTGGCAAGCTGGATCAATGGATAGGTGTACTCGGAGAACGATCTCTCACCGTGCTGAAGGCCGAGCAGAATCAAATGCCCGCCGATGGCCTTCTGTTCGAATGTCACACCGCGTGGGTCGAAATGCCATTCGGCATCCCAATGCAGAATCTGTCGCGGAGTGGATAACGGAAGGTCCTTGCCACTGATCTTCGGCAGATCGCGCGCGGCGTCGCGTACTTCGCCATTGCCCATGTCGGCGAGCAACGACACCACCGCCAGATGATTGGTGCTCATGGCGGCGAACACCTGTTCGGGTGTCACGGTGAGCCCGCCTGCGACGCCGCAATCGCAGTGCACGTGCGGATCGCCCGCGAACCAGCCGGGCGGCTCACGACCTGTGGGTGCTTGGGCGAGTAGCGTGAAAGCGCTGGCAGCGACAGTGATCGCGAGACGCACGACGGTTTTCACTTACGGCTCAGCCGCGTATTTCTGGTACGCCTCGGCGATGTTTGCGGCATGATAGTCGCCGTGATGGATGATCACCCGGTAGCGGAAAGTGAGCGACTGCTGCACGGGAACCGTCCAGCTTCCGTCCTGCTTGGGATCGCGCGTAAAATCACGCAGCCCGAACGGATTGGCGGCGAACAAGCCGTAACCGCGCGCGTGCCACGTGGTTGGATGCCGGAAGCTCTTGGGATGATCCAAGACCGCGATGCCCACGTCCTCTCCATCCACTGTGCCATCATAGTTCACCCAGTCGGCGCGCTTGCCCCAGATCGCCTTCTCGCCTTCCGCTCCCTGCGAGTTGACCATGTGGCTCGGCGGAGAATCGAGCTGCTTCGCCACGCGGATGCCGAACGCTCCTTCTTTCGTATCGCCAAAGGTCAGCGGACCGTGGGTCGCGTGCACGGTGAATTCACAATCGATGATGCGCGTGTGCTCGTCGCCGTGGAATTTGAAGGTTTGCGTTTCGTCACCGATTACCATGCCACCCGGGCCTTCCAGCGTGAACTCCGCGCTAATCACGCCAGGGTTGCCACCACGCGCTTCGCTGATCTTTTGCATGACCATGTGGCCGTAATTCTGCTTAAAGTGATCGTTGTAATACTTGTCGAAAGCTTCCTCGCCCCAAAAATCCAAGCCGTCAATACTGCCGTGCGCGAAATATAGCGGGCGCTGGTGCGGCTCGAAGCTGGGATCATGCTGGCTCCCTGCTGGCACCTCGTTCGCCACCGGATAGCCGCGAGTCACGACGGTGCCCTGTGCGCTCCGCAGCGGCATTAAATAAGGCTTGGAGACCTTCGGATCGAAATAGTAGGTGGTGAATGGCTTGCCGCCGATCTTCACCTCGATCTGGCTGCCGCTGCGTTGGACGTTGACGGCTTCCTGCGCACTACACGTGAGGGTGCACAGCAGTATCACGAACGAAAGTCTGCTCGTCTGGTTGGTCATTGTTGTTTAGACGCTCTCCGGAATTACGAACGGCTCGCGATAGGAGCCACGTAGGAGCCGGCTGGCCTCTTCGTCGCCCACCACTTGCTCGGTCGCGGGGTCGAAGTGCAGTGTACGCCCCACGCGGTAGGACGCGTTGGCCAGGTGAACCAGGGTACAGGAGATGTGCGCCTCCTGAATCGGCGCGTTCAGATCCTCTTTCTTCCGGCTGCGCACGCAATCGATGAAGTTGGCCCAGTTGTTTCCGCGCTTTGAATTCATCGGCCCTGGCGCCTGTTCCTTGCCGAGCCACGTGCGGTAACCCTGGTAATCTTCCTCGTTCGTGATGGCCATGTAGCCCTTCGAACCGTAGAAAATGTCGCCCACCGTGCCGCCCGCCATGCTGAGCGGCTCTTCCGGACCGGGAGGTCCCAGGAACCCTGGCACAGGTTCGCCGCCAAAGCCCGGAGTGCCGATGCGTGCCTCGTGATTGCTGATCCAGTGACGCACTTCAAACTCAAGCATCTTGCGCTTGCCCCCGCCGTCGAATTCGAACCTACAAGAGAGGACGTTGGGCGTCTGCTGGTCGTCATCGAACATGAAGTGTCCGCCCATTGCCGAGGCCTTGATCGGGAAGCCGACGCCCAATCCCCAGCGCGCCACATCAATTTGATGCGAACCCTGGTTGCCGATATCGCCATTGCCGTAGTCCCAGAACCAGTGCCAGGTGTAGTGGAACCGATTCCGCGTGAACTCATGCTTCGGTGCAGGGCCGGTCCACAGGTCGTAATCCACTCCAGCGGGAACGGCTTCCACCGCCGCGCGGCCGATGGTGTCGCGATGATTGAAGCACAGCCCACGCGCCAGATACACATCGCCGATCAGTCCCTCACGTAACTTGCCGATGCCTTCGATCACGGCCGGATTGGAGCGGCTATTAGTGCCATGCTGCACAATCCGGTTGTACTTTTCAGCGGCCCGTACCATCTGCCGGCCTTCCCACCAGAAGTGCGAGCAGGGTTTTTCGACGTACACGTCCTTGCCCGCCTGGCAGCCCCAGATCGTGATCAGCGCGTGCCAGTGATTGGGCGTCACGACCGACACGGCGTCGATAGATTTGTCGTCCATCACCTGGCGGGGATCCTTGTAGACCTTCGGCTTGGGTAGTCCCAGCAGCTCCATATCCGCCAGCCGCTTGCGGACGATGTTCTCGTCGACGTCGCAAACCGCCGCGATCTCCACGTTATCCAGGTGCGAATACTCTTCGATATGCGCGAACCCTTGGCCGCGGATACCGCACACCGCCACCCGAACGCGATCGTTTGCTCCGGCCATAGTTGACCTCCTGGGAAACTGCTAGGCTATCACAGCAGCACCGGTGCGTGAATCGGCCTACGAGAGGTAATGAATCGTGGCGTCTGCAAGTTTCTGTGTGTTCGCAAACGGATCGCCGGGCATGTCGGCTTCCATCGAGAAGTAACCTTTATATCCGGCTTGTTTCGCGATACCGAACAGGCGCGCCAGGTCCACTTCATAGACCTTACCGTTATCGGCGGCATAGGCGCTCTTGACGTGCGCCATGTTGAATACGTGCCGGAACATGGCGGCCACGGCTTTGTAGTTCCACTCCGCGTCGCCCGTCGGGTTCATCGAATTCGCAAAATCGGGCAGGGCGCGCAGGTACGGGCTGCGCACTTTCTCGATCACGGCCACCAGAAAGAATGGGTCTTCGCTTACCGGAGCGTCGTTCTCCAGGTTGATCACGATACCCTTCTTCTCGCCATAGCCGGCCAACTCACCCAGAGTCTCGGCCGCGAGATTGACATCGGCCTTGCCACCCGGCGCACCGTTGATGTGCTGGCGAACGCTGGGGGAGCCAATGAGTATCGCAACGTCGACGCCTTTTTTCCCAAATGCAATCGCCTCCCGCCGGCGCGTGGGGTCGGGATGATAGAAACTCCTTCCGCCGTGGCCCAGATCGACGATATGCGATCCTGTCTTGGCGACCGACGTGCGCAGCTCCTCCAGGTACGCAGGCTCCGTCGAACGGAAATGCGCGGTGAGTGGATTGATATTGTGAATGCCGAAGCGCTCCACTACCATTGCGGCGAAATCCTTGGCATCGATCACGGGCTTTTTCCGGTCAAGGTCGTGGTTGCCGGGAGCGTCCATATAGTCACGAAACGGCCACGATGTCACGGCCAGACGCTCACGCGGGTTCGCTGGGAATGTCAGTTGCGGCTCCGACGCCCGGAGCATGGCCGCTCCCGCAGCCGCAACCGAGGTCGCCAGAACGTGGCGGCGCGATAGGCTCATTGCACTCTAGCCGGCTGCTTTCGTGTCTTGACTGTCGTCGGTTTGGCCATCTGGTTTTGTGGCACTCTTGGCCCGAGCCCGCCTGCGTGAGTGGGCTGCTTTGCCTACTACCACGGCAGCGGAAATCGCCGAGCCCCACAACAAATACCGCATCTTTGACTTGGTGCGAAATGGAACTTTGACCGTTTCAGGCGCAGGGACGGGCGCACCGCTGGAGATATCGACGGCGCCGCCGAGCCGCATATTCTCCCAGTCGTAGACGAACTGCTTTCCACAGTCCAGACAGACCACGTACGTCTCGCCGTGCACCTCGCTTGGTATTCCTACGGTTTTTGGCCGGGCCGGAGTGAAAGGGAAGGTCGTCCTCCGGTGCCGGCATCCAACCAGGGCGTTCCATATTGAATCCATCACCGGCATACAATCCAATACCAATGTAGCATCCGCTTTGCGTGACGAACGTGCGTTAGCTTACACGCCACGCTACACTGGCAATCGTGGCCGCACGCAGCAAGACCAAAACAGTCGCCCGCAATCACTACATCCTTATCGTATTCGATAGCTGCCGTTACGATTCCTTTCTGGCCGGGCATCCGCGCACCATGCGTAAGCTCGGAAAGGTGGAGCGGCGTTGGTCCTACGCTTCGTGGACGGCGCCTTCGCACTTCAACCTTCTGATGGGCTTGATGCCGCACACGAGCCCGAAGAATGTCTACGCTTCGGAGTACTACAAAAAGGACTTCTTCAAGTTCAACGAGCGGCTGGGCGCAGGCGGCATCGAGTTCCGGAGTTTCGTGCCGCGCCTGTCGCTGCCGGTATTGCTGCGAAATCTCGGCTACCGCACCAATGCCATGGTTTCTCTCCCGGTATTGAACCCCGCCACCGCGATCAACACGGGTTTCGACAGCTACCGCCTCATGCCGAAGCACAACGACATGCGCGCCATGGTGCGCGAGATGACGTTTCCCGAAGACCAGCCGTCATTCCACCTGCTCAATGTCGGCGAGACGCACTATCCCTACGCCCTTCCTGACGAGCCGGAAGACGAATGGCCGCGCATCAGCGGCGTGCACGGCGTGTTCAAGCATCTGGACGAGGCCATCGTCGGCGGGAAGCTACGCAGCAGCCGCGTGAAGATGTTCGACAAGCGCAAATTGGAAATGCTGCGCAGCCGGCAGATCGACGCGGTGAAATACCTGGATAAGGTGGTGGAAGAGTTGTTCGATCTGGTTCCCAAGAACACCTACATCACGATTACCTCAGACCACGGCGAACTGTTCGGCGAAGAGGGCTATTTCGGCCACGGCCCGATCTTGCACGAAAAAGTCCTCGAGGTGCCCTTTCTCGAAGGCAAGCTCCGATGAAACGGCGCGACATTCTTCTGTCGCTTTGCGCGCTGGCTCTGCTCCTTTACGGCGCGAGGCACTCGCAGGGAGATCTGCAACTCGCCTACATCGGCCCCGGCGCCGGGTTTGCGTTTCTCGGCTCGTTCCTCACGCTGCTCACATCGCTCGTGCTGAGTGTAGTCTCGCTTCTCGCGTGGCCGTTCCGCATGGCCTGGCTGCTGGTGAGGCGCAAACAGGGATACCGCAAAGCACGCGTCAAGAAGCTCATCTTTCTCGGCCTCGACGGCTTTGACCCCGGCCTTGCCGAGCGTTTCATGGCCGAAGGCAAGTTGCCGAATCTCAGCCGCCTCAAAGAGCAGGGTTCTTATACGAAACTGCGCACGACATTCCCCGCGCTATCGCCCGTAGCCTGGTCCACATTCGCCACCGGCGTCAATCCTGCCAAGCACAACATTTTCGATTTCTTGAATCGCGACCTTAAGACTTATGTGCCGGAGCTGTCTTCGTCTAAAGTGCGCCCGCCTCATCGCATCTTGAAGCTCGGCAAGTGGCGCATTCCTCTGTCGCGGCCTTCAGTCGAAATGCGCCGCAAGAGCGAGCCCTTCTGGAAGATTCTGGGCCGGCATTCCATCGGTTGCACGGTGTTGCGTCTTCCCATCAGCTTTCCGCCCGACGAATTCAACGGCCGCCAGCTTTCCGCGATGAGCACACCCGACCTTCGCGGCACCCAAGGCAGCTTCTCGCATTTCTCGACGCACGTAGAAACGGGCCATGTCGAAGGTGGCAGCCGTTATCCGCTGCGGCGTGCGGGAAACCACGTAGAAGGCGATCTGGAAGGCCCGGACAATGCCTTTGTCGAGGGCAGTGGCGCGATGCACGTCCCGTTTCGCATTCTTCATGCGGACGATCCAGATCGCGCGAGCCTCGAAATACAGGGCGAGTCGTACCCTCTGCGGCCGGGCGAATACACACCATGGGTGCGGCTGCGCTTCCATGGCGGTGTCGGCGTTTCCGTCCACGGCATCGCCCGGTTTCTGCTCACCCAGACGGCGCCGGAGGTCTCGCTCTACTGCACGCCCATTCAAATCGACCCCGAAAGCCCCGCTCTGCCAATCAGCCACCCCGCGTATTACGCTATCTACCTTTCCAAGCTGCTCGGCACTTACTCTACACTCGGCATGGCCGAGGACACGTGGGCTCTCAACGAGGGCGCCATCGACGACGATGCTTTCCTCCAGCAAGCTGAGTTGATCAAGCGCGAGCGCGAATCCATGTTTCTCCGCGCGCTCCAGCATACCCGCCGCGGCGTGGTTGCGTGCGTGTTCGACACCACAGACCGCGTGCAGCACATGTTCTATCGCCGTCTCGACGCGGGTGATGGCAGAGTCATCGAAGCTCTGTACCGCGACATGGACCGGCTGGTGGGTGAGACAACGAAGTATGTTGACGATCACACCGCTCTGTTTGTACTCTCGGACCACGGTTTCTGCTCGTTCAAGCGTGGTGTCAATCTGAACTCTTGGCTGCACCAGAACGGTTACCTCGCGTTGCTCGATGGTGCGAGTGAAAGTGGAGATTATTTCGAAGGCATCGATTGGAGCCGCACACGTGCCTACACGTTCGGTTTGGGTGGTATGTATTTGAACCTCAAGGGCCGCGAAGCGAGCGGCACGGTCGATCCAAAAGACGCCGCCGCGCTGCGCAAGGAGTTGATCGCGAAACTCACCAACCTGCGCGACGAGGAGACCGGCCACATCGGCATTCGCAATGTCTACGCCACGGGAGCGCTCTATCAAGGTCCGTATCTGAGTGCTGCGCCGGATTTTGTGGTGGGTTACGCGGCGGGATATCGCACGTCCTGGGAAGCTGCGGTTGGCAAAGTGACCGCGCGCGTTTTCGACGACAACAAGAAGGCCTGGAGCGGCGACCACTGCGTCGACCCGCTGCTCGTCCCTGGCGTGCTGTTTTCCAACCGCAAGGTCCAGGCCGAAGATCCGGGCATCGAAGACATGGCGCCCACGGCCCTCGACTTGTTCGGAATTGAGGCGCCCGCGTGGATGGAGGGCAAGTCCGTTTTCCGCTTTGCCTGACGGGTTCAGGAGTACATGCATCATGAAAACCGCTGTCAAACTGAATAAGACGTTAGTCCAGCGTGCCAGTCGCATCGCCGGGCACGCCGGCTATAGCTCGGTCGAAGAGTTCATCGAGCACATCATCGAAAAAGAGCTCGCGCACTTCGAGGATTCGGACTCGAAAGAGGAAATCGTCAAGAAGCTCAAAGGATTGGGCTATTTGGAGTGACAGAGATCGACCTCGGCCTAGCGGCGCTCGCCAGCCTCGTTCCCATCAGCATTCTCGCCGGCATCGGAATGCTGCTGGTATTCCGCCATGCGTCGGACCCCGTAGCCGTGCGCCGTGCCAAAGGCGTTGCTCAGGCGCACCTGCTGGAATTTCGTCTCTTCATGGACGAGCCCCTTCTCATTCTGCGTGCCCAGCGCGATCTGCTGATCGCCAATCTGCGATTCATGAAACTGATGTTGCGGCCATTCCTGTGGATGCTTCTCCCCATGGGGCTGCTGCTCGCCGGTCTGGAGTCCTTCTACGGACACGCACCGCTCGCAGTGGGTGAGTCCGCCATCCTCACCGCGCAGGTGAAAGATGCTGCCGGCCCATTCGAACTCAAAGTGCCCGCAGACGTTGCCGTCGATTCGCCGCCCGTGCATGTGCTCGCCGAAAACCAGGTAAGCTGGCGTATCCGCCCTCTGCGTGCCGCCACTTCTGAACTGCAAATCGCCCATGACGGCAGTTCGTTCGCCAAGAGGATTTCCGCAGGCGGCGGCTTCCACGTCCTTTCCGAACGCCGCGGATCGCTCCTGAATCTCCTGCTCTATCCCACCGAACCGCCCCTGTCGAACAATGGCATCGAATGGATCGAGATTCGTTACCCCGATGCGACGATCCTGCATCTCCATTGGCTCATCTGGTTCTTCGCCATCTCTGCGATCACCGCACTCGCCCTGCGCCGCCGTTTCCACGCGGTCTTCTGACGGCCCTACCGCCTGAACCCTGTCTCGTCTTTTAACGCTTCGAGCGAGTTATAGACGATTGGGCAGTAGCACGCGCGATCGATGAACTGCCACATACGGCTCGCAATCGATCCGTTCCCGCGCACCAGGTGCGGAAATCGTGAACAGGTCTCCGGTCGCGATTCGTAGACACCGCACGCCTTGCCTTCCAGGAATACGCAGCCCTCCGCGTCACTCCGCTTCAGAATCACCCCTTCTTCTTCGCGCTCAGTTGTGTACTCCTCCAAAAGCTGCGCGCGCGAGATGCTGAAATGTTTGGCCAACCGGTCGATATCGCGATCGTTCAACTTCACCGTCGCCACGCGGCAACAGTTGGCGCACACTGTGCAGTCGATCTGCGCCTCGATCTCCTCCGCGATGCGCCGCATCTTCCGCTCCGCATGATCGTGCACCTTCAGGTGCCGGCGAAACCGCTCGTTCTCCGGCCGCTTCTTCTCGCCAAGAATCTTGATTTGAACCAGGTCTTCGATCATTCGTTCCGCAGCGTGCTCGCCGGGTTCAACCGCGTGATGCGCCACGCCGGAAGGATGCTCGCGGCCGCCGCCACCAGCAGGAACAGACACGGCACTCCCACGAACGTCCACGCATCGGTCGGACTGACACCCCAAATGAGATGCTTCATGAGCCGCACCACCCCCAAGGCCAGCACACATCCGAACGCACATCCAATCCCCGCCAGCACGAGCCCCGGCAGCGTGACGAGTGAAATCGCCTGCCCTGTAGTCGCGCCCATCGCCATGCGAATGCCCATCTCCCGAGTGCGTTCCGACACCGAATGCGCAATCAGACCATAAATTCCTATCGCCGCCAGCAGTAGCGCCAGCGCAGCCAGCGCGCCCATCAATGTTGCCTGCAATCGCGGCTCGCCGAGCGTTTTCGATCTCACCTCGCTTAGGCTGCGGAAGCCCGAGAACGGCAGCAGTGGCTCAACCGATTGCATCGCGCGCTGCATCCCCGCCATTACTGCCTCGGGCGGCGCCGAAGTGCGCACGATCCAGCTTGGTGAAAACCACACGTGCGCTAGGGGAAACAGCCAGGCCGGCGTTTGCGCTGCGGCCGTAAAGATCATCGGCACGGCCGCCACCGGAGCGTAGCCTCCCAGGCTGTTCTGCATCGGAATGTTGCCCACGAGCCCGATGATCTCCAGATCGTCGTTACCATCCTTGATGTGCACGCCGACCGGACTCCGCCCAGTGAAGTAAGTGTTCGCGAACGCTTCATTCACTACCACCTTTTTCGGCGTTTGCGGGCCATCCAACTGCGTAAACGTTCGGCCGCTCAGCACCGGAATCCGCAACGTCCGAAAATAATCGGGCGTCACGTAAAACGTGACCGCCATGTGGAAGCTTCCCGGCGCGTCACCGGGGAACCCAAATCCGTTATTGATCCCACGTTCGTACGGCAACGCCAACGCCACGGCCGCCGATTCCACCCCGGGCAGTTCGCGAATGCGTTCGAGCGATTGGTCGAAAAGCCGGTTTACCTGCGTGCTTGTCTGGTACCGCGCATCTTGCAAGGACAGCGTCGCCGTAACCACGCCCCTTGGATCGAACCCCGGACGTAGATCGCGCAAGTAAGCAAACGTACGCACCAACAGTCCCGCAGCAATCAGCAGCGCGACCGATAATGTCACTTCGGCCACCACCAGCACAAGCCGTGGCCACCTGCTACGACCACCCGCTACGCCACGTCCGCCTGCCTCCGCTAAAGCCGAACGAATATCCATCCGCGTTGCCTGCCACGCCGGATACAAGCCAAACAGCAGGCACGCCGATAGCGTGATCGCGCTCGTCATCACCAGTACTCGCATGTCGAGTTGAACCGTCTGCCACAAATTGAAACTATCCCGAGCCAGAAACTCAAGGCCGCGCACACCGAGATATCCCAACCCGACGCCCACCACGCCGCCCGCAACCGCCAGCAGCATGCTCTCGGTCAGCAATTGCCGGAACACTACCGCTCGTCCGCCGCCCAGCGCCATCCTCGTTGCAATCTCCCGCGTCCGTCCCGCGGCCCGCGCCAGCAGCAGGCTCGCAATATTCACGCAGCCGATCAGCATCACGACTCCAACAGCAATCCACAGAATGACTAACGGCTTGCGCGCTTCACTGCCAAGATACTGCTGCAGGGAGATTACGCCGAACCACTCCACGAAATCTGGATTCTGCTTCTTTTCCTTGTTGTGGATTGCGCCAATCGCCCTCACCTGTGCTTCCGCTTGCGCCCACGTTACTCCTGGCCGCAGTCGCGCGGCAATTGCGAAATTGGGCGCCTGGCCTTCGCCGTGAGTGGATGGCCGGAGTGGCGTCCAGAGATCGGCCTGCGTGTCAGTCATGAACGTAGCGGGCATAATGCCCACTACCGTGAACGGCTCGCCACGAAGCATCACCGCGTGTTGCAGCACCGATTGGTTGCCGCCAAGCACGCTCTTCCACAACCCGTAACTGAGAATCGCCACCGCTGGACCGCCGTCCCGATCCTCGTCTCTCGTGAACTCGCGCCCATATAAAGGTTGCACGCCCAGCACCCGGAAGAACCCCGCGCTCACGCGTTGCTGCACCACGTACCGGACCTGCCCCTGCGCCGCGAAGTTCACTTTCGTCGGCCAATCAGCAAACACCGCGCAATCTAGATAGTTCGCATGGTCGCGCAACAGTTCCCAAGTCCTCCCGTCCTGACTGTCTTCTATGCCTTGTTCCCCACGCCGCGCCACGTGCCTCACTACGGCCCCTAACCGCTCCGCCTGCGGATACGGCAGCGGCCGCAGCAGCACCGCATCCACCACGCTGAACACCGCCGTGTTGGCCCCGATTCCCAGCGCCAGCGTCGCAATCGCAATCGCCGTGAATCCCGGACTCTTGCGCAGCACGCGCCCTGCATACCGCAAATCACGCCCCAGATTTTCCAGCCACTGAAACGTCCACATCTCCCTGCTCCCTTCCTTCATGCGCAACACGTTCAATCCGGCCGTCGTTCCTTCCTCCGCGGCCATCTCCAGATGAAACTGCAGCTCCTGCTCGAGATCGCTCTCGAAGCGCCGTCGCGAGAAGTAATGCCGGACCTTACGAAGCAGTTCCCTCATTGATCGACCTCCGTCTTGCTCGAGTGTCCGGAAATGGGAATGGCTTTGTTTTGCTTTGTTTTGAAAATTTTGTTTTTTGCGTGCAAATAGTTCTGGCCCTTCGACATGCGCGGCTTCACTCACAGGTATAGCATCGACTGTTTCACTCATATCGCAACGCCACCATCGGATCCACGCGCAACGCCCGCAACGCCGGCCCCAACGTCGCGACAGCCGCCACAGCCGCGAGCACTGCCACAACGGTCAGAAATGTGGCGGGATCGTTCGCACTCAACTCCGGCACCAGAAACATCGCCAGCGGCCTGGTGGCGAATACCGAAATCCCCAGCCCAATCGCCAACCCGACCCCCAGTAGAGCAAAACTTTCCCGCGCTACCATGCGGAGCACAGCCCCACGATCCGCTCCCAGTGCCACGCGCAGTCCGATTTCTCGCGTCCTCCGCGCAACCGAATACGACATCACGCCATAAAGTCCGATCGAAGCCAGCGCGAGACCCAGCAATCCCATGCTCCCGAGCAGCGCCGCGCCCACACGGCTCGGCAGAAAGGCGAACCCCATGGCATCGCGCATCGGCTTCACTTCAATCGCCGCCGACGAATCCAGCCGCCCTAGCGTCCGGGAAATCTCCTTGACGACATCCCGCGGCCGCCCGGTCCGTACCAGAAAGTGCAGATTCACGATCGAACCCCCTTCGCGGAGATAGGACGTGTACAGCGCCTGCGGGTTCTCTTCGCCCAGCGAGAAATACTTGCTGTTCTTCGCTACCCCGGCGACTGTGATGCGGTTCCCGTTCCAGCGAATCGTGTGGCCAGCGGCGTTTCTATTTCCAAACAGTTGCCGGGCCAGATTCTCGTTGATCACCACAACTTCCGGTGCACCCTTCCTGTCGGACGCCAGAAACTCCCGGCCTTGCACGATTGGAATCCCCATCGTTTTGAAGTAGTCCGGACCAACGAAGTTGTAATTGAACCCGACCGGAACCGGATGCTCGTCCAAATCCGTGCTCATGAGGGTGCCGATTGTCACGTGATCGTTCAACGGAACGGCCCGCGCAATGCTGGCGCTCTCGACACCAGGAAGCGCACGCAATTCGTCAAGAGCGTCGTGTATCAATGCCAGCGCCTTCTCCGGCCCCGAGTCTTTCTCGGGAGAGTATTTTTCCGGCACGAGGCGCATGTATGCCCAAACCGTGTGCTCGGCGTCGAACCCGGGGTTCATGCTCACGGCCTTGGTCATATTCCGAAGAAAGAGGAAACCGGTGGCCAGCAGCACCACCGAGACCGACAACTGGCCCACAACCAGCGCATTGCGCAACGTCCAGCGCCGGTTTCCCACCTGACCCTGCTGCAATTTCAAAGCATCACTCACGCTGGTTCGGGTCGCCTTGATAGCGGGCATCCATCCGGTAACGAGCGCACTCACAACCGCGACGCCCGCCGAGTAAAGCAGCAGCCGCCAGTCGGGCTGAATCAGCAATTGGATCGGTACCGGGAGCGGAAGCTCGACGTGGTTCATCGCCCCGGAGAGCCAGAGGTTGAGGATCAGCCCTGCACAAGTGCCGAGCAACGCCAGCAACAGGCTCTCGGCCAGAAGTTGGCGGATAATGCGCCCTCTGGCGGCGCCGATGGCCAGCCGGATCGCGAGTTCCTGCCGCCGGCTCGACGCTCGCGCCAATAGCAGGCTCGAAACATTAGCGCACGCAATTAGCAGCACCAGCCCTACCACGATCATGAGCATGCCAAAGAATTCTTTGATCGGACCCAGCCCCAGCTCGTCCAACCGTTCCAAACCGGCCACCGGGACCACCCGAATTTCGTTCGCCCACGACATGTTCTCGCCACGCCGGTGAACTTTGTCCAACTCTTTGCAGGTGGCAGCAAGGCGTGCCATCGCCACCGCGCGCGTCATGCCAGCAGGAATCCGTGCTACCAACGACACTGACTCGTCCTCGCGCAGCACCGGCAAATACAGCTCCGGCGCGAATCCAAATCCGAATAGAGTCCGATAGTTATGCGGCAGCACGCCGACGACGGTGTACGGGCGGCCATCGAGCACCAAAGACCTTCCCAGCACATTCGGATCGCTGGCTAAACGCCTCTGCCAGAACTGGTGGCTGAGCACGACCGTCGATCGCTCACCTGGCTGGATGCCCCGCCCAAAGGCGAAGGGAACTCCAACCGTGTTGAAGAAATTGTCCGTAACGCGCATCACGATCAAACGGTAGGTGTCGTCGCCGTTCCGCCAGTTCGATTCCGCTTCCTCGAAGTTGCCGGCGACATCGACAAAAACGTGCGCCTCACGCAGGAATCGGTAGTCGCGCACTTCCGCCGCGCTATTGCCACCAATCTGTATCGACCGCAGCGTCTCCGGATTCCGGCACGATGGCTGGCTGAACAGAAACTCCATGGTCAGGCTAAAGATGGTTGTATTCGCTCCGATCCCCAGCGCGAGCGAGAAGATCGCTGCCGCCGCAAACCCCGGACTACGCCACAGCGCACGCATTCCATAACGCAGATCTGAAACCAGATCCTCCAGCCAGCGAATCTGCCATGCCGACCGCGTGTCTTCTCTCATGCGCACCAGCGACCCGAAGTCCCGCCGCGCGACAGTTTCGCCACGTTCCTCCGCCGCCATCTCGAGATGAAACCGCATCTCCTGCTCGAGCTCGCTCTCAAACCGCCCACGCCGAAAAAAGAACAGAATCTTCCGCCAGATTTCACTCATATCTCAACGCCACCATCGGATCCACGCGCAACGCCCGCAGCGCCGGGCCCAGCGTCGCGACAGCCGCCACTGCCGCGAGCAGTGCCACAACGGTCAGAAACGTCGCCGGGTCGTTCGCACTTAACTCCGGAACCAGAAACATCGCCAGCGGCTTGGTAGCGAATACGGCAATGCCCAGTCCGATCGCCAGCCCAATCCCCAGCAGCCCAAGACTCTCCCGCGCCACCATGCGCAATACCGCCCCTGAATCCGCGCCCAGTGCGACGCGCAGTCCAATCTCCCGCGTCCTCCGCGCCACCGAATACGACATCACCCCGTAAAGCCCGATCGATGCGAGTGCCAGACCCAGCAGCCCCATGCTCCCCAGCAGGGCCGCGCCCACACGGCTCGGCAGAAACGCAAACCCCATGGCATCGCGCATCGGCTTGACTTCAACCGCTGCCGATGAATCCAGCCGTCCCAACGCTTGGGCGATCTCCCTGACCACACCCCGCGGCCGCGGCGTTCGAACCAAGAAGTTCAAATCCGCCCGCAGTTCTTCCTCTTGGAAATACGGGCGGTACATCGCGAGCGGACCCTCTTCCCCAAGCGTTAGATGTTTGCTGTTGCTCGCCACGCCGGCGACCGTTAGCCCAACTCCCGCTGCGGAAGTGCCATACCAAAAGGCATGGCCCACCGGATTGCGATTGCCGAAGAGCTGCCGCGCCAGATTTTCGTTGAGCACCACAACCGCCGGCACGCCCTTCCGGTCGGATGAGAGAAATTCCCGGCCTTGCAGAATCGGAATCCCCATCACTTTGAAATAATCCGGACCCACAGCGTTGTCATGGAAGCGGACGCGGATTGGCTGGTCACTCACATCCGCACGGAGTTCCGGGGTCGACCGCGAATCCCCATTGAAGGGGACCACACGTGCAATGCTGGCTGCCTCGATGCCGGGCAGACCACGCAGCTCATTGAGAGCACTACCGATCAACCTCCGCGTTTGCTCCACGGTCGTGTATTTCTCCGGAACGACTCGCATTTGGGCCCAGACCGCGTGTTCGGCGTCAAGACCAGGATTCATTGACAACGCTTTGGCCATGTTTCGGACGAACAGAAATCCCGTCGCCAGCAGCACCACCGAAACGGCGATCTGGCCCACCACCAGCGCGTTGCGCAGCGTCCAGCGATTCCCCACTTGCCTCTCGTCCAGTTTTAGGGCGGCGCTCACTCCACCGCGACTCGCTCGCAATGCGGGCATTAACCCGGCTACCAACGCGCTTCCGGTTGCAACCGCAATCGAATAAAGCAGCAAACGCCAATCCGGCTGGATCAGAAGGCGCACCGGAACGGGCAGCGGAATTTGCACGCGGCTCATGACATTTGTGATCCCGAGATTGAGAATCAATCCCGCACAGGTTCCCAACAAAGCGAGTAGCAGACTTTCCGTCAGCAACTGGCGAACAATACGTTCACGCGACGCACCAATGGCCAGCCGGACGGCGAGTTCTTGGCGGCGCGCAGAAGCGCGTGCCAGCAACAAACTCGAAACGTTGGCGCAGGCGATCAGCAGCACCAACCCCACCACGATCGTCAGCATGCCGAAAAACACGGCCAGAATACCGACGTTCAACGATTTCCCAGGAGAATTGGGGGCCAAATTCCGAAGGGTAGACCTTGTCCAACTGCTTACACGCAGAAATGAGCCGCGTGTAGGCACCTTGAATGGACATTCCTTGCGGCAGCCGCGCGATCAGCGCCACCTGATCGGTCTCTCTCGATACGGTCACATACAACTCGGGCGCGAAACCGAATCCGACGACGGTTCGATGATCGCGCGGCAGGACCCCGGCCACGATGTGTGGCCGTCCATCAATGATCAGGGCTTTTCCTATTATGGCGGGGTCAGCAGCCAGCCTAACCCTCCAAAAACGGTCGCTGAGCACAACCACATCCCGATCTCCCGGCTCGATCGGCCGCCCCATCGCCACCGGTATGCCGACGAGGTGGAAGAAATTATCGGTCACCTCCATCACTTGCAGCCGGCACGTCTGGTTGCCAAACCGCCAGTTGCATTCGGCCTCCTCCTTACGGCCAGCCAAGCCCTCAAACAGGTGCGCATCGCGAAGGAACCGGTAATGCGGCATGTAGGCGTGGCTGTTCCCGCCGATGCGCATTTCGGCGAGCGTCTCCGGATTACGGCACGACGGCTGACTAAAGAAGAACTCCATCGTCAGACTAAATATGGTTGTATTCGCCCCGATGCCCAGCGCCAGGGAGAAGATCGCCGCCGCCGCAAAC
>Ga0326728_10014769_pt1 | contig 16445 bp, 12 predicted proteins | sample MB3enrmetagenome_FD_207602 | JGI IMG/M metagenome (GOLD analysis project Ga0326728, IMG submission 207602) | Lab enriched peat soil microbial communities from McLean, Ithaca, NY, United States - MB31MN | ecosystem: Environmental > Terrestrial > Soil > Wetlands > Peat | place: USA: New York...
AATGATGCTCAGGAACAAGTCGGAAATAAGGCCGCCGACGATGACAATCGCGAAGGGCCGCTGCGAGTCGGAACCGATGGCATGCGAAAGAGCCGCCGGCAACAATCCGAAAGTCGCCACCAGCATGGTCATCATGATGGGGCGAAGCCGCAGGACGGCGCCTTCGATGGAAGCATCCACGATGGTGTAGCCCCGCGCGCGGAGCTGGTTGATGTATTCCAGCATGATGACTCCGGTCTGCACGGAAACACCGAACAGGGCCAGGAAACCGACGCCCGAAGAAACGCTGAAGTGAGTTCCCGTAATCAGCAGAGCCATCAATCCACCGATACGAGCCATGGCCACGTTGGTGAGGATGAGCAGCGCCCACTTCGCCGACTTGAACATGGTGTAGAGGATGATGTAAATCACCAGGATCACCAGGGGCACGATGATGAGCAGGCGCGCTTCCGCGCGTTTCTCGCTCTCGTACTCGCCGGAAGAACCGACGGTATAACCCGGCGGCAGTTTCACTTTGTCGTGAATCTGTTTGATCGCTTCTTCAACCGTGGTTCCCAGATCCCGGCCTCTTACGTTGAAGGTGATGGCCAGGTAACGGCCGTTGCCTTCGCGGTAGATGTCGTAGGCGCCGTCCTTGACCGAGACGGCAGCCAACTGCGCCAGCGACACGCGTTCTCCGCTGGGAGAAAGCAGCCGGACTTTCGAAATGGCGTCCTGGGTGTTGCGGTATGGCTCCTTATAACGCACCACCACGTCGTAGCGCGCCTCCCCCTGAAGCACCTGGCTGACGGCATTCCCGCCGACCGCCGTCTGCACGGCATCCTGTATGTCGGCCACGTTGATGCCAAAGCGGGCCGCCGCTTTGCGATCGATGGTGATATCGAGATTGGGCTGGCCGAAATCGCGCAAGAGCTTCACGTCATGCATGCCCGGAATGGCCGACATGACATTGGTGACCTCTTCGCCCTTCTCCTCGAGAATCTTCAGGTCGTCGCCAAAGATCTTGAACGCCAGGGAACCTTTGGTGCCCGTCAGGGTTTCTCCGACGTTGTCTTCGATGGGCTGCGAGTAGTTCCACTCCGCCCCCGGGCATTTCTGTTGCAGCTCGCGGTCCATGGCGGCGATCAGTTCGTCTTTGTTTTTATGAAAGACCGGCCGCCACTGGTCGTGCGGTTTCAGATCGACGAAATACTCAGTATTGCCGAAGCCCCCGGTGTCGGTTCCGTCATCCGGCCGGCCCGCCTGCGAGACCACGGTGGGCACTTCCGGAAAGGAGGCGAAAACATAGCGGCCGCAGGTGGCGAACCTCTCGCCTTCGGTAAGACTTGTGCTGTTCGCCAGCGTTCCCCGCGCCCAGATAGCGCCTTCGTCCAGATGAGGCAAAAACTCCGAACCGATGACTCCGCTGAAGGCCAGGTACAGGCTCGCCAGCAGCGCCACTATGCCGACGCCAACCGTAAGCTGACGATGCCCCAGACACCAGCGCAGTCTTCTGCGATAGCGCTCGGTCAGATAAGCCATGGCCGGGTTTTGCCGCTCCTGAACACCCCTACGAAACAGCAAGCCGGCCAGGACCGGTGCGATCAAAATCGAAAAGGTCAGGGCGCCCAGCAGCGCGAAAGCAACGGTCAGGGCCATGGGCCGGAATAAGCGGCCCTCGACCCGCTGCAGCGTAAAGATCGGGAGATAGGCGGTGATGATGATGGCGATGGCATAAAACACCGGCCGCTGCACTTCATGAGCCGCCTCGCGGATGGCCTGAGCGGGGCTCTTGACGATGGTCGTGATGCGCCCCGCGGGGGAGGAGCCGTTCTGCTTGCGGCGGCCGAGATGCCGGACAATGTTCTCGACCATGACCACGGCGCCGTCCACCACCATTCCGAAGTCCAGCGCCCCCAGCGACAGCAGGTTTGCCGGAATCTTGCTCAAATCGAGCCAGATGGACGCAAAGAGCAAGGAGAAAGGAATCGTGAGCGCAACAATAAGAGCGGCCCGGGCATTGAACAGAAAGAGGAACAGGATGACCGTCACCAGAATCATCCCTTCCGTCAGGTTGTGCAGCACCGTGTGCGTCGTGTAGTGCAACAGATCGCTACGGTCCAGCATGGGCACGACCTCGACGCCGGGAGGCAGCAGGCCGTGATTGAGCTCGTACACTTTCTTGTGGATGCCATCCAGCGTGGTCTGCTCTTCCGCGCCTTTGCGCATCAACACGCCGCCCTGGATGACATCGGGCTCATCGATAATGCGGCCGTCCTGCATGTGGTTGGCCCGGGCCATGTGGCCCAGCCGGATTTTTGGACCCTGGACCACGTCCGCGATGTCCTTGACCCGCAACGCGGTGCCGGTCTGGGTCTTCAGGACGGTCTGTTCGATATCCTGTACGCTGCTGAACAACCCGAGCGCGCGCACATTCATCTGCTGGAGGCCTTCCTCCACGAAGCTGCCGCCGGCGTTGATGTTGTTGTTCGCCAGCTGCTGCTCGACCTGGCCGATACTGAGTCCGTAGGAGACCAGCTTGTTGGGATCGACCCGCACCTGGTACTCGCGCACCGTCCCTCCGAAGTCGGAAACGTCCACCACGTCGGGAACGGATTTGAATTGCTTGAGCAACACCCAGTCTTCGATCGACCGCAATTCCATCAGGTCATACCGGGGATTGGTGCTGCGCAGGGTGTACCAGTAAATCTGGCCGGTGGTGCTCCAGTCGGTGCCGATTTGGGGCTGCAGGTTCTGGCCCGGAGGCAGATTGACCTGGGTCAGCCTCTCCAGCACCTTCTGGCGGTTCCAGTCGTTCACGGAACTGTCGTCGAAAATCATGATCACGTACGACAGGCCGAAGATGGACTCGGAGCGCAGAAAGGTCATGTGCGGCATGCCGGCCATCTGAATTTCGATGGGAATCGTGACTTGCTGCTCGACCTCTTCGGCCGAGCGTCCCGGCCACTGCGTAATGACCGTCACGTAGTTGTCGGCGATATCGGGATAAGCCTCGACCGGCAGGTTATGAAACGAGATGGCTCCCCACACGAGCAACAAGAAAGCGATGGCCAGCACCACAAACTTGTTGTTGAGAGCGAAATCTACCAGAGCGCGGATCATTTTTTATTTACCGTTTCCTTTCCACATCCCTTTGTGCAACGGTGTGTCTATAACCCCCTGTGCCCCGGTTAACCATTACTGAGCCAGCACGTGATCCAAAACCAGGGCGTTGGTAACCACTTTCTGCCCTGGCTGGAGCCCGGATTTGACCTCCTGCAGATTCGTGTTCTCCGGCAAGAGGTCGCCACTGACAACTTCCACCCGGCGAAACTTGTTATCGGGTGCGGGAATGAAAATAAAATCGCGATCGTGCAGGTGCATGACGGCGGACGCCGGAACCACCGTGTGCATCTCCGTGCTTTGCCCGCGGAAGGTGGCCGTCGCGAACATGCCGACCCGCATGATTCCCGGATTCGGAACTTCTATGCGAACCTTGGCGGTACGAATATTGGGATCGAGGATCGCGCCAATGTTGCTGACCGTTCCCTTGAATACGCGATCGGGATACGCATTCAGGGTGATCTCCGCGGTGTCGCCGATCCGGACTTTGGCCATGTCGTTCTCGTACACGTCGCAGACGACCCAGACCGACGAGAGATCGGAAATCGTGAATGGACTCGGCGTGTTGAAGGCCTGCACGGTTGCCGCATCGGTAACTTCCTGATCGGTTATCACGCCCGCAACGGGGGCAAAAATATCCACCATGCCCATGGGTTTCTTCGGGTCGTTGCCGAGCAGGCGGAGATGCTCTTCGGCGGTCTCCAGGGTAACCTTGGCCTTGTCCTCCGCGTCCTGAGCGACCTGAAGATCGTTCAGCGCGATGGCGCCATTTTTGTACAGATCAACGGAGCGTTCCAGCTGGGCGCGGGCCAGGATCTCATCGGCGACCGCCATCCGATAGTTGGAGAAACCGCCGGACACATCGTCGCTGCGGATACTCAGCAGCAACTGGCCCTTCTTTACCGAGTCACCCAGTCGCGCGTGAATGGCTACGACACGTCCGGAGGCCAGCGAGACCACCGGCACGTTGCGGGCGACATCCGGGGTAATTGTTCCGGTAACGCTCAACTCGGAGGACGCGGGATGCGCGACAGCCTCCGCCAGCGGGAATTGCTCCGGATGATCGACCGTGAATAGAGCGACATCCACGCCGGGCACTACGTTAGCCGGAGGGGGCGCCCCCGCCGAGGCGTCATCCTGGTTCTTGTTGCAGCCGCTTAAGGCAAGCAACAACGGGACACACATAACGACACTTCGAAACTTCCATATATTGCGTTTCATAAGACCGTTCACTCTTTCTTTCGTAAACATCCCGTAAACGCCTCCTCGTGATTCAAAAGAGGGCGCGCACCTCCCGACTGGCAGGCACGCGCCCGCGTACCTCAGTTTCAGAACTTGACCATGATGGCACTTCGAATAGTGCCTTCATCTTTGCGCAAGTCCGGGGCCCATCCGGGCACCACCTGCGAAGGCGTGCCGGTATTGCCGCCCGGAGGAGTGATTCCGCCGGGGCCCGTGAAGTACGGCACACTCGCGTGGCGATAGCCGTACTCCGTGAGGAAGGTAATGTATTGCCGGGGCATCCAGTTGAACGTGATGGAGCTGTCCCAGGCCTTGTAGAGATCTCCGGAGTTCTGCGTGAAGTAAGGCGATCCCGAAATGGCGTCCGCCCCGTTGATCGGCGGCAGCAACACCAGATACCGTCCAGGATTGTCCATCACGCCACCGCCGAGGGTAATGGCATAAAGGTCCTTCTTGAACCAGAAGCGGTTGTACGCCATCCAGCCCGTGAAGGTCTGCTTAAAGCTCGTGACGCCATTGGCGTTGACTCGATTGTGGTGACAATTCGTGGCGGCGACGCCTTCCGCGGGGTTGCCACCGCCATATTCACAACCCATATCGCCAGTGAGGGAAAACGCCATCTTATCGAGGGTCTTCCCCGGCCGGTCGTAATACTTGATCTCGACGCTGTCGTCGGTATGTATGCGCGAGCGGCCGGAGTGGCCATCGCCCGAACCCAGCGTATCTTCGCCCATGCCGTAGTTGTTGAAGACCATCGAGATCCATTTCTTCGGGCGCCACAGAATCTGCCCGCCCAGGCCCGGCTTGCTGCCGTATCTGCCGTAGGACTGCCAGCCATTGATGAACCACGGCTCGATCTTCAGTTTGTCGGTGGGGAACCACTGCACGCGTATGCCATCGAAAAACCATGGCGTATTGGAAGACACATACGACGGCTGGTACGTCCAGTTGTCGAAGTTGTAGTAGCTGAACAGACCGATGTACGAGACAAAGATGCCCGCGTCCACGTTCAAGCCGTGATTCACGTCGAAGTGGTACCCGCCATAGGCTTCCGAAACATAGCGGTAAGCATCCCGTAAATCCCACTGACCGCGTCCGACACTAGCGTCGTTGCGCGGTGTGGTGGTGGCAAACATTCCATCCATAAACAGGATCCGGCCGCGAACGTTGTCCCAGTGAAAGTCGCCGCCCACGCTCGCCTGCTCCACCTGAACTTCGTTCGCACGGAAGATTTCGGTCGATCCGCCCAGCGTGTCGTCCTTCGGATGGTTGAAGCTATAGACATAGTTGGTATCGAACCTGACTTCCGGGGTGAAGAACTTTGAGTCCCACACCACGTCCTTGTTGCGGGGAGTGCCGTTGAGCCAGGTCCAGTCGGCGTAGGCAAACGGCTCCGTCGGCGCCGCCTTTGCCGGTGCAGCAGCCTGCCCTCCGTTTCCCGCTGTCGCAGGCTGGTCTGGCGCCTGAGCCGTGTCGATGGTGGCTACGGCGGCAGTGATGTTATTACGGCCGTTAAGCTCCGTTTCGAGCTGCTCGATCCGCGCCTTCATAGCCTCGAGTTCTTTCGCAACCTCGGCGGAGGTTCCGGCATTGGCTGTGGCCGGCGGCTGGACCGCCACCTCGCTGGTTGCCGCCACCTCGCCGCCGGGGCTCACCGCGGAAGCCGCTCCCGGCGCATGCAGTGCGGCCACCTTCGTTTGCGGCTGGGGCTGCGCCTGAGTTTGCGCATAACCACGTACACTCTGAACACAAAACAGCGCCATCGCGCACATGGTGAGAGATACCGTGCCGCTCATCGTCGTTCGCAACCATCGTTTCCTGGTCTTCACAAGTCCATTCCTTTCCGGCTCGCACTTGCCTTCCGCTTTTCCGTATGGCCCTCGCTCACTGAACCTTCTCTGCATGTCGCCCTCCCTCTACTTGGTTGTGTCCCCCACTTACATAGGATACCGAGACGCATAAAACTGGTATAAAAAGTAACTAAAAGGTTCATAAATGCCTGGTCTGTAACTCCGTTCTATTCATATGTCTGGCTATCGTTTCGTTTATACCCGGCTACCCTGAAGCGAGAGCTTTTCGAATAACACTTAACCGGAAAGCCCCACGTGCTGTGAGTCAGGTAACCGGCCCTTGGATTGGTTTCTGGTGGCCTACATCGGTACGCCGGTACGTATATGAGTTCGTTGACCTTGCAGAGTCCGGAGATTGGCTCTTCGCGGACCGTTATGCCGGCGCCTCCGCTGAGTATCCGGGCCTTCCCAGCCGATTGCCGCCCGGAACGACGAGGCCAAGGCCATCTCCATCAGACTTCTTGCCTTGGTCACCGTGGTCCGGCTGCGAAGCATTCTGAAGCACACTTCGGGAAGCAGTGGCAGATAGCCATGCTTGACCTCTTTGATCCCTTCATTTCGCTTGGTTTCCCGCAGCAGAGCCGACACTCCCAGGCCGGACTCGACCGCGGCCAGGGTCGCGTCCAGGCTGGCGCCTTCGAACACAACCCGCCATTCCCACCCGGCTATCCGCAGAGCGGACAGGATTTCCTCGCGCCATGCGCCCGCGCTTTCACAAAGCACGAGGGGCAGCGGTTTCAGCGGATCGATGGAAAGATTGCTGCCGGCCAGCCAGGCCAGCCGCGATCGCCACTCGACCACCGGCTCGCCCGCAATCCGCGGAAAGCTGCCGACGACAAAATCGAGTTTGCCCTGAGCCAGCAGAAACGCGAGCTTGGGCGGCCGGGCGACGGTCAGTTTCAGTTCAACCTCGGGATGGGTTCTCTGGAAGCGCTGCAAGGCCGGCGTCAGGCCCGCCAGGGCCGTTTCCTCGCTGACTCCTAAACGGACCCGTCCGGAAGCGGACTCTTCGCGCAAACGCGCCAGCGCTTCCTCGTTCAGATCTATGGCGCGATGCGCGTAGGCCACTAACAACTCGCCATGGCTGGTCAACTTTACGCCATCCGCGCTCCGATGGAGCAACTGCCGGCCAACGACTTTTTCCAGCCGCAGCATCTGCTGACTTACCGCCGGCTGCGTTTTTGCAATTGCCGCGGCGGTCCGGCCGATGCTTCCATGCCGAACCACCTCGAGAAACGTACGCAGAAGGCTGAGCTCTAAATCTACCCGGTCTGTAGTAATTGCCATATGAGTCACCTTGCCCGTTAGTTAAAGTTACCGGCTTCACAGTAGCTGCCGCTCCACGACCTGAAAGATAGAATGCGCCTCATGAAAAGTCCGTGAAAATCCTTCATCAAAACTTCAACTAACCTCCATAAAGTTTTTAACTGGCGGCAGCGCAGATCGGTTCGATTCATGCGGCACGACGTTTACAGCAAAGAGCCAAACCACCCGGCCCGGGAGGAGCGCGGTTTCCATTTATTCGCGACGACAGTTCCGGCTACTGGGCGGCGTGAGTGGAATAACCGCGCACGCCGCCGCAATCGTTATAGGGAGTTAGTGCTGGACGGGAAGCCGGAAACCAGGCATAGCCTGATCTTGCGTCGCTATGCCTGGTCCGGCAGAGACTATCGAGCGGGTCCGTGTGGGTTACTCACCGGCCGTGTAGCGATGAATACTCAGCACTTCGAGCGTATCCCCGTCCAGATGTCCGGTCACTCTGGCCTTGGCGGACATGAAGGGGAGAAGTTGGCTCTTATCACCCTCCAGCGTGTAAACCTTGTTCTGGGATACCAGCACGATTCCGTCGCCCAGATCGACAGAATGAAGGGCCCAAGTGAACTGCGTATATCCCTTGTGCATGGGTTGAATGCCCTGGCAATGGGCGCAGCTCAGTGTCCCGGTAAGTGTGACTTCATTGGTTGTTGCGGAGTAGGCTGGTTGAAGGGTAAAGCTCAGCCCTAGAGCGATAACGCCCACCACCGCTGCAATCCGGCAAATCAGGGAAGTTTTCATCTTCGCCTCCAGTGGAGCTCACGCGCTTTCCGTGTTTGCTCTCACTCGCGAACGAAGATAGAACGACGGAAATGTAAAAACCGTGAAAATTATGAAGAATCTCCATAAAAGTTTTCGCTGCGTTGTATCAGCGTTTCGTATGGCGGCCGCAAGCATCCGTTTGCTACAGCCGTCAAGCAGGCCGCGGCCGCTTAAGCGGATTCGAATTCCGCGGCCGGGGACGGCGGGCCGGTGGGATCGCAGAAGCGGTAACCGACCCAGGGTTCGGTCAGGATATATTTCGGGCGGGCGGCATCGTCTTCTATCTTCTTGCGGAGAGTTCTCACATAGGATCGCAGGTAGTCGAGTTCCGTGCCGTATTCCGGACCCCAAATCGCGCGCAGTAACTTGGCGTGAGTCACCGGAGTACCCTGATGCCGCATGAGAAATGCGAGTAAATCGAATTCGGTCGGGGTCAGATGAATCTGGGTCCCTGCCTTGCGTAAACAATGGCCTTCCAGATCGATTTCCAGGTCGGCAACGCGAATCACAGCCGGCTGGGTCGCGCTGTCCGCCTCGATTCTCCGCAGCACGGCGCGCATGCGGGCCACGAGTTCGCGAAAGCGAACCGGCTTGGTAACATAGTCGTCGGCGCCCGCCTCCAGCGCCCGCACCATGTCATTCTCGGCATCGCGAACCGTGACCATCAAAATGCCGATCTTGGGGGCCAGGGCGCGGATTTCGCGGCAGGCTTCCACGCCACCGATGCCCGGCATATTGATGTCCAGCAGCACCAGATCAAAAGGCTGCTGAGGAAGGATTTCCACCGCTTCTTCCCCCGTGCGGGCCTCGGCAATCACAAAGCCGTTGGCGGTCAGCGAAGTGCGAAATACCTTGCGTAAGGCGGGCTCATCATCGACAACCAGTACATGTAGCGGACGGGATACCGCAGTCATATTACCCCCCGGCAGCGGCGCCATCGAGAAGGACATGGCGCAATGACCCACGGCGCCGGCAAATATCCAACCCGCCGGCAGACATCCGCAAACCTTTCAAGCGGAATGTGAAACGATGCCATGTCTACGCCTGAGAATAGGCAGCTTTTTCACCAACAGCAAGCCTCCCACTCCTCTCCGGCAAGCCCCCTCACCGGGTCTTCAGAGGACAGCATAGAGCGGCCGGCATGAAAAGTCCGTAAAGATTTCCTAAAATGTTTGTATCTCTGGTACAGGACTTTCCTCCGCGCCCGCGGCAACGGACTGGCCGGTCTGACTCATATCGAACCGCGGGTCCGGCGCAGGCCAAGTCACTTCCTTGCCAGAGGAATGCTCAAGCGAAAAGTGACTCCGCCCGTGCCCGGTGAGTTGCCGTCCTCAAGACTAAGGTTCCCGCCGTGCGCCTGAGCGATTTTTCGCGCGACATAGAGACCAAGACCCGAGCCCGGCGCCACCTGCCTGGCCTGGGTACCGCGATAGAAGCGCTCGAAGATCCGGTCGCGTTCCAAAGCGGTGACCGGACTCCCTCCATTCCATACGCGAACCGCCACCAATTCCTGCTGTACTGCAATGCCGATTTTGATGGCCGAACCCGACTGAGAGTATTTGCAGGCATTGTCCAGCAGTTGGCTTACGCCAAGACGCAGTAACTCGGTGTCGGCAAGCACCTCGGCGGATACAACGTCGTTGGTCAAGATAAATTCTCGATCCGTCCAGCGCTCCGCATATTCCTTGACTACCTGCGATACCAGCTCCGCAAAATCCGTCAGGTCCAGTTGCGGTTTGACTTCTTCCTTGTCCAGGCGCGCAATGCGAAGCAGGCGGGAGGTTAACCTGGCGAGGCGGCCCGCCTCCGCCTCCGCTATTTCGGCCAGTTCCATCTGCTCGGGGCGCAAGCCGCCCGCTTCCCGAAGGCCGCCGGCGGCAGTCATGATGGTGGCCAGAGGGGTCTTGAATTCGTGAGCCAGAGCATCCAAAATGGCGCCGCGAAAGGCTTCCGCCTGGACGGTGGCTGCGGCATGGCTGGCCTCGCGAAAAAAACGCGCTCGTTCCAGGACATTGGCAGCCAGCACCGCCAAAGGCCCCTCGATCAATTCGGCATCGCTCAAACCGTCAAAGCCGACCGCCCCGATCGTGTTTCCAGCAACGCGAAGAGGACGGGCGAAGACTCCGGAGACGGAATCATCGCTCTCCTTCCACGAGAGGTAGGCGGCCCGGGTTCTATCGGCGAGACCGCTTGCCGAGTCGCCATCGCTGTACACTTCCGCGGTCATGCCATCGTACAAGCAGGCTGCGCGGAGGCCGAAGCGCTGCCGAAATAACGTCACCGCCCGGGCCAACATCCGCTCGCGGGGATCCAGCGCCAGAAGCTGTTGCGCCAGCTCATACAGCAACTGCATTTCGTAGCCCCGCCGTTCCGCTATCTTCGCCTGGTGGCGCACCTGATCCGTGAGGCGGGTGATCACCAATCCGGTGACCAGAAACGAAATCAGAGCCAAAGTGTCCGAAGAGTCGCTAACCCGGAACGAAAAAATCGGAGGAACAAAGAAAAAGTTTAAGCACAGATCCGCGACTACCGATACCAGCGCCGCGGAGGCAAAGTCGCCGAAGAGAGATTGCAGGACAACAATGAAGAAATAGAGGAAGCCGGTGGAAGTAATATTCAACCCCAACCCGTAACAGATAAAAGTCACCAGCCCCACCAGGAACAGACCGGGGATCGCCTTAAGCACAGAGCGCCATAACTTATGGTTCGTGTTTCCCTGCATGTGGGTCACCATCGGTGCTCGCCTGATAGCCGGTCACGACAACGCATGCGCGACAGTGGTTGTTTTACTCCGCCGGTTGACGGCAATGCAAGAAGGAAAGTGTCCGGTCATCAATTCCCGCACGCGAAAAGTACGGCACAAGAGAGCGGTCTTAGGTGCCGCCGCGGGCCGTTCCGGACGGCGCCGGCGTGGGACTACTGTAGTCTCCGGCTGCCGTTTACGAACAATTTATGGAGTTTTTATCCGGTGTTTATGACCGCAGGCGTCCAATGGATTAAGGAATGAGGTCGAACCATGACAAACCCGTCTCGTATCACGCGCGCATTCCACCGGCTGGATTTATTGTTTCAGCGAAGGGCCCAACGCCGGGACCTAGAGGAGATTCTGGAAGCCGGCGACTTTCGCGTCGATTTGCACAACCATCAGGCCGCGGTTCGCGGCGAGCGTTTGTACTTGAATCCGGCGGAATTCGATTTGCTGGTCTTTCTGATAAAACATCCCCGCCGGATCGTTTCGCCCCGAACGTTGCTGGCAACCCGATGGGGTGGCGACCACATACGACAGACGGAGTTTCTCCCTCTCTTGCTGGGCTTGCGGAAGAAATTAGAGACCGCCGGCCTCCCGTCCCACTACCTGCGCACGGAATCCTGGGTGTTCTATCGCTTCGAGACTACCCGCGAGACCTCCGCAGCACACGACGTAATGGCGAACAAAACCGCTTAGGAGGCCCGCGCTCCGCCCACGTTCCGGTTCAACCCTTAGCGGCGGCTAACGGTTGTTTGCTATAGTTGGCCGATGAACTCGAATCCAAATGGTCCCCGGAAGTTGACGTCGATTCTGAGAGCCATCATTGAAATGGCCTTTATTATCTTTTTGTTTTATTCCAATCTTCTGATGGGAGAATTTACGCGCGCCAATGGGCAGGGAAAGAGCCTGCTCTTTGCCATGCAAGATGTTTTTACCGGCACTAATTTCGCCATCGCCGTTATTGCGGCGCTAATCGGCTATGCCGTTTTCGAATATCTGCGGAAGAAATTCTAGCATCCCGCCTCTAAACCGGGCTTATCAGTCAGCAGCTTCCTGTTGAGCTGCATTGGTCCCGATTCAGCATCCGGCGCGAGATAGCAACTAATGACGAGCGGGGAGGGGCGGAAATTGTTTTGGTAGCCGAGATAAGCGCAACAAAGCAAAGATTTGATGTGCCACGGCGTCCTGGAGCGCCCGTGGCGGCAGCGCGCTTCGCAAAACTCATCAAAGCCTGCCTGCTCCAGTACTTGGTTCAGCCGCCGATAGAATGGGTGCCTTGGGGCTTCCGCCAGATCTCGGCGATACCAAAGCCGCTCCTGCCGCTGACGCTGTCTGCGTGTTCCCATCGCCATGACCAGAACCCTACCGTAAACCGTCGTCTGGGCAAAGTGATTAAAACGTCTTTTGGGCTTTTAGGCTTCTCGGACCACGCCTCGTGTACACTGCATTCGTCATGAGCTCGCCCACTCTCTTGCTAGCGGCTCTTCCGGGTCCAACTAACCCTCTCGCCGAGTGGCAGGTTACCGCCGGCTATGCCGTTTTCGCTGTCAGCTACCTCGTGTTTGCCTTAGGCAAGCTCCCCGGGATGAAGATCGATCGCCCCGGCATGGCTATCATCGGCGCAGTACTGATGGTTGCCTTTCGCATTGTGCCCGCCGCCAAAGCGCTGCGCTTCATCGACTTCGGCACGCTGGTGCTTCTGTTCTCCATGATGCTGGTGGTCGGCTGTCTGCACTTGACAGGTTTTTTCGATTGGGTAACCGAGCAAATCGTCACGCGTCTGAAACCGCACCACTTGCTCCCCACCGTCATCTTTATCACCGGCTTGCTCTCGGCCTTCTTCGTCAACGACATCATCTGCCTGGTCATGGTGCCGTTCGCACTTCTCGCTACCCGCCGCATGGGACTGAAACCGCTGCCGTACCTGCTCGCCGTGGCAACTTCGGCCAACATCGGCAGCGTCGCCACCATCACCGGAAACCCTCAGAATATGCTGATCGGCTCGTTCTCCGGGCTGACGTACCGCTACTTCCTCTGGCATCTGGGACCGGTGGCGCTGATCGGCCTGGGGCTGGATTGGCTGATCATCCACCGAATGTGCGGCAACGATCTTGTGCCCGGAGACGCCGAAGGCGTCGCAGTTGCAGCGCCACATGTCTCCACCCGCGAGTTTCGCAAGCCCGCCATCGTGATTGCCCTCGTGCTGGCCGGCTTTCTTGCGGGCGTGCCGCCGGCCATGATGGCGGCCATCGGGGCCGCCCTCATGCTGATTACGCGGACGCGCAACCCGCGGTTGGTCTACGACGAAGTCGATTGGGGGCTGCTGGTGTTCTTCGTCGGTCTATTCCTGATCGTGGGCGGTGCGGAAAACTCCGGGTTGACCCGCTACCTCTTCGACTTCGCTGAGCGCTTCAACCTTCAGAACGCGGCTATCTTTACTGCTGTGACTGCGGCACTGTCGAACATGGTGAGCAACGTGCCAGCCGTGATGCTGCTCAAGACGCTCGTACCGGCTTTCCACGATCCGCACACTGGTTGGCTGGTGCTCGCGATGGCAAGCACGCTGGCAGGAAACCTGACGATCACAGCTTCCGTCGCGAACCTGATCGTCGTGGAGCGTGCGCACGGCGAAGTGCACATCGGTTTTTGGGACTACTCGCGCGTCGGAATTCCAGTCACCCTGGTGACGCTGTCGGTTGGATGGGCTTGGCTGGCTTGGGTGCGTTGAGCTGAGAGTGCCGGGCCGAATCCGACCTTAGACACGGGCTGCTGGCGTTCTCATGCCGGCGGCGGCAACGCTCCGGATGTGATGGCCGGCATTGTCTCGAAGTCCAACTCCCTCTTTACGAACTTTTTATGAACCTTTTATCCCCACTTTACGCCGGACAAGATCAAATCAAACTGTCGGAAGCGGATACAGGCAATGCCGGGCCCTCAGCGGCGTCAGATTCAGCCGTCCGGGGCAAGGCCGCAGCCGGGCGGATGGGGCGTTTTGGCCGTAAGCGGAGCGCGTGGTAAGTTTATAGGCGCTTCACGGGAGATAACAATGCAGGACATGGTTTTTGTCGCAGTCACGATCGCGTTCTTCGTAATGGCGATCAGTTATGTACATTTTTGCGATCGGGTGAAATGAGGCAACGATGAGTATCGAATCGATTGTCATGCTGGTGGTAAGTGCGTTGCTGCTGGTGTACCTGGGCTACGCCATGCTGAGACCGGAGAAATTTTGATGAACATCAACGGATGGCTCCAGATTCTGCTGTATCTGGCCCTGATCCTGGCGGTCACCAAGCCGCTGGGCGTCTTTATGACGCGGGTCTTCAATCGCGAGCGCACCTTCCTGGATCCGGTGTTGCGGCCGCTGGAGCGACTGCTTTACCGCTGCACCGGTGTGGATGAAGAGCGCGAGATGAACTGGATCGAGTATGGCGTCGCCATGCTGCTGTTCAGCGCGGCTTCGATGCTGCTGCTATATCTGATTCAGCGCGTACAGGGCGTCCTGCCCTTCAATCCGCAGAGACTCGGCAAGGTAGCGCCCGATCTGGCGTTCAACACCGCCGCTTCGTTTACGACCAATACGAACTGGCAGGCGTACACGCCGGAAACCACCATGAGCTATTTGACGCAAATGGCCGGCCTGGCATATCACAACTTCGCCTCGGCCGCCACGGGCATCGCGCTGGCTATCGCCTTTATTCGCGGGATCGCGCGGCGGGAGACCAAGACCATCGGCAACTTCTGGGTCGATATGGTGCGCGCCACCCTCTGGGTGCTGCTGCCGGCTTGCCTGCTGGGATCGTTGTTCCTGGTGTGGCAGGGCGTTCCCCAGAACCTGAAGGCGTACGACACGGCGAAAATGCTCGAACCGCAGCAGGTCCAGCGCGTGGATGCTTCCGGCAAACCGGTGGTGACTCCCGACGGCAAACCGGTAATGGACACGGTGACCGATCAGGTGATCGCGCAGGGTCCGGTGGCATCGCAGGAAGTCATTAAGATGTATGGCACGAATGGTGGCGGATTCTTCAACGCCAACAGCGCGCATCCCTTCGAGAACCCGACGCCGTTGAGCAATTATCTGCAAATGTTTTTGATCTTCGCCATTTCCGCCGGACTCACCTATACGCTGGGACGCATGACCGGCTCCCAACGCCACGGCTGGGCGGTGTGGGCGGCTATGGCAATCCTATGTATGGCGGGCGTGACCACCGCCTACTGGGCGGAAGCCCGGGGGAACCCGCTGCTGGCCGGAGCTAATCAACACGTAACGGCGATGCAGTCGGGCGGCAACATGGAAGGCAAGGAAGTTCGCTTCGGCATAGCGACTTCGGCGCTGTTTGCCACCGTTACCACCGACGCCAGTTGCGGCGCCGTCAATGGCATGCATGATTCCTTTACCCCGCTCGGCGGCATGGTGCCGCTGGCCAACCTTATGTTGAGCGAGGTGATTTTCGGCGGGGTGGGCGCCGGCTTGTACGGCGTCCTCATTTATGTCGTGCTCGCGGTGTTTATTGCCGGATTAATGGTGGGCCGCACCCCGGAATATCTGGGCAAGAAAATTGAGGCCTACGACGTCAAAATGGCCATGCTGGTCGCCCTGATCTTCCCGCTGGTAATCCTGGTGATGACCGGCGTCTCGGTAATCAACGGCTTCGGTACGATTAGCATTGCCAATCCCGGGCCGCATGGCTTCACCGAGATTCTCTACGCCTTTACCTCGTCGGCAGCCAACAATGGCTCCGCCTTCGCCGGGCTGAACGCCAACACGCTCTGGTACAACTCGACGACCGGAATCACGATGCTGGTTGGGCGCTTCCTGATGATCATCCCCATGTTGGGCATCGCCGGCAGCCTGGCGCGCAAGAAGCATGTGCCGGCATCGCTGGGCACGTTTCCGGTGACCACTCCGCTGTTCAGCCTGCTGCTGATCGGCGTGATCATCATTGTGGGCGCGTTGACCTTCTTCCCGGCACTGAGTCTGGGTCCGATTCTTGAACACCTGCTGATGATGGCAGGCAAGACCTTCTGAGGAATATATGGCGAAGAAAAAGGCAATCTGGGAATGGAAGATCGTGCGGCGCGCGATCATGGACTCCCTCCTCAAACTGAATCCCCGCAAGATGATGGGTAATCCCGTCATGTTCGTGGTCGAAGTCGGCAGCGTCGCCACCAGTATCCTGCTGCTGAGGAATCTTTCGCAGCATGCCGCGGGTTTCGGCTTCAACCTGCAGATTACGCTGTGGCTGTGGTTCACCGTGCTGTTCGCCAACTTCGCCGAAGCCATGGCCGAAGGCCGCGGCAAGGCCCAGGCCGATACGTTGCGCAAAGCCCGCGCGGAAACCATGGCCAATCGGCTGCTGCCCGACGGCCGGACCGAAAACGTCCCCGGTTCCAAGCTGCGCACCGGCGATATCGTAGTCGTGGTTGCC
>Ga0326728_10014771_pt1 | contig 16443 bp, 15 predicted proteins | sample MB3enrmetagenome_FD_207602 | JGI IMG/M metagenome (GOLD analysis project Ga0326728, IMG submission 207602) | Lab enriched peat soil microbial communities from McLean, Ithaca, NY, United States - MB31MN | ecosystem: Environmental > Terrestrial > Soil > Wetlands > Peat | place: USA: New York...
CGGCGCCGAAAACCTCACATCAAACAACCTGACCCAACCCGCTGTGCAGTCCAGAAAGCCGACCGCAGAACACCCATCACCGCGCCGCAGAGTGAGAAACTGATTTAGTCACAGCCTCTGAGCGAGCGCAGGGAGTCGAAGGATCTGCTGAGCGAGCGCAGGGAATCGAAGGATCTGCTTCTCGCAACTCTGACGAAGGGTGGGATACCACGAACCCTTTTGCGCGTTGTCATCCTGAGCAATAAAAATCGCATGTCATCCTGAGCGAGTCCCGGCGCGCCGGGACGAGTCGAAGGATCTGCGGTTGCTTTTGCTTTTGCCTTTCGCACGATCCGAGTCGAAAGCCTGCCCTGAGCGGAGTCCCGGCATGCCGGGACGAAGTCGAATGGGAACCCGCTTTCTACTCCCTGTTCCCTGTTCCCTGTTCCCTGCTTTTATCAAACCGCCCGCCATTTTCGAGAAATCAAGTCCGCGGCGCAGCCGCGCCCCGAACCGCAACGATGCCCGCAATCGCTTACCCCTGTAGCTTCCACTCGGGCAAAGATCGCCACAAGCCAACTTCGGTATTAATCTGCTGCTCGACCGGCGTACCGGCGATTTGGCAGCAACTGGACGTAACTGGCCTACAGAGCTTGGACAGTTTCGGCACGACGAAGCCGACGAATGCGAATCCCTCCAAGGTGCTAGAATTCTCCCCAAATGACAGCCCATGTCCTAGTCGACTTCGACAACCTCCCCGTCCCAACTAAGAGGGCAGGGCTGGCATCTCTGTCGAGGACGGTGCATCAGGCTGTCGACGTCTGTTACCCGGAAGTTAACGAGCTGAGGGTCCGCCTGTATGGAGGCTGGTACGACCTGCAGGGCCTAACACGGGCTGGAACTCGTCTTGCTCAGGAGATCGGTTCAGGATTTCCAATGACCATCGCCGTTAACCAACGGATAAAGTGCAGGATTTATTGCGAAATAGCCTCCGCCCTAATCGACACCCCATCTGACTTGCTTCTGCATACATTTCGCCAACGGAAGGGCATGAGATCGCGATTGAGCGTCGCTCAAAACCCCAACTGCGCCAACGCTACCTCATGCACAGTAAACGCCGTTGCGCAGTGGTCGCGCGGGCGATGCCAAGTCAAAGGCTGTTCGGTCACTGCGGAATCCGTCTTCACCTTCAACGAGCAAAAGTTAGTGGACACGCTGCTGTGTTGCGACCTGGTCGCCCTCGCCGCAAGGGGCGCAAGGGACCCAGTTTTCCTGATCTCGGACGACGACGACATGATCCCGGCAATCCTGCTAGGTGGGCGCATGGGAGGAGTCGTGCATGTCCTTGAGACACGAAGCCGCAAAAGCGCCTACCGAACATTGCTCCAGCTATATAACGTCCAGATCTCAGCGCTATAACTCGCAGGAACCATGGAGGCTCACGATGGACTTAAACGAAATACGTGACGATATTGCGGCATTCGCCGACGATGAGCAATCGGTCCTCATCGATAACCGCGGGAACGCCATATTCCAGCGGGACCGCGAGACCCGCGAATTGCGGCTCATCGAAACCTCCAACGGCCTACAGGCAGAGTACGACGGCCGAACCCTTCCATATAACCGATTCCTTGCGGAAGAGCTAGGACGTATGTCCGTTGTCGCGAACGCGCTCATAGAGAAGAGACAAGATGTTGCCCCATACATTGACACGCAATCAACAACCGTCGATTCCATGGGGGAAACGCGCGAACCTCGGTCTGCACTTAACGACCTCCTGGAGCAATGCCAATCGAAGCCTCCCGGAGAGACGAAGCTCTTATTTCTAACAGCAGGCGCCGGGTATGGGAAGACCGCCCTTCTCCGCCGGCTCACGAGAAGGTTTGCGGATTCCTATCTCAAAGGTGGCTCGAGCCGGCTGATATTTCACATAGATACACAGGGACGAAGCTTCGTGCGGCTCGAGGAGGCAGTCGCAAGGGATTTGGGCCAGCTAAGAATCTTTGGCCTCTTCTACCCGGGAGTATTGCGGCTCGTGCGCCGCGGATTAATGGCGTTGGCGATCGATGGGTTTGACGAACTGCTGGCTGAAATTGGCGTCGGCGAGGCCTATAGTGGCCTTGGCTCCTTGCTTCGACAGCTTCAAGGAAATGGCATCGTGATCGCTTCCGCACGGAGCGCATATTTCGAGGCCGAAAATTACGCTGCCCAGACCCGACTCCTCACGTCATCCCCGGACAGCCGTGTGAGCGTGTCTCAGATGAAGCTCGAACCTTGGAGCCGCCAACAGAGCGTTGAGTTGTTTCGTCTCTATAAGGATGGAAACGGCGCACAAATCAGCAACCCTGAATCACTTTACGATCAATTGGCAGGAAGATTGGGCGCAGAACACCCCATCCTCCACCGTCCCTTTCTCGTTTACAAACTGGCGTCGCTGATTGCTCCAAACGCTGGAGTCGTAGATGAACTGACCGCCGAACTGGGCCAATCGGCCTTCGGAGTGGTTCCAAAGGTCGTCCATGCTCTCCTCAAAAGGGAGGTAGAAGAGAAATGGCGGGACATTTCAGGGCAGCCATACTTGACTGTGGATCAGCACATCCAATTGTTATCGGCAATCGCAGACGAAATGTGGACGCAAGGGAAGAATTCGCTCCAGATTGACGTCGTCCAGCTCGTCTGCGAGGCAGTGCTTGACGATTTGAATATTCAGACGTCCCGTCGCGTTCAGATCGTCCAGAGAATTAAGGCCCACGCACTACTCCCAGTCAGGGCAGGCGACCTCTCATTTGACCACGAGGAGTTCCTTAACTATTTCCTCGCCGCGCGGCTGGTTGACATTCTGAGAAAACGTGACACGTTTTCGCTGCAGAGGCTTTGCGAGCAGTACCCCCTGCCAAGCTCTGTATGCCAGTGGGCCGCTAACTTAGAGGACTGGTCACAGAGCAAATCCCGAGAGTTGATTTCGTGGTTTAGCGAAACGTGCCAAAGAGAGTTGCGCTCCAGCTATTTGAAACAGAACCTGGGGATGATCACCTCTCGAATGTCGGGAAGATGCAAAGACGCTACCGGGACGACCGAGTTTGCGGTGGACTCGATGTATTTTGAAGGAGACTCCTGGAAAGAATCCGTTCTCAAGGGCAGTTCGTTTAGGCGCTGTACTCTTACTAACGTCGATTTATCCGGGGCTATCTGGGAGAATTGCAAGTTTGCCGAATGCAACATCGACGGTCTAGTAATTGACGACAAGAGCCGCCTCACCGGGACCGTATTTGACGCCTCTTGCATCGTAATGGGCGTGCTAGTGAGGTCAAGCGATGACGACACGAGAATGAAGAACTATGTCCCGAAGCAGTGCCAATTAATGCTCGAACGGGTTGGCGCCAAATTTGAAGTTGAAACAGCGCCAGGCCTAACATCGAAGCCCGTCCCGGACGAGACGCGGAGGATATTGAACTCGTTCTTTAGAATCTTTAGCCGCAACACGGGCGCGAATGAAAACGTCTTGAGGATGAGACTTGGCGCCAGGTACGCGACATTCCGGAAGAATCTACTGCCGGCGATGACACGATACGGCATTGTAAGAGAGGTCGAATACGACGGAAGCGGGCAGCAAGAGAGATTCGAACTCTGTTTTCCGATCGAGGTGATCCTGAGGGCCGAAGACCACGCGGCCGCCGCGCCACGGAACTTAAAGGAATTCTGGGAGAGCCTCAGGCAATGAATGGGCGGTCCAAACCCATACAGAGCCAAGGGCTGGGCCGGAAGGCGTGCTAGTAGGAGGCCAACACCCGAGGGCAGGAAGGCTCGGAGCCCCAACCCTCACTTTTGGCGTCGGAGAGACCACGAACCCCAGTTGCCCATTTCACATTCAGCAGTTGAGCCCCAATTGGCGAGAGGCCAAATCGCCCTTTGAAAGGGATCCGTACGACGCAGACCGAATCGGTCCTGGGAACAGTCATCCCTTCCAACCCAGCCCACCCCACCATTCCCACCCCCAAAATTTTCCCTAGCCGTTTTGCCGATAATTTCCCCCTTCCGGCGCACAATCATTCCATGGCAAGCCTCCGCGCAACGATCCACGCTCTTTCAGAACTCCGGCGCACGGCGTCAAGCGCCAGCAAAAATGTTGCCCAAAGAGGAACAATTCGCCCGAAAATGCACCCCCAACTCCTTTAAATGGAGGATTTTACGAGATAAACCTTTTGCAATCAATGTTTTAGCGGAAATGGTGAAAGGTACAAACCATTGAAAACAAGCACCTTAACCCTAAAAATGGGGGTGGGGGGAGGGGAGGGTATCGAATAGTAAACATCGCCGCCGTCCCGCTGAGCACCCGGTGAACATGGCTCGTCACGCGCACCTCGAACTTCCACCCCCAATTTGCTGGCCGCAGGCCCCATCGCAGGCAGTCAGCTAGCCAGCGCCTCCACCACCGCCTCCGGATGCCGCGCAATCACTGTCAAATAAGCGCGCGCCGCGCGGTCCGGAAGCCGCCGGCCTTGCTCCCAGTCCTGCAGAGCGCGCGGGTCGAGGGCGAACCGGCGCGCAAACTCCGCGCGGCTGAGGCCGGTGGCTGCCCGCACCGCACGCACATCCACTTCCAGCGGAAGCGGGAACCGGTGAACGGCGGCGGGCTCAGCCTCACCCTTGGCGATCGCAGCCGCCTCGCGCATGGCAGCCACAAGTTCGTCGGCAACATTCTTCCTCTTCATGGTTTGATCCTTTTCATGGGTTGATCCTGCGCACCTTTGCTGCCGCCTTCAGCGTCGCAGCAAACGCGGCAACCTCTCGTTTTTGTTTCGGCGTAAGGTTTGCCTGTTCATTCTTGCCGTAGAGAAAGATCGCGTAGAGCGGATTTTCCTCGTCAAAAAAGTAGTAAATTACCCGCACTCCACCGGATTTCCCCTTGCCCCGCGCCGCGAATCGCATCTTGCGCACTCCACCGGTGCCTGGAATCTCGTCTCCCGATTGCGAATGAAGTGCAAGGTAGAAAATCAGATCCTCATGCTCCTCGGTCGAAAGCAACTTCTCCGCCCTGCGGGCAAAGGCGCTGGTTTCAACGACCGTCAGCATGGGAATGCTCACCCCAGGATTATGCGGCATTGCCGCACCAACGTCAAGCCGCCCGTTCCCTGTCAAGCAACAAGCCCGCTAACCAATTGCACATCATCGACTTAAATCTGCGGAGAATTTCCCCCTTCCGGCGCACAATCGTTCTATGAGCTGCCTCCAGGGCCAGGCAATCCGTCCGCGCTTCCAGTCTTCATGCTCCCTGCTGGCTGTTAACTACTTTCTAACGTCCCCCCCTCCCCCCCCCCCCTGCTCCCTACTCCCTACTGGCTACTCACCACCCCCCTCCCCCTCCCCCCACTGGCTACTCCCTACTCCCCGTTTCACACCCCCTCCCCCCCTACTCCCTACCCCCTGCCTCACAGACCCCCCTCCCCCCCCCCCAGGGGTACAGGCCGGAGTCCGGCCGCAACGCACCCACCCCCTCCCCCTGCTTCTAGGTTCCGAGCCTTCCTGATCCCTGATCCCTGACCCCTGTTCCCTGGCGGCTCCGCCGCCACCCCCTATAAAGAACGCAAAAAAATGGGCTGTGAAACTGTGTGGCATGGAACCCATCCATAATCATTCACTTACAGCAAAATCCGCGCATCGACACAGAAACTGTGAAACTGTGTGCCACAGTCCCGTGCCTTCTCCCAACCGCACTGTGCCCAAGATTGAACAGCATGAGGAATTGGCCAATGGGAAACTAGGAGGCGATGCTCGAGGAAAACCTTATGAAAATGACCATCGCCGCGACTGCGGCCGTGTTGGCCGCGACCGTGTTGACCGCTCTTCTGGTGCTGCCCGCAAGCGTCAACGCGCAAGCGCCGCAAAAAGGCCCCACATTCACCATCGCGGGACACGCCGGCGAGACTCAGCTTCTTCAGCTCAACGGGAAGTCGTATGTCGAAGTTGAGACACTGGCGCGTTTAACCCAAGGAACCCTTTCCTTCAAAGCCAACCGGACGGTCCTCACGCTTCCGCCCTTGAACGCACCTGATCAGGCGTCCACGCCGCCGGCAAAGGCGGGGTTCTCAAGAGCGTTCACCGAGGCAGGCATCGAAGAGATGGGCGTGATCCGCGAATGGCGCATTGCCATCGTGAACGCGGTCCAGAATAACTCTCCGGTGTCGGAAGAGTGGGTATCCGCGCAACATCGGCTGGCGGAGAAGAACCTGGCCCTCGCCTCGGCCGCCGCATCGACGGACGACGACCGCAGCGCGTTCCCGCTGCTCTCAGCCGAATTCAACAACATGCAAACGCTGAGCGAACAGTACATCGCGGTCCGCAAGCAAGCCGCGTTCATATCGCCAGACACCTTCCACAGCAGTCCCCTTGAAGATCAGATTCTGAGTTGCGCGCGAGGCTTTGTATCCATGACGGAAAGCCACGAGTTTCAGGATCAGCCTTCATGTCACTAATCCCCGCGAAGGTGTTATCCTGTCGCGTCATCACAAAAGCACGAGGAGGCTGAAGTGAAACGAGCCATCATCCTTTTAATCGGGGCATCGGCGTTCGTGGCCGGGTGCAGCAACCAGTCGCCCCAGATTCACATTCCGCCCAAATGGCAAGGCGCTGCGTACCACCTTTCCTTTGGCGCGGCGCCGGCCAAACCCAACGCGTCGGGCCTCACCATTCCGCCCATTCAGTACGTTGCCAACCCTGACGCGCTCGAGACCAGGGCCGACCTGGTCGTCGAATTCGACTCCTCGGTCGTGAAGACCAAGGCGCCGGTGATGGACCAGATGGCCATGGGAGCCGTGGATGTTTCCGGCTCCGAGGGCGCGCTGCCCGACGCCTACGTGGACAGCGCCAGCACACAACTCGGGAACATGCTGGCGGCCTACTGCGTCCGGGGAAAGGTCAAGGTTTCCGTCGCTCTCACCCGCTCGTCGCTCCCCATGAACCCGAGCGACGACCAGATCAACTCCAAGCGCCTCTCCGACTGGACGCCGATCGTACTCGACTTCAAGAACCCCCACCCGAAGTGCTAGTTGTCAGTTGCCAGTTATCAGTGGCCAGCCTTATCGCGCGCTGCGCTGCCCGGTGCTCTTGCTGGCAGGCGCGATGAGTTCCGACCACCCCTACCACGACTCCATGCGCGCTTTCGCCGCCGTGCTGCCCGGCGCGCGCGTAGAAGCGCTGCCCGGCCAGGACCATCTCGGCCTGCGCGGAGACCCGTACCTGGTGGCGCGGCTGATCGCGGATTTCCTGGCCTGCTGACGAGAGATGACGGAGAGCGAAGTGAATGGTCGGGACGGGCAGATTTTCGCCCCAGCGGCCAGGACCCGTCGCTGGGGACCCCTGAACTGCCGAAGGCTCGGCTCAAGCCTCGCTCCCTTCGCAGTCAACATACCTGCTCCGCGCTTGCGCGCTCCCCAAGGTTGGAAAGATCGGTAGCGCGAAGTACCAATGCGAAACGCCTCCGAACAAGTGCCCAAGTCCAGGAATGCGAGAAGTCGGTTACATTTTGGGCTCCAGGTGGAGGTCCGGTGGATTGAAATGCTCCCACGGGCAGTAGAATTTGAAAGAATCACTGGCGATGAAGAAGACAACCGTGTAAAGAAACTGTGCGCAATGGAGTCAGATCGAAACGCGGACGAAGTATCGCGCTGAGAACGATACGAATGCATGACTCTGCGGATGCTTCACAGTTTTGATCCAAGGCTTCTGAGGAACCACAATGAATGAAATGCGGAATATAGTCGTGGTCGGTGGTTGTGGTCACGTTGGACTGCCTTTTGGCATGGTGTTAGCCGATCACGGCATGCAGGTAATCCTGCTTGACGTGGACGGTCCAAAAGTCGCCGCCATCAACCAGGGAAAAATGCCCTTCCGTGAAGCGGGGGCCGAGGCCCTTTTGCCCAGGCTCATTGGCAAGTCCCTCCATGCCACCACGGACCCAGAGTGCCTGCGTACCGCGGACGTGGTCATTTCCATCATTGGCACACCCGTGGATGAGCACCTCAACCCCACGGTGACAGCGTTATATCGCAGCCTGGACCATTTGATCGAGTACCTGCCCGAAGGCGCGCTTCTGGTTCTAAGGAGCACTCTTTATCCTGGAATCACTCGCCTGATCAAGGACCGCATCGACGAGCGGGGGCGCAAGATCCACCTTGCCTTCTGCCCTGAGCGCATTGCCGAAGGAAAAGCCATCGAGGAGCTGACGAGCCTGCCTCAAATCATTTCAGCCTTTGATGAGGCAGCTTTGGCCAAAGCGCGCGAAGTATTTAGCCGCATCGCTCCTGCGCTGATCGAACTGGACCCACTGGAAGCAGAACTGGCCAAGCTCTTCACCAATAGCTGGCGGTATCTCAATTTTGCCGCTTCTAACCAATTCTATATGTTGGCCCAGAGTTATGGCCTGGACTTTTACCGCATTTACGATGCGGTGACGCAGGAGTACCCCCGCATGCGCAGCTTTGCGCGCGCTGGGTTTGCCGCTGGCCCGTGCCTGTTGAAAGACACTCTGCAGTTGGCGGCATTTTCCTCCAATCACTTCTTCCTCGGCCACGCTGCCATGCTCATCAATGAGGGCTTACCGAATTTCATCGTTGCGCAGCTCAGGGCTGGGGGATTGTCAAAGAGCACAGTGGCCATTTTGGGGATGGCATTCAAGGGAGATTCCGACGACACCAGAAGTAGTTTGTCGTACAAGCTGAAGAAGCTTCTCCAGGTTGAGGCAAGAAGAGTGCTTTGCACCGATCCTTTCGTCTCCGATCCCGCGTTAGTCTCGCTTGAAGAGGCCGTGGAACAGGCCGATGTGATCATTCTTGGGGCACCGCATTCTGCCTATCGCGATTTGCATTTCCCGGCCGGCAAGAAAGTCGTCGATGTCTGGGGCTTTTGGCGTCAGAACAAGGACCGTGCTAAGGCTTAAGTGGGGAGTCAATGAAGATTCTAGTTACTGGTGCGGCAGGGTTCATCAGCGGTTATTTGATTCAGGAACTGCTCGACAAAGGCCATCAGGTAGTTGGCCTCGACAATTTTAGCAAGTACGGCCACAGCGAAAAGTCTTACGACCTGCATCCTGGCTATCGATTCGTAGAAGGTGACGCCAAGGACGTTTCACTGTTAAAGGACCTGCTTGCAGATTGCGATCAGTTCGTTGCGGCAGCAGCCATGATCGGCGGAATCTCCTACTTTCACGAATTCGCTTACGATCTGATGGCGGAAAACGAACGCATCACGGCGGCAGCTTTCGATGCGGCCATCGAAGCACATCGAGACCACAAACTGCAAAAGGTCACCGTATTGTCCTCCAGCATGGTCTTCGAGTGCACCTCCGAGTATCCAACTCCCGAAGGAGCTGAGCAGAGATGCCCTCCGCCGCGTTCCACATATGGATTCCAGAAGCTGGCAACCGAGTACTTCGTCAAGGGAGCGTGGGAGCAGTACCACCTGCCGTATACGATTGCCCGCCCCTTCAACTGTGTGGGAATTGGCGAAAAGCGGGCCCTACGCGATGTCGATGTATACAGCGGCAATGTGAAGCTGGCCATGTCGCATGTCGTTCCCGACATCGTGCAGAAGGTGCTCAAGGGGCAGGACCCGCTGCATATTCTCGGGAAAGGCAATCAGGTGCGGCACTACACCTACGGGGGAGATTTGGCCCGCGGAATCCGGAATTGCATCGAGAATCCCCACGCGTTCAACCAGGACTTCAATCTGTCCACTCCCGTGCGCACCACCGTACTGGAATTGGCGGAGGCAATCTGGGAGAAGGTGCATCAAGGCGCCAAGCCTTTCAGTTGTGTCCACGACGCGGCCTACGAATACGACGTGCAGGAACGCTCACCTGCGGTCGCCAAGGCTGAACAATTGCTGGGCTTCCGCGCGGAGACCTCTTTGAGTGACATTCTTGACGAAGTTATCCCTTGGATCAAGGAACAGATTGCGGTGGGCCAGATCTAGGGAGGGGCGGCACAGGGGAAGCAAAGAGGAAGATGTCTTGGCCAGCGATGGATTAGAGATTCGGACAGACGAGTTAACGATTGTCATTCCCGTTTACAACGAGGGCACCGGATTCGAGGCCTTGTGGCGAGAGCTGTCCACTCAACTGCAATGTCCCTTCCGAGCCTTGGTCGTTTACGACTTTGATGAAGATAATACCGTTCCCGCGGTCAAGGCTGTGATGGCGCGCGGCGAGCAACGCATCAGCCTGGTCAAGAACGAGATCCGCCGTGGCGTGGTGGGTGCGCTCCTGACCGGGTTTCGCCATGTCGAGCGCGGCCCCTTGCTGGTGGTCATGGCCGACCTCTCCGACGATCTAGCCCAGGTCGGACGGATGTTGGAGTTATATCGCCAGGGCTTTCATGTGGTCGTCGGCAGCCGCTATATGAAGGGCGGACGGATCGTGAATGGACCGATTGTCAAGCAAGGGCTGTCGCGCATCGCGGGAGTAAGTCTCTGCTGGCTGCGCGGCATTCCCACGCACGACGCTACGAACGCTTTCAAAATCTACGATAGCGCGATGTTGAAGGGCTTTTCTCTTGAAAGTCAGCACGGTTTTGAATTGAACTTGGAAATCACAGTCAAGGCATTTCTGGCCGGCTTTCGCATCGCCGAGATCCCCTCGGAGTGGCGGGACCGCACCCAGGGCAAATCTAAGTTTAAGCTATGGGCATGGCTGCCGCATTACCTGCACTGGTATTCTTATGCTTTCAGGCCTAAGAACAAGATTGCCTTAGTCCAGGCCGATCCTCGCGTAAATACTAGAGGACAAGAGTAACTCGGCCCCCGGCCGTCAAAGTTATTGTGAAAACACCGTGGATTGCGTATCGCCGCAATCCACGGTGAAGGCGAAAAACGACCGATGGGTGGGATATCCGCGGAGCATGTCGCTAGCCAACAGTTGTATTTTCACGGCGCGTGAGAAACGCCCGGGCTAGCAGCGCGTTCGTAGATGTCGCAGGCATCTGCATGCAGGTTCGCTGCCGGGGGCAGACCGATGTCTCGAAGAAGCATCGGAAGACGGAGCTCATGCCGGCCCTCATCGCACGCCACCAACGCTGCTATGTTCTGTGGCCCTTCATTGGATATTGCGTGTTCGACCGGACCGCTATCCGAGATCAATTCCTTTATGCTGAAGCTCGTGTCCATAATGGCTCGGCGATGGCTCTGGTACGGAAACTCCGACGACCAGTCCATCCCGAGGATCACAATCACGCTATCAGGCTTAGTTGTATTGTCGACCAATGCAGCTGCCGCAGGCCGGCCTGGAGCATTCTTGCTCTGAATCGGATAGTAATGAGTGAGGTACACAAACCCGCAGGCTGCCATCTCAAGAACCAGCAGCTCTACGCCGATCCAGGCCCACCCTCGGATATTTATAACCGAAGCGATCAGTACCCCGGTAGCAACCACCAGGAAAATCGCGTTGGAGTAAGCGTAGTACTCATGCAGGTAATGCAGATTGAAGAATGTCAAGGTGGTCGCTACGTAGAGCACTAGACACGCTACAGCAATCCAGTTCCAGCGCCGGCACAACCAAATGTAAACCACCAGAACGACAGCAGCCGAACTGATACTGCCGATGTGGAGGTTGGCGGCGATCAAGAAATGGATGTACTTTTGGAAGTCCAATCGCTGAGAAAGCGTTCCGAAGTTCCATGCAATCATTCCCTTGTTTGTGCTTGTCAGGTAAACCCCGAATGGATTCTGGGCCTTAACTTCGTCTGCAAACTTGGTCCAACACCACGTAACCGCTACGGGAAAAACCACGCAGAGGGTGGCAACCGCCGCGGCAATACTGCCTTTGAACTTCCCGCTCTCGCGATCTCTCCAGAGACCCCAGGCTGCCAGACTTGTACCGAGGGCAAAGAACGGTGCGAATGTGGTCACCTTGACGAGTCCCGCAAGAGCACCGAATGCTGCACCGCTCATGAGGTGGCGGTATTGCCACCTTCTTTTGCCTACCACCAGCCTGAACATCTGGTCCGTATACATGAGGGACAGGAATAGCGCTGTCGATTCGATCATGAACACCCTTGACCAAAAGATGTAGATCGGGCTCATCGCGAACAGCGCCAACGCTGGAACCATCTGGGTACGCCGCAGTCCGATATGCGAGAGAATGGACGCTAACGGGAAGAAACAAAGATAGTAGAAGAGGATTGAGACGAAGCGGCCGGTCTGGTCCAGGCGAGTGGAGAAGGCTCTCGCAAGCACTGCGACAATGCCTTGGTAGAGTGGAAACTCGAAAGGCACCGACCATGGCGGCCCCAGTACAGGCGTTTCATAATGGAGAAAGCTGCCGCCGTGCAGTATCGAATCCGCTGAGATTGCAGTCTGCGCCTGCCGGAAGCCATGAAAATCGAATATGGTGTTATAAAATCCCACGCTGGTTGCGTATAAGCTGAATCCCAGGCTCAGAAGGCCTAAGAGCCATACAACCTTCTCGACTGCCGTAGAATGCGGTTCTCCCCGCTCCGCTTCCGTCCTGGTCTTGCCAGTTGTATGCATTGAGCTTGATCTTCACCTTCATCTTGGAATCATTGTTCTGAGCGGATTCACTTGAATTCTACAACTGCGAACGGATATTGCAAGACCATAGCTGCAATGGCAGCAGGGCAATCGCATGAAGGCGATGCAGCTTTCCTGCCTTCGCGAAGCTTCTTGGGGATATTAAGAATGGAATTGGTCGGGACGGGCAGATTTGAACTGCCGACCCCTCGCACCCCAAGCGAGTGCTCTACCAGGCTGAGCCACGTCCCGACATCATGCGGCCGGATCTTGTTGAGCCGGCTTTTGGGGTCTTGGTCTAGTTTACACCGATGCGGCTGCGCCGTGGAGAACGCGCTGCGTTACAGCGTTTTCGATTCTGCTCTTGACAGAATGCACAACGCCAAGTGGCTTTTTCCGATCCGGGGCCCCCACCAGACAGGTCTTCGTCTGTGGGGTGGAGGTCCGGGGTCCCCACAGACAGGTCTTCGTCTGTGGGGTGGAAGTAAAAGCCACCTTGCACGGTGTCGGCGAGGTCAACAAGTGAATCGAAAACGTTCTAATGCCCAGGCGGAACGAACTCCGAGGGCAGAGACGAGCCCGCGCCGAAGAAAAACTGCTCCATCTGCTCGACGAGAAACTGCTGCGCCTGGGGCAGCCAGGGCTGCAGGCGGTACTCGTTGAGCAGCATCTTCTGGTGGTTGAGCCACTCGTCCCATGCCGCCTTGGAGACGTTTTTGTAGATCTTCTGGCCAAACTCTGAGTCGAAGGGTGGCTCGTCGAGTCCCTCCATCTCCTTTTTGTAGCGAACGCAATATACGGTGTGCGCCATGCAAATTGCTCCCAGATGCCATTGTAGCTGGGCGGCGGGCGGGTCCGCGGGCTTGCGGCGGTTGGCTGGCTTGCGCCCGCAGCCGGCGATCGAGTCTCCCGCGGCGCGGCTTGAGCAAATCTGACCAGACCGATGCTCTCGATGAGGACAACAATCATACTGGCGCTTGATCTGCCCCCCGCCGGAAGCGGTCGAATTTCGGTCGATCTCAGAACGAGCAGCCCCGCCCAAAAGGAGCAACCATGTCCGATGTGAATGCATCTGGTGCTAATGTGTCTGGCCTCTCTGACAACGCCGCCGGCGGTCTTTCCTACGTCACGATCATCCCGGCAATCGTGTTCCTGGTCGTTGATCCCTACAAGAAAAGTTCGTTTGTTCGCTTCCACGCCTGGCAGTCGATCTTCTTTTATGTTGCCTGGGCCGTGGTGCATATTCTGGTCGAGGTGGTACAGAACCTGGTTCCATCGGTCGTCTTCCTCACCTTGTCCTTGTGGCAATTTGTGGATCTCGCCTTCTTTGTCGTGCTGGTGATCGTGTTCGTCAGCGCATTCAATGGCAAGCGCTTTATGCTGCCCATCATTGGCGGGCTGGCAGAGAAGCAGGCTAACCGGTAACTGCCCCCCGCAGTGCCGAGTGCAGGAACGGCCTCCGCATGGAGGCCGTTTTCGTGTGTGCCGCCTGTCCTTCCTGACCTTACACATCCCGCTTGCGGACCTAAGGCATTTTCCGGATAGCTGTAGAGTCGCCCAAAGGAAGGCATGGGCATTTTCTTGAGGAAAATGCCCACAGTCGTTCCAGACGGCACTCTATACCAATCCGGAAAATGCGGTAGCTCCGGGCGGCCGCGCGTAAATTCTCTTGACAAGCGGGCGGGCGGCAGGTTGTTCTATCTCCACGTCGCTTCAAAGTTCGCGGCCGCAAATGCCGGTTTCCCCGTTGCGCGAGCCGCGCACAGAAGTGAATCCATCCCTTCCCCTTCAACCGTTTTCCTTGAAAGGAGAGTTGCTATGGCGGATGAGCCAAACACAACACCAGCCAACTCAGGACTGTCAGACGATGCCGCCTGCGGCCTCGCCTATCTGACCTTCATCCCGGCGGTCATCTTCCTGGTGGTTGCGCCCTACAACACGAACCCCAAGGTGAAATTCCATGCCTGGCAGTCGATCTTTTTGACGATAGCCTGGATTGCCGCCTGGATCATCCTCACGGTGCTGGCCTTTGTGCCATTCGTTGGCTGGATTCTCTTGCCGATTCACCTGCTGCTGTTCCTGGGGATTTTCATCCTCTGGCTCATCTGCATCATTAAGGCATTTCAGGGCGGGAAGTTTGTCGTTCCCATCATCGGGCCGCTGGCCGAGAAACAGGCCGGCGCATAAGCATTCGCTATAGAGGTGCACGGGCTGGCAGGCGCTGGGGTTCAGCGGTTGCGGCCCTTTCTGGTTCGCCGCTTGCTCCCGCCCGGGGGCGGCGGCGATGTGTTTTTGCGCCTGGTCTTCTTCGATTTTGACGGTGACGGCGCAGCCTTCTTGCCGGTGAGCGGCAACTCCTCCTCCACCAGCGCGAACTGCAGCTTGCGTTCCTGGGCGAGGATGCGGTCGAGGATCACCTGGACGCGGTCGCCGGCGCGGAAACGGCGGCCTGTGCGCTCGCCCACGATCTCGTGGGTGTTTTCGCGCCAGATGTAGCGGTCGCCGCGGAGCGTGTCGATGGGGACGAGGCCCTCGATGAAGAGATCGGTAAGCTCGACGAAGAGACCGTATTTGGCGGGGTTCAAGACGAGCGCGGCAAACTCGTCGCCCACGCGGTCCTGCATGAAACGAACTTTCTTCCATTCGACAAGCTCGCGTTCGGCGTCGGCGGCGCGGCGCTCGGCCTGGCTCGATTCGTCGGCGATCTGGGCGAGTTCGGGTTCGGGAATCGGAGCTGTGGTGGTGAGCGGGCTTCCCTTCCCCGGTCCCCAAGTGCGAGGGACCGGGGGCACCCCGAATTTGTTTTGAGGGTGAGAGGCCCCGGATCGTGCTTGACCCTCGTTGGGATGCGACCAGGGCGAGGCGAGGCGCGCCTGGGTGATGGTGCGGCGGCCGGAGACGCCGGCGCGGAGCAGCGCCTTGGCGATACGGTGCACGATGAGGTCGGGATAGCGGCGGATGGGCGAGGTGAAATGTGTGTAGGTGGGCGCGGCCAGCGCGAAGTGGCCCTCGTTCGTCTCCGAGTAACGCGCCTGGCTGAGCGAGCGCAACATCAAATAACTGAGAATGCGCTCCTCGGGCTTGCCTTCGATGCGCGCGGCGAGCTTTTGATACATGCGTGGCGTGACGGCGATATCTTCGGGAATCTCGTGCTGGCGCGGGTTGCGGCCGCGGCCGTGGGAATCGCGGCGCTCGGCGCGAACTTGCAGTTGGCGGACCGGTAGAGGTCCCAGTCCAAGAGAAAAACCGAAGGACGCCGCCAGTTCTTCGAACTGGACGACGCGGCGCGGTTCGGGCTTTTCGTGGATGCGGTAGAGCGAAGGCACGCCGAGATCTTCAAGCCAAACGGCCACGCACTCGTTGGCGGCGAGCATGAACTCTTCAATGAGGCGGTTGGCCCAGGTGCGCTCGGCGCGGGTAACCCCGCGCATCTGGCCGTGCTCGTCGAATTCGATGACCGGCTCGGGCAAATCAAAATCAATGGACCCGCGCTCTTCGCGGCGCTGGTTCATAAGGATAGCGAGGCGCTTCATCCTTTCAAAGCGCTCCCGCGCCTCCGGGTCTTGGACGAGGCGCTCCCGCGCTTCTGCGCTTTGGTCGAGAATCGCGGTGACCGCGGTATAGGTCATGCGCGCGGCGGAGCGAATGACGCCTTCGACGATCTCGAAGCTTTCGATGCGGCCCTCAGCGTCGAGTTGCATGATGCAGCTCAGGACGAGGCGGTCTTCGTGCGGGCGCAGGCTGCAAATATCGGTCGAGAGGTCCTGCGGCAGCATGGGGATGGCGCGATCGGGAAAGTAGACGCTGGTGCCGCGCACGCGGGCTTCGAGATCGAGCGCGGAGTTGGGAAGAACGTACTCGGCCACGTCGGCGATGTGGACCTGGAGTTCGTAGCCACCATCGGCGCGGTCGGTGACGAGCACCGCGTCGTCGAAGTCGCGCGCG
>Ga0326728_10014772_pt1 | contig 16443 bp, 14 predicted proteins | sample MB3enrmetagenome_FD_207602 | JGI IMG/M metagenome (GOLD analysis project Ga0326728, IMG submission 207602) | Lab enriched peat soil microbial communities from McLean, Ithaca, NY, United States - MB31MN | ecosystem: Environmental > Terrestrial > Soil > Wetlands > Peat | place: USA: New York...
TTGTTCCCCTCTGTAAAGCGTTGATTCACGATGGTACTCTTCCATCGCAATGGTTCCAGTAGGACATCGTTTCACACAGAGGCCACATTGGATGCAGCGCGATTCGTCTTTGAAGATGACCGAGGCCACGTTGAGTTTTTGAGCTTCTTCTAAGGAAACTTTGTAAAGGGATTGAACCAATTTGGAGAGCTTTTCATCTCCCTCTATTTCATCGAGTCTTGCCATCCGAAAGCAAGATTTTGGGCAGATATCGACACACCCACCGCAGAGGATACATTTCGTTCGGTCGAAAACGGTGAAGATATGGCACTGGAGACACCGAACAGCCTCTTTTACCGCCACCTCTCTGGAAAAGCCCAATTCCACTTCTCTATCCATGGACCCTCTCTCCTGAACAGGAAGAGTCTCCATTCTCTGTCGAGGTATCTTCTCTAGGTTGGGATCGACCTGGCACTCCGGAATCGGGGTGAAATAAGCAGGCTTCCTTTCGAATACCTCTCCGCTCAGATACCTGTGAATTGAGAGAGCCGCCTTCCTCCCATCGGCGATGACCTGTATCACATCCCTTGGGCCTGTGACAAAGTCTCCTCCGGCGAGGATTCCGGGCACATTTGTCTCAAACGTTTCTGGATTGACGGACAGACGATCCCATTTGGAAATTTCGAGGCCGATCTCTTCGGGGAGGAAGGAAATATCCGGCGATTGACTGACCGCCGGTATGAGGAGCTCGATGTCGATGTCGAATTCAGTTCCCTCAATGGGGATCGGCCTTCGGCGGCCATCCGGCTCAGGGTCGCCCAACCGGCTTCGGATACATTGAACACCCGAGACCCTTGTTCCGTCTTTTGAGAGGACACGGATCGGTTGGGAGAGGTAATGGACGTTGATCCTCTCCTCTTCTAATTCCTCTAATTCCCTGGGATCGACGGGCATCTCCTCTCTGGTTCTTCGATAGAGAATGAAGACCTCCTTGGCTCCCAATCGTAACGAAGAACGGGCGGCATCCATGGCTGTATTTCCGCCTCCGACGACCGCAACCCTTTGGCCAATTTTTAATTCCTGTTTTAGATTGACCATCCGCATGAAGGTCACGCCGTGGATCACACCTTGAAGATCTTCCCCGGAGATTCCCAATTTTTCAGCCTTGTGCGCCCCCGCAGCGATATAAACGGCATCATACTTCTTCCTCAAACTTTCTAAATTCAACTCTTTTCCGATGGGGGCGCCGGTAAGGATTTCCACTCCCAATTGCCTCACCTCCTCAATCGCCCGCTCTACCACTTGCCTCGGAAGGCGGTAGGGAGGAATACCGACATTAAGCATCCCGCCTGCAATGGGGAAAGACTCATAGATCGTGACGGAATAGCCAAGCCTGGCAAGATCATTGGCGGCTGAAAGCCCGGAGGGGCCGGCACCAATGACCGCGACCTTTTTGTCCTTTTTTTTGGCGGCTGTTTCTTTTTGACGGGCATGAGTTTCGAACTCCGCACAAGCCCTCTTCAAGGAGCAGATGGAAATAGGAAGATCGATTAGGAGACCTCTTCGGCATTTTTTTTCGCAGGGATGGACACAGATTCGGCCCAGGATAACGGGGAAGAGGTTGTCGCCGCGGTTAAGCTCAAAGGCCAGATTGTAATTCTCTTCTCGGATTGCTGAGATGTATTGGGGAGCACGGGTATGAACGGGGCAGGCATTTTCGCACCCGATGTTTTCTTCAAACCAGCGTGGATTCGGAATTTGGACACGAAATCGATTCATAAAAGGTCGACTCAGGATGTTTTGAATTTAGAAGCTCTGAGGAAATCAGAGACCCCAGAGCGCATCTCGCTAAGACGATTGAAGTAAATGGAGGCGAGTTTCTTCATGATCTCCATACCCATCTTCGGATCTTTTTCCATCTCCATTCTTACACGGCCCGCGTTAATAACTAATACGTTGGAGGATTTGGAGCATGTGGCCGTCATATTGTAACGGAAAGGCTCGATGAGGGATGGGATTCCGAAGGCGGCTCCTTCTTTTTCGACCTTGGAGGTCATAAAGTCAAATTTCTCGCCGGTCTTTACGGAGAGATCGACCGCGCCTTCGATCAAGAAGTAGAGGTGATTCGCCTCATCTCCCTGACGGAAAATTGTTTTTCCCTCAGGCAAAGATTCCACAGAAGAATGAGAGAGCAAGAGATTCAGCTGGGATTCGCTGAGGGTCCCCAATAATTCCGTCTTTTTTAACCAGTCCGTCGAGACCATTTTTTCTCCTAAGAACATTTCGAATTTTGGATTCTAGATTTTCTCAATCCACAATCCACAATGCACCTATGGCATTCCTCGATTCAGATACTCCATCAGGTCGACCATTTCCTTCCCGTCGATCTTCTGCCAGGGCACTTTGGCCTTCCTCATTCTTTCCAGCATCTCGGGGCCATGGTTCCACATCGCCTGTGCCATAAAGATAGGTGAAATCTCGCCTTTAAGCTGAGAGAGGTCTCCTTCTTTAGCTCCCTTCTTATGGCAGAGGCCACAATGTTTCTCAGTAAAGACGGCTTTTCCCTTTTCAAGATTTCCCGGCTCATCAAAGTACCGAGTTGAGAAGAGATAGGCGACGAGATCAGCCATCTCCTGAGAAGAGAGGTGTGGAAAGGGGATTCCCTTTTTCTCCATGCCCTTCCTCATCTCCTCGGAATGGTTCCACATCACCCCGGCCAACTGAGCTAAAGTTCGGGAAAACTCCTTCTTGCGGGACAGATCGTATTCTCCTCCGGGTGCGTGGCACTTGATGCACCCCTTATCGGTAAAAAGCCTCTCCCCGGATTTGGGATCTCCAGGGGAGAGGTAGACCTTTTCGGCGCCGGGATTGAGGCTTCGAATATAGGCAATCAGGTCAACCATTTCGTTTCCTTTGAATTCAAAGCGAGCGACGCCTGTTCGTTTTATCTCTTGCTCCATTTGGGACGAGTGATTCCACATCATCTGAGCCCAAAGAATTGGATTCGTATACATTCCCCAGCGACTCAGGTCCGATTTTGTCCCTCCTTTTGCGGTGTGGCACTTCCCGCAGGCGCTATCGACAATTGATTTTCCGTTACTGAGATCTCCGGGCTCGTCCATATAGCGGATGAAATAGAGGAAGGCAAAGAGGTCTGCCATTTCTTTTTTCCCTATTTTCTCGAAAGAAATTTTTCTTGCGGTCATTCTTTCCCACATTTCAGGACCGTGGTTCCACATCAGAGCCGCCAGCTGAGCCTGGCTTACATACGCTTGAGGAAGGGTGCCGAGATCAGGCCCTCCTTTGCCGCCTTCTCCCCAAATGGAATGACACTGGATGCATCCCTTTTGATAAAAAACCTTCCATCCCTCCTTGATATCGCCCGGAAGGAGATACGCCGTCTTTTTTTCGGCTCCGCTCACTTGGTCGCAAAAAAGAGCATTTCCAGACAAAAAGAGAAGGCCGATAAGAGACCATGTGCAAATCTGCTTCATTGTCCGTTTCCTTTCAAACGACTTCATTTCTTCTTAGCAGATCTGAGAAACTCGATGAGATCGGCTAACTCTTCTTTCTTGAACTTTGGCCAGGAGATGCCTTTCTCCCACATCGCCTTTTCAATCTCTGAACTGTGATCCCATATGCCGGCTACGATATCCATCGGATTGGCAGGTTTCTGGTATTTTGAGAGATCGATCTGCATGAATTCGCCATGTATGCCGTCGACACTGTGACATCTCGAACACGATTTCCCTGAGAAGAACCGCTTTCCGTTCGTTGGATTTCCGGGCTCATCAAGAAACTGGAGGAAGTAGAGATAGGCCATGAGATCAGCCATCTCCTTGGGTGTAAATTTTGAGATGCCCATCTGCGTCTGGGCCATTTTGGCCAAAACCGTGGGCCCTTTGTCCCACGTCATGGAAGCGATTTGAGTGAGGCTCTTATAAAAGGTTTTTGCTTTCTTTCCAAGATCATCAGCCACCTTTCCGCCCTCGCCTCTAATCGAATGGCATTTGATGCAACCTTTTTCAACAAAGACTTTCCTCCCTTCCCTTGGATTTCCCGGTGTGACGAAGGCAGCCTCCCTGCGCCCTTTTGCATTCGTTTTGATGTACTCAAGGAGATCCATCATCTCCGATCCCTCGAAGGTGGGCCATTTCATTCCGACCTTAACCATCTGGGCGATCATGACCGGACCATGGTTCCAGATCATTTCACTGAGGTAGATGGGTGAGATATTCTGCGGAAATTGATCTAAGCCGGGCTCGCCCTCTTTGCCCCGGCCAGACAGAGGGTGACAGTTGCTGCAGCCCTTTTCACTGAAGAGGTACTTTCCCCGGGTCGCATTTCCAGGCTCGTCAAAGAATTTAAGGAAATAGAGATAGCCACAGATATTGGTGATCTCGTCACCGGTCAGGTTAGGTCTTATCATTTTCATCCTCTCCATGCCCTGGATCATGGGGGGAATATGATTCAACAGTTTCGACGCAAGCTCCAAGAGCGTGTCGCCAAGGTCCACCTTTCCAAAATCGGGTCCGATCTTTCCACCTTCGCCCTTGAAGGCATGGCATTTGACACATCCTTTGCTCACAAAAAGATGAGCGCCTTTGGTCGGATCCTGAGGAAGCAGGGGCTGAGCGAAAAGAGACGAGGCGATGAGGGAGACGACCATTCCAACGGTGATCATGGTTTTCATCATAAGGGACCCCTACGAACAACAGTGAAAATCGAAAAATTAACTATGCAAAATTAACAATAGGGGAGGGTTCTTGTCTTCATCAATCATCGTTAATTAATTGTTGCCCATTTTGCATTGATCCTTATTCAACACCGAGGCCCGGCAAATATGTTTTAATTCTTTCTTGGACCTCGGCCATCGATTTTTCCCTTCCTTCCCTGACCTCCCAGATGGAGACGATCGGGAAGACCTTGGTGAAAATCATATAGAGAAGGATAAAAAAGGAGACGGAACCAGCCAAAATAGACCACTCTATCCACGTTGGATGATACATCACCGTTTCGTTAGGGAGCCTCGGGTTGGTCAATGTCGGTACGACGATCACAAACCGCTCGAGCCACATGCCGATGACGATTGAGACTGAGGCGATCAATGTGCCTACGGGAGTTCGAGTCCTTTTGAAACTGAGAATCGGCAAGGGGATCACGAAGCAGAAGAGAAACATTCCCCAGAAATAGGGAGCAAATCGTCCTGTGAATTTTGACCAGAAAATGGCCATTTGAATGGGTTCGCTTCCGTAGTAGACCGTTATGTATTCTGTGAAGGTGAAATAGAACCAGAGAAGCGTCATGACCAAAAGAAGAATTCCGAGATTATTGAAGTGAACAGGCCTCAAGTAGTCTTCGAGATGATAGACCTTCCGAATGACGTTCATGGCCATGATGAGAGCAGCGATACCCGAAAAGATCGCACCGGCGACAAAGTAGGGGCCGAAGATGGCACTATGCCACATGGGTTGAATGGTCATGGCGAAGACAAAGGAGACAACGGTATGGACAGAGACGGCGATGGGGATGACGAGAATGGCCATGACGGCAATCCCCCTTTCCAAAAGGTGATGCTGTCTTTCTGTCCCTCGCCATCCGAGGGCAAAGATGCGGTAAAACCATTGCCATTTCCCTGCATAATCTCTGAGGAGAGCAATGTCCGGAATCAGCGGGAGGAAAAGGTAGATCGAACTGGCGGTGAGATAAACCGTGATGCTCGAAACATCCCAGAGTAGTGGAGATCGAAACTGGGCGTGAGCGATGATGTTCAGTGCCCGGTCCGGCCTTCCCAGATCCATCAGAATATTTCCTACGCCGAAGAAGAGGACGAGAACGGTAATCACTTCGGCCGAGCGTGTAATTGACCTTCGCCATTCCGCCTTTGCAAGGCGAAGGATGGCTGAGATCAGAGTTCCGGCATGGCTGATCCCGATAAAAAAGACGAAGTTGGTGATATAGACTCCCCAGAAGACAGGCCTGACCAGGCCGGTAATGCCCAGTCCATGGCCATACTGGTTGAGATAGGCGAACACCGCCCACAGGATGATTGCCGCAAGGATAGAGGCAGCAAGATAGAAAGGCTTGCCTGTCTTTTTGATCGGGTTAAAAAGAGGGGCATCTTCTTCTAAAGAAAACTGCTTCTCTTTCATTACATTCCTTCCGATAGATAAATGACCTTGGGCTCTGTGCCCAACTCCTCCATCAGCCTAAAGGCTCTCCTCTCTCGTGAAAGGGCTGAGACGACGCTATTGGGATCGTTCAGATCGCCGAAGTACATGGCACCGCTCGGGCATGCCTGGACGCAAGCCGGAACGTAATCTCCGGGCAGAAGGTCTCTTCCTTCTATTTTTGCCTTCTCCCTCGCCCTGAGAAGCCGGTGGCTACAGAAGGTGCACTTTTCAACTACCCCTTTCGTTCGAATTGAGACATCGCGGTTGAGAGAGCCTTTCATCTCTTTGGGCCAATCGGGCGGATACCAGTTAAAGTATTTTACCGTGTAGGGACATGCCGTCGTACAGTAGCGGCACCCGATGCAGCGGTGGTTGATCTGTGCGACCAGTCCCTCCGGATTAAGGTAGGTGGCGAACACCGGACAAACCTTCGTGCAAGGCGGATTATCACAATGCATGCACGGCCTCGGGAGAAGTCTTGCCTTGATATGAGGATATTCGCCTTCAATGTAAGGGATTAATTCAATCCAGTGAATGGTGCGACCCTTAGTAGACTCCTCCGGACCGATAATTGGGACGTTATTCTCGGCCTGGCAGGCAACGACGCAAGCTTGGCAGGCGGAGCATTTGTCTAAGTCAATGACCATTCCCCAGCGATGCATCACATACTCCTAAATGTCAAATTCCAAAATCCAAATGACAAATAAAGGCCAAATGTCAAAATTCAAAGTGGACCTATGAAGCTGAAAGTTTGGAATGTAAGCTTTGGCATTTGTTATTCCTTTGAAATTTGAACATGGAAATTCGTCATTGATTTTTTCATTTACGCCTTATAGACCTTCACTCTCGTCGAATTCTTGATCGGGTAACCGGTCAGTAGATCCAGATCGTCTCCCAAGAGCCGATAGGGGTCTTGGCCTAATCCCGCCGCCCAACGACCGCCTGATCGATGACCCTCGCCAAAGGGTATGCTGACGACGTCCGGCATCGCTCCCTTGTAAAGCTTCGCCCTCACTTTAATCTTTCCCTTGGGAGATTCGACCCATACCCAATCTCTATCGGAGATTCCCAATCTGCTTGCTGTCTCTGGGTTGACCTCCACCCATGTCTCCCATCTCTCAAACAGGGATTCGCCGACAATCGACTGTAGCCAGGGCTGGTTGGCATTCCTGCTCCCCGTCAATGCCATCGTTCTAAAGGTATGAAGGTGAAAAGGGTACCCTTTTTCCTCGGCCCCCTTTTTCGATTCTTCCCAATGGGGGAAAAAAGAAGCGTCTTTTTGTTCTACTGCTACGGTCGAAGAAGCGCTTTGCTCGAGTGTTTGGGCATAAAACTCGAATTTCTTTGAAGGGGTCCTGAAAACCCGATCCCACTCTTTGAAATCATAAACTGGATCCCACCATCCGCCCTTCTCCTGGAGCTGTTTCCAGAACTCTTCAAATGTATTGTAAGAAGGCGCGGCCCAGCCTCCTCTCTCAAGAAGACGGGTCCACGCCTGTTCAAATTCAAGGCCAAAAGTGTCTCCTCGCTTTGCCTCGAAAACCCCTCTGATCCCGTAGAGCAGGACTTCTTTAAAATCATTCCACGGGAAGGCCTTCTGGACTTCTCCCCCTAAGGACTTACTGATTTGAAGGAGAACATCTCCCGTGGCTTTCGTTTGATAGAGGGGATTAACAATGGGTTGCCGGATTCCGAGAGCTGGAAACCCCTTGTTCAGAGAGACCGGGTCGTCCTGCCATCTTTCAAGGGGCGTGTGATCGGGTAAAATAAGGTCTGCGAATAGGGTCGTGTCGTCTATGTACGGAGAAAAGCTAACGATCAAGGGAATTTCCGCAAAAGCCTTTGAGAAAAGATCTGGATTCGGACTTGAAAAGAGAGGGTTCGTGTAGTAGAGAAACAAGACTTCCGGGCGATAGGGTTTTCCGGAGATGACGTTCTTGGCAAATAAATGGGGCTGCTGGAGCATTAGGGAAGGTTTCTTCACGCCATCGATTCTTTCGACCCGTAGTCCTTTTTCAGCGATAGCATCTTTTCCAAACGGTGGAAGCGATTGAAGGGGAACCGTCCTCGGTATGAGGAGCCCTCCCGAGGTATCGATGTTACCCACCAATCCATTCAGAATTGAAACGGCCATCTGCTGGAGAGGACGATCACGAAAACCTATTGCAAGAGCGGGCTGGTTTGATGCAAACTCCCGCGCCAACCTGATGAGGGTGTCGACAGGAATTCCTGTCTGTTTAGAAACGGTGTCGGGTCCGTATTCTGAAAGGACATGCTCTTTAAAACCGATATGTTCTTTTCCGCGGGGGTCCGTCCAGTTCTCAAACCCGAAAGTATGATTTGCGACAAATTCTTCGTTGTAGAGGGCCTCCCTGATGATCATATTGGCAATCGCAAGTGCAACGAACCCTTCTGTTCCCGGCGGAGTTGGAACCCATTCGTCGGCCTTGATGCCGGTGATGGAGAGGCGGGGTTCAATCTGGACCAGCTTTCCCCGATGTTCGGGATTTCCTCTCCTGAATTGACCGTATGCGCTCAGAGCCTGTACGGGAGACCAGTACGATTCGAGGAGGTCCGAACCGAAAGAGAGGATGTATCGGGCATTTTCAATGTCATAGGCCGGTAGGGAATCGATTCCCTGCGTGAGGTAGAGGCCCTCCATGGTAGGTCCTGACCATTGGAACTGATTATCGATATAATTGGGCGAGCCGAAGGCTTCAAGAAAGCGTTCCCAGAGACTTCTCATCAATCCCCGGTATCTCCCTCCAAGAACAACAAGACGGTGAGGTTTTCCATCTTTTCTGAGTTTTCTCAGCGCTTCTGTAACAGTGGGAAGAGCTTCATCCCACGAGATCGGCTGCCATCGACCTTCGCCTCTTTTGCCTGCCCTCTTCAGAGGAGTGCGGATACGGTCGGGATCGTAGAGACCTTGGAGGCCTGCAATTCCTTTGGGGCAGAGGGTTCCACGGTTGACGGGATGGAGGGGGTTTCCAATCATATTAACGGCCCATCCGTCGATAATTCTTGCCAGTATGCCGCAGCCCCCCATGCATTGCCCGCAAACGGTGGGAATCCACCTCTCAACACCAGGAGGATTTAGATTTTCCGCAACCGGAAATTGGGACCATTTCCAGAAACCACCCCCCAGGGCAATGGCGGCCCCGGCCCCAGCACCCATTTTTATAAAATCTCTCCGATTGATCTTCATCTTAGAGCCTTCGCTTTATAAGGGTCTAAGGATTCGAGGGTTCAATGGTTGACTTGTCTTTTTTGAAGTGACTCGGACCCTCGGCCACTTGACCCCTTGAATCCTTTTTTTCGTTTCACTCATGGCATGCCAGGCAATCATTGGTTACCTTTTTTTTCGTATGGCAGTTCATGCACCAGCTCATCGTCATGTTCACCCATGGTTTGGAGGGTGGTCGCTCGCCTTCAGCGATATTTCCATGGCAGGTCTGACATGGTAGCTTCCCTAAAACCACATGCCGACGATGGGAAAAGAAGACGTGATCGGGTTCCCCGTAAATCCGTTTCCAGGGAATCTCCTCTCCTTTTTTAGCCCACTCTCTGATCTTTTCCTCTTCTGGTTTTTTTGTGATGGCTTCCTTATGGCACCCCATGCAGACATCAATGTCGGGCATTCCGGAAAACTTTTGGGTTTTAAAATAACGGTGACAGGAGTCACACTCCAACCCCTGTGCGAGATGTTTCTTATGGTTGAAGGAGATCGGTTGTTCAGTCTTGGAGCCGATGCCCAGACTGATGAGAAGGAAGAGCAAAAAGAACCCTACTACCAATCCAATAAGGAAGAATTTCATACTGAGAACCGTCGAGTCAGTATCGGGCTATTCCGAGGATCGCCCGGTTCCAATACTTTGGATCGTACACAATTATTGTATTTGGAATAAATTCTACGGAGAAGGACTTTACAAATCAATACAATAAATTACGTATTTTCAAAGAAAGAAAACTGTATTTTGAAAAGGAACCTAAAATTTCTTGAAGGTACCTTGTCTCCAAGCTTGATCCTCTTCTTCGCGCCTGAAGGTGCGTTCGATATAGCTAACGTGGCTGAATTCCCCAGCCTCAATGGGGATGGCCACCTTCATCAAAAGGGTGAAGACGAGTAGCCCCACAGCCCAAATGCCGAAGGAAACCATAAGTTCCAAGAGATTCGGAATATAAACGTAGATTTCTCCGAGCGGGTCCGGAACAAATCCCGGGATGACGAAACCCGGTCCTTTCTCAATCCAGACCCCGATGATCACGAGCAGACAACCCAGGTTAAGGGTAGCCAGCCGTTTTCGTGTCCCGGGGACAAGGAAAAGGAAAAAAGCGATCACGTTCATCGTCATGGCCGCCCATATCCAGGGCACAAGTTGCTTGTGCCCATGAAGTCCCTGGAATAGGTATTTGAGGGGAGCAATGTGGATCGTATTGGAATAATACTCCTTGTATATTTCCGCGGAGAGGAGAAAGAGGTTAATAAACATGGCATAGGCGATCAGCTCAGCGATCTTGAACAGTGCCCTGTCCTCCACCTTAATGGCCGATATCCTTCGCATTATCTGAAAGATGATGATCATGATCGCAGGGCCTGAGCACAGAGCACTCGACAAGAACCTTGGCGCAAGGATCGATGCATTCCAGAAAGAGCGGGCGGCAAGACCGTTATAAAGGAATGCCGTCACTGTGTGAATGCCCACCGCCCAGGGGATGGAAGCCAGGATAAACGGAAGGATAAATTTCCAGTTGGGCTCTTTGCGATAATAGAATTTGACCAGGAGGTAAACAGGGATAAGGAGGTTTAGAAAGAAGTAACCGTTTAGGACAAGGACATCCCAGGCCAAAAGCGATTCCGGAAAGTTCATCAAACCGGCAAAGGGAACCATGTGCCAGAATCGGTCGAGCCTTCCAAGGTCGACCATGACAAAGAGGATGGCCATGATAATGGATGACGCGGCAAAGAGCTCCCCAAGGACGACGATCTCTTTGATCGGCTTGAATGAGTAAATGTAGGAAGGGATGACCAGCAGGACTGCAGCGGCAGCCATCCCGACCAGATAGGTGAAATTTGCAATGTAGAGACCCCACGAGACCTGGTCGGTCAAGTTGGTTTCAACCAGGCCCAGGTTATGCTGCTTCAGGTAATAAATTAGACCGATCCAGATGATTGCTAAGAGAAAGAGGCACCAGGCGTAGTAAGCTTTGCTTCCCCTGATCACGAGGGAGAGTGTCCTCCTGTAAAAATGCCATGTTTCCTTCAAGGTTTCCCGGAACTTTTCCATGGATCTCTACGTTTCGAAAAAATAGTAGAACTTAGGCTCCGTGTTCAAGTCTTCCTTAAGCCGGAAGGCCCGTTTTCGATCGATGATATACCTGATTTCGCTGTCGGGATCCAGAAGGTTCCCAAATTTCCTCGTCCCCGTGGGACAGGCTTCCACACAGGCCGGATACCTTCCATTTCTCACCCTCTGGATACAGAAGGTGCACTTCTCTACCGCGCACTTCATCCGGGGCCTGTTTCCGAGGTAATGGACCGAGGGATTGACTTCCTCGGGCGGGATGTTTGGCTCTGCCCAGTTGAAGACTCTCCCTTTGTAAGGACACGCGGCGATGCAGTACCTGCAGCCGATGCACCAGTTGTAATCGACCACCACCAACCCATCGGGTTCCTTCCAGGTGGCATGGACCGGGCATACCTTCACGCAAGGGGGGTCCTCGCAGTGCTGGCACTGCACCGGGAGATAGAGAAATCCTTTTTCGGGCACCTGAGGAGGATCGTAGTAATGCTCGGAGTCTTCAAGATTGATCAGAGTTCCTCGCTTAAGCCTGAGAACCCTGATCCAATGGAGCTGTGGCTTGTACCGGGAATTATTGTTTTCTCTTACACACGCGTAAACGCATCGTCTGCAGCCGATGCACCGCGAAAGTTCAAGACCATAACCCCAGAGGATATTGGGAAGGGCTTCCTTCGTGCTGATCTCAAATTTCTTCCCGTATTTTCGCGAGTACCTCTCTTCCAGCTTGGCAATGACGGCTTTCTTTTCTTCGGGAGTCATTTCGCGAAAATGCTTTTGCAGGAAGTCTTCAGCCTCCTCCTTCGAGCAAGAAGAGAGGAGCGGGATAGACAGCCCTGCCACGGTAGTCAGGGAAAGATTGCGGAGAAACTCCCTTCGCGTGTAATGTTTCTTATCTTGATCTTGCATCATGGTTTTCTTCCGGACGGTAAGGCGGAGGCTCGGGCTTCAATGACTTGAATTTGGGATCGTGGGGGTTGTGGCAGTTGGCGCAGAGATAATAAATCCTCTTGCCTGAGCCGGCAAAGTATCCCACCCGCTTTCCATGAAGGCCAGCCCTCCAATCTTTATAGACATTTCCATGGCATTCGCCACAGAGGCGGTAGCTTTCCGTGAAGTTGATCAAATCACCATTATAGAGCCGCAGCTTATCCCGGTTCTTCGCATCGTGGCAATCGAGACACCACCTCATCGTTTCGGCATGATGAAGATTGATATCCGTGTGCTCTTCTTTCAGGACCCTCTTCGTTCGATTCACTTCCATAGTCGCATGGCAGTTGCTGCAGGGGAACATGCCTTCAGTCATCGGAGGAGGCATATATTCTTCAACGACTGACATGGCAGAAGAAGCGAAAAAAAACAGCAGAAACAGTGAAGTAACTGCTGCACAGAATGCTCTCATGATCGTTCGATAGCCTTCCTGCTCGACAAAAGAGATCTAAGACATCTGTATTCGTTTTTACCAAACCCCAAAATCCAAACTAACATCTCTCGTTTCGAATTGCAACATCTTCTGTCAAAAAGTTGGTTATCAAGTATGGGTAAGGCTAATGTCCTTGAATTGGGCGCAGAGGTGTGATAATTTTTTCCCATGAATATCGATATTCAACTGATACCTTCTGCTCCCAATCCTCATCTTCTTTTTGATCGAGGCGTTATAGTCATCGACGTCCTGAGGGCAACTTCTGTCATCCTCCATGCCATGTCCGAGGGAGCCTCAGAGGTCCTTCCTCTGGCCAGTATAGAGGAGGCCCTTCAAATGGCTAAGGCCTTTCCACGAGGTTCTGTGCTTTTGGGCGGGGAAAGGGAAAGCGGGAATATCCCGGGATTTGATTTAGGGAATTCTCCTCGAGACTATGTTGCGGAAAAAGTAAAAGAGAAGAAATTGATCCTGACGACAACCAATGGAACAAAGGCGTTTCATTTGGTTTCTTCCGGGAAAGAAATTTTAGTGGGAAGTTTTTTTAACATAGGAGCCGTAGCACAGAGATGCCTTGAATCGGGCAAGGACCTCCTCATTTTCGCTTCAGGGGATGAGGGAAATTTTTCTCTGGAAGACACCATCTGCGGAGGAATGTTGATTGATCTGATCACAGAGAAAAGGAAGAAATCCATTTCTCTGACGGATGCCTCCCGATGCGCCCAGATCCTTTATCAAAAATTCAAAAATAATCTGTTAGAGGCTTTTCACCTCTCCCGTCACGGAAGAGAGTTAATGAACCGCGGCTTTGAGGATGACCTCGCCTACTGCGCTCAGATTGATATCAACTCTCTTGTGCCCATTTTCCGGGAAGGGGTGATTAGGGGTAGGTGATTTCAGAATGAGGGATGAAGAATATCGTAAGAACCTGTGCTTCCAAACGAAAGATTTCAATGCGATGCGGACCGAGGAGAACGTGTAATGCGACGCCGGGATCGGGAATTAAAGGGTAAAGAAACTATCTTGGCCATTTTAGAGCAGTCTGCGGTTGGAAGGATGGCCACCGTTAATCGAAAGGGCTTTCCGGTCATCAAGCCTGTCAACTTTATTTATTGGAACGGAAAAATCTGTCTTCACTCCTCAACGAAGGGGGAAAAGATCAGCGATATCCGTCGAGGTAGTCCCGTCTGTTTTGAGGTGGACGCGCCCATTGCCTATGTGGCGGTCGTAGAACCCGCGTGTAGGAGCACCTACTATTATCGAAGCGTTATCGTCAAAGGAAGTGCTGCCCTTGTGAGTCAGGTTGACAGGAAATTGGAAATTCTCGAGAGACTGATGGAGAAATACCAACCGGAGGGCGGCTATAAAGAAGTAACTGAGGAGATTCTCAAGAGAACAGCAGTGATCGAGATCTCTATTCGTGAAATGACCGGAAAGGAACATATGGGTTAGATGGAATCTTCTGTCTCTATTGTCAAATGCAAAGATTATGATGAAGAAAAAGTCTTGAGCGCACTTCGGCAGGCCATCGACCTGATTGGAGGGATTCAGGCTTTTGTAAATAGAGGCAGTCGTGTTCTCCTTAAGCCCAATCTCCTCTATGGGAAACCTCCGGAAAAAGCTGTGACAACGCATCCGTCTGTCGTCAGGGGAATGATCCAGATCGTCCGAGAGGCAGGAGGCGTTCCTTTCATCGGGGATAGTCCTTCAATCGGGGGGCTGATGAGGACCGCGGAGAAAGCTGGCATCAAGGCAGTGGCCGATGAGATGAAATGCCCACTTGTGGAATTCAACAGACCTATCCTCGCTTCGAAAAGAGAAGGAAAAATATTTAAACAGTTGGAAATTGACCAGGCGGTTCTTGATACGGGTGTCATCATCAATCTTCCCAAATGGAAGACCCACACGCAGATGGTTCTTACCCTGGGAGTGAAGAATCTTTTCGGGTGCGTTCCTGGTCCGAGGAAGCCCTTGTGGCATCTCAGGGCTGGAGAAAACCGGAAGGCTTTTGCCCAGATTCTCTTGGATCTATACAGGATCGTCCAACCCTCGCTGACGATCCTCGATGGCGTCGTGGGCATGGAAGGAAATGGACCCGGAAGTGGAGACCCGATCCCGCTGGGATTGATTTTGGCGAGTCGAGATGCGCTAAGTTTGGATCTCGTCGTTTGCGATCTCTTAGGAATCCCGAGAAAGTCGATCCCCACAAATCAGGTGGCCCTCGAAGATGGGATGGGAGGGGGCTTGATTGAAGTCTTGGGAGAATCGATCGAGGCGTCCAAAATTTCCAGCTTCAAACTTCCTCCGCCCTTTGCGGTCACCTGGAATCTCCCTGGATTTGTGAGAAAGGCGCTGAAGAATGCATTGACCTCCAAACCCTGGATTGACGATCAGCTATGTGAAGATTGTGAGCACTGCGCAGAGATGTGCCCTGCAAAGGCTTTGAAGAAGACGGGTGAGGGTCTTGCCTTCGATTATGATGAGTGTATCCGTTGTTTCTGCTGTCAGGAAGTCTGCTCGTCAGGAGCGATTTCCATCAAGCAAGGATGGGCATTGAAGCTCGTGAGCAGAAGGCCGAAGGTGGAAGGTGGAGAGCAGAAGAAAGTGATGTAGCGCCCTCATTTACCCCAGTTAGAAATAATGCCCCGCTGGAATTTCTAACGGGGTTTACTGAGGGCGGAAAGCTAATGCGCAATATCAAGCTTATCATTGAATACGATGGAACGAATTATCAGGGATGGCAGGTCCAACCTGGGGGTCCAACGATACAGGGGGTGCTTGAAGAGAGGCTGTCACGTCTTACGGGGGAAAGAATCCGTTTGACTGGTTCCGGGAGAACAGACTCGGGGGTTCATGCCCTGGGCCAGGTAGCTCACTTTAAGACGCAAAGCCGGATGGATGCCCGTACAATCCAAAGGGCGCTCAACAGCCTCCTCCCTACTGATATTGTGATCCAAGAGGTAGAAGAGGTTGACGAAGGCTTTCACGCACGAAAGCATTCGAAAACCAAAGTCTACGAATACCGAATTCTCAACCGGAATCTTCGGTCGGTCTTTCACCGCGGGTATGTATGGCATATTCCTCAAAAGCTGAATTTGACGGAGATGAAGAAAGCAACTCAGAGTTTGATCGGAGAGCATGACTTCTCTGCGTTCCGCACGGTAGGCTCTCCTACTCGTACAACCATTCGAAGGGTGATCCGGGCGGAATGGAAGAGGGGGCGAGATGGCCTCATCCGGTTCGAGATCGAAGCCAGTGGTTTTTTGAAACAAATGGTGAGATCCATCGTTGGAACATTAGTCGAGATTGGAAAAGGAAAGAGAAAGGCTGCCGATTTGCGGAAGATCTTGAATTCCAAGGACAGAAAAGAAGCAGGCCCCACCGCGCCAGCCAAAGGATTGTTCTTGAAAGAAGTGAAGTATTAATTGTGGTGCTGGGTAACGGTAGATAGCTCATGCATTTGTAGGGCAAGGCTTTAGCCTTGCTTAAAAACCCTATCCCGCAAGGTATGGCAATTATCCAAAAGAAACGTGTCCGGCTGGAGGATTTCAATTATAAAGGCTTCTTTCGC